>ENA-ORBV01005653-ORBV01005653.1-microbial-mat-metagenome-genome-assembly--contig:-NODE-5653-length-22779-cov-5.574707_pt1 | contig 22779 bp, 19 predicted proteins | sample MGYA00237777_ERZ505514 | MGnify/ENA primary metagenome ERZ505514 (study PRJEB26160, sample SAMN06269048) | microbial mat metagenome | isolation source: Oligotrophic lake microbial mat | place... | reverse complement strand
CAGCGTCACCTCGTATCGCTGCCACGCCCAGGCGCTGCTGCTCGGCCTGGACCCCAAAGAGCTGATGGCTGAGCTCTATGGCAAGGTCACCGGCAACGTGCGCGGCAAGGGCGGCTCGATGCACTTCTTCTCGAAGGAGAAGGGCTACCTCGGCGGCCATGGCATCGTCGGTGGCCAGATCCCGGTCGGCACCGGCGGCGCGTTCACCGCCAAGTACCTCGGCACCGGCGGCGTCTCGGTCACCTTCCTTGGCGACGGCGCCTCGGCCCAGGGCACCTTCCACGAATCGCTGAACATGGCCTCGCTGTGGAACCTGCCCGCCATCTACCTGATCGAGAACAACCAGTACGGCATGGGCACCGCCTGCGGCCGCGCGGTTTCGGTCAAGGACATCGCCGCCGCCAAGGCCCCCGGCTACGGCATGCAGGCCTTCACCTTCGACGGACTCGATCTCTACGCTTCGTGGAAGACGGCGCAGCAGGTGGTCGCCATCGCCCGCGCCGGTCGCCCGGTGCTGGTCGAGGCCAAGACCTACCGCTATCGCGGGCACTCGGTGTCGGACGCCGCTGGGTACCGCACCAAGGATGAACTCGACCGCTACAAGACCCTCGACCCGATCGAGCGCATCAAGACCGATCTCATCGCTGAAGGCTGGCTGACCGAGGCCGGCGCCGAGCAGATCGACGAGCAGATCGTGGCCCGCATCCGCGAGGCGGTGCAGTTCGCCGAGGACAGCGAGCTGCCGCCGCTGTCCGATCTCACGCGCAACGTCTTTGCCGAGCAGTGACCGCCATGAACGCCGCCCTTGTCAGTCCTCCGCTGAAGCCTTCGCGCATCATCAACCAGAAGGCCGGCGAGCCGATCAACGGCTTCAAAGGCATCGTCACCGGCGACGACCGCCAACTGCTCAGCACGCGCATGGCGATCTGCCAGGCGCTCTACGAAGAGATGCAGCGCGATCCGACCATCTTCGTCATGGGCGAAGAGGTCGCCGAGTACAACGGCGCCTACAAGGTCACCAAGGACCTGCTCAAAGAGTTCGGTCCCAAGCGCGTGATCGACACCCCGATCACCGAGAGCGGCTTCACCGGCCTCGCCATCGGCGCGGCGATGACCGGCCTGCGCCCGGTGATCGAGTTCATGAGCTGGAACTTCTCCTTCGTCGCCTTCGACCAGATCATCTCGAACGCCTCGAAGATGTGCTACATGACTGGCGGCATGTTCCCCATCCCGCTGGTCATGCGCGGCCCGAGCGGCGCCGGCCCGCGCGTCTCGTCGCAGCACTCGCACGCGGTCGAAGCGCTCTACAGCCATTTCCCCGGCCTGATCGTGGTCTCGCCGTCGACCCCGTTCGACGCCAAGGGCCTGATGAAGACCGCCCTGCGCCAGAACAACCCGGTCTGCTTCCTTGAGAACGAACTGGTCTACAACGCCGAGCAAGAGATCCCGATCAGCGAGTACCTGATCCCCTTTGGCAAGGGCGACATCAAGCGCGCGGGCAAGGATTGCACCATTGTTGCCATCAGCCGCTGCGTGATGTGGGCGATGGAAGCCGCCGACGAACTTGCCAAGGATGGCATCGAGTGCGAGATCATCGATCCGCGCACGATCAAGCCGCTCGATATCGACCTCATCGCCGAGTCGGTGCGCAAGACCAACCGCTGCGTGGTAGTCGAGGAATGCTACCAGACCGGCGGTGTCGGCGCCGAGATCGCCGCCCGCCTGCAGGATATCTGCTTCGATGATCTTGATGCGCCGGTCGGCCGGGTGACGACGACCGAGAACCCGATGCCCTACGCCGTCAATCTCGAGCACGAGACGCTGCCCAAGCCGCATCGCATCGTCGCCGCCGTCAAGCGGGCCTGCTACTTTTAGGTGGGTGAGCCGCAGCAGGCGGCGCCCCCAACGAACGCGCCTTCGGCGCTGCCCCCTTGGAAGACTCCTCAAGTTTCAAGTCAACCTCGTCCCCTGGTGAACTCGATGGCCGTCGAACAGCTGATGCCCAAACTCTCCCCGACCATGACCGAGGGCACCATCGTGGCCTGGAAGATCAAGCCGGGCGACAAGGTGAAGAGCGGCCAGGTCATGGCCGAGGTCCAGACCGACAAGGCGGTCATCGATTGGGAATGCATCGATCCCGGCGTCGTCGCCGAGATCCTGGTTCCCGCCGGCACCGCCGCCCTGGTCAACATGGTCGCCGCGGTCTTCTCCGAGAAGCCCGGCGAGGACGTCAGCGCGGTGATCACCGCGGCCAAGGCCAAGAACGCCAAGGCCAGCGCGGGTGAAGCGGCCCCGGTCGCGGCCAACCCGGTGCCGGTTGTCGCTGCGCCGGTCGTGAATAAGCCCTCGTTCACCGTGGCGACCAACGGCGGCAAGGCCCGGGTCAGCCCGGTCGCCTCGCGCCTCGCCGCCGGCAACCGCCTCGACCTCTCGCAGCTCAAAGGCACCGGCCCCGACGGTCGCATCATCAAGCGCGATATCGAGAAGGCCCTCGCCGAGGGCCAGGCCAAGATCGGCGCCGCCGCGCCCGCGGCCAAGAGCGCGCCCAAGCTGAAGCCGTTCCGCGCCGACCGCCCCGCGCAGAGCGTGGCATTGTCGCCGATGCGCAAGGTCATCGGCCAGCGCCTGCACGCGTCGAAGACCCAGATCCCGCACTTCCAGATCACCGAGCGAGTCGACTGCGCGAACCTGTCCACACTGCGCGAGCAGGCGAACCAGGTCGACGGCGTGCGCGTCAGCGTCAACGACCTGATCGTGCGCGCGGTCGCCCTCGCCCTGCGCATCCACCCCAAGCTCAACGCCACCTTCGACGGCACCGCCATCACCCTGCACGACAGCGCCGACATCTCGGTCGCGGTCGCCATCCCCGATGGCCTGATCACCCCGATCCTGTTCAAGGCGCACAGCCTGTCGGTGCGCCAGATCGGCGAGCAGATCAAGGTCCTCGCCAAGAAGGCGACCGACGGGAAGCTGCAGCCCGGCGAATTCCAGGGCGGATCGTTCACCATCTCGAACCTTGGCATGTACGGCATCGAGCAGTTCAACGCGATCATCAACCCGCCCCAGGCGGCGATCCTCGCGGTCGGCGGCATCAAGGATGAGCCGGTGGTGAAGCACGGCCAGGTCGTGGCCGGCAAGACCATGCGCCTGACCCTCAGCGCCGACCACCGCGTGGTCGACGGCGCTGACGGCGCCGAGTTCATGAAGACGCTGCGTGAGTTGCTTGAGGCGCCGGCGGCGCTGTTGATCTGACATGGAGCACTGCACCGATCATACGCTGATCGTCGATCTGACTCCCGTCGATCTCTGGCGCCTGGGTACGGCCACCTCGCCCAAATTCGACAAGATCCGCATTCCACCCCATCCGCGCCCGGACCTCCCTGCGAACGACGTCGGCGGCCTCACCATGGTGCCGCCCCGCAAAGGGGGGCTCTCGCTGTTCGACAACATCAACCCGCTGCTCCAAGGTGGCGTCTGGTGGGTCATCCCGAAGGGTACCGCCATTCCAGAGGGCCTGGGGTTGACCAAGGATCGCGACAGCAACCGTTTCGATTATAATCACTATACGGTGCATCCGACGCGGGCGATGCCGCTGCAGGAGTTCATCGCGCTCCTTGCCGAACTCGGGCGATTCGCCTTGCGGCATGCCGTGCCGCCCCGGGTTCCGTGAGCATGGATCTGACCTGGCGTGATTGCCGGTTCCTCTCGACTGCGCTGCGGGAATACATCGCGGGGATGAAACGCGACCTCGCCAGCCCGGCCATCACCGAGGACGATTACAGCGAGCTAGCGAATGACATCATGTACCTCGAGTCCCTGCTCAGCGGCATGGAAGCGCATCTCAAGCAGCTCGAAGCGACGTGACTTCACCTCGCCCTGACTCCCCCGGTCCCGTTCTCGAAGCTTCCAGGAATAGCATCCCATGCCTGACTACGACATCATCGTCATCGGCGCCGGCCCCGGCGGCTATGTGGCCGCGATCAAGGCCGCCCAGCACGGCAAGAAGGTCGCCATCATCGAGCGCGAGCACCTCGGCGGCATCTGCCTCAACTGGGGCTGCATTCCGACCAAGGCGCTGCTCAAGAGCGCCGAGCTGTTCGACACCATGCGCCACGCCGACCAGTACGGCATCGTCGCTAAGGACGTGAAAGTCGATTTCGCCGCGGTGATGAAGCGTTCACGCGACGTCGCTAACGGCATGGCTGGCGGCATCGGCTTTCTGATGAAGAAGAACAAGATCACCGTCGTCACCGGCAGCGCGGCCTTCACCGGGCCAAAGGCGATCGCGGTGACGGCCAAGGACGGCGCGGTCACGGCGTTGACTGCCGACGCGATCATCATCGCCACCGGGCACAAGCCGCGCTCGTTCCCCAATCTGCCGGTCGATGGCCAGCGCGTCATCACCTACCGCCACGCTCTCGCCGCTCAGACCCAACCGGGGTCGATGCTGTGCGTCGGCGCCGGCGCCATCGGCATGGAGTTCGGCTACTTCTTCAGCACCCTCGGCACCAAGGTGACGATCGTCGAGGCGCTCGACCGCGTGCTGCCGGTCGAAGATGCCGAGATCTCGGCCTTCGTGCAGAAGCAGTTCGAGAAGCGGGGCGTGGCGGTGAAGACCGCGACCAAGGTCGACAAGCTCGAGGTCAGCGCCGGCGGCGTCGCCGTGCACCTTGAGAAGGGGGGCGCCAAAGAGGTCGTCCAGGTCGACACCGTGCTGGTCGCGGTCGGCTTCCTCGCCAACACCGAGGGCCTCGCCCTCGACAAGGCCGGGGTCAAGCTCGACGAGCGCGGCTTCATCACCGTCGACGCCAATCAGCAGACCACCGCCGCCGGCGTCTACGCCATCGGCGATGTCGCCGGTAAACAACTGCTCGCGCACAAGGCCTCGTTCGAGGGCGAGGCCGCGGTCGGCCATATCGTCGGCCATCCGGCGCCGGTCGACTACAGCCAGATCCCCGGCGCGACCTACTGTCAGCCGCAGGTCGCGTCGATCGGACTCAGCGAACAGAAGGCCAAGGATCAGGGCCGGAAGGTGAAGATCGGCCGCTTCCAATTCATGGCCTCGGGCAAGGCCAAGGCGGTCGGCCATCCCGAAGGCTTCGTCAAGCTGGTGTTCGATGCCGAGTTTGACCAGCTCATCGGCGCGCACATCACCGGCGTCGATGCCACCGAGATGCTCGCCGAACTCGGCCTGGCGATGAAGCTGGAGTGCACCGCGCGCGAGATCATGGAAACCATCCACGCGCACCCCACCCTGTCCGAGGCGGTGATGGAAGCTGCGGCCGATGCGCTCGGGCAGTGCGTGCACCAGTGACAAATCCGGCGATAGCGGCCCATCTGCGGCGTTGGTCGTCAGTCCGATCACCTGGGCCAGGGCCCCGGGTGATCAGTCCGGCAGGATGTCCGCGCAGGCGCGCAGCGCGGAGCAGACATCCGAGAGGACGCCTTGCAGCGGGGCCACTCTCGCCGGATTTGTCGCCTCACCTGCAACCTTGAGAGGTGATGGTCTGTGCGTGCTGAGATCTTCGCCGCGCTACGCATCCTCGGACTCTGCGTCGGCGCAGCGGTCATATATGGTATCGTCCATGACCTGTTCACTGCGCACGTCTGCGTCGAGTACTTCTCGGTCGGCCATCCCGAGGTGATCGCCAGCCAGGATCCCATCGCGCTGGCGCTGATGTGGGGGGTGCTCGGCACGTGGTACGTCGGCGTGGTGCTGGCGATCCCGCTTTGGTGCAGCGCGCGGTTGGGCACCGCCCCGCCGTGGACCTGGCGGCGGCTGATCCGGCCGTTGGCCGTCCTGCTCGTGGTGATGGCGGCGTGCGCCCTGGTGTCGGGCAGTGTCGGCTATGGACTCGCGCGGCGCTTCGACTGGTCGCTGCCGGATGCGCTGGGCGATTTGGTCGCGCGCGAGCGGCATGCCCACTTCATCGCCGCTTGGTGCGCCCATGCCGCGTCCTACGGCGTCGGCTTCATCGGCGGGCTGGTGCTGCCGGTGGTGGTCTGGATCCAGCGCTGCAAGGAGCAGCCAGACGCGGAGCCGGGATCATGACCGGCTTCGTCGAACCACGCCCCGACCTGGTCCTGGCCAATCCCGGGGGGCCGCAGGATCCGCTCGGTGAATCGGTGCTCGATCCCGGGCAGCCCTGGTTGCGCATCTTCGAACCCGACGCGGTGCGCCTGGTCCTCGGTCGCTCGCAGGATCCGCTGCGCGAACTGCTGGTCGACGTCGCCCAGTCCGACGGCGTACCGATCCACCGCCGCATCTGCGGTGGCGGCGCGGTGGTGCTGGGGCCGGGCATGGCGGTGGTCGCCGTGCGTCTGCGCAATCTCGGCATCGCTACCCATGCCTACTTCGATCTCGTGAACGCCGCACTGGCGCCGGCGGTGGTCGCGGTCGCCGGCCTGACGCCGGTGACGCGCGGGCATGGCGACCTGGTCATCGCCGGCGAGGGGGGCCATGAGCGCAAGATCCTCGGTGCCTCGCTGCGCCAGACCAGTCGGCTGGTGGTGTATCTCGGTGTGCTGCTGGTCGCAGACGCGGTGCCGCTCATGGAGCGCTACCTGGCAGCGCCCAGCCGCGAACCCGACTACCGGTCAGGCCGCGGCCATCGCGCCTTCTGCGACCACCTCAGCCGGTTGGGGGCCACGGTTCCCGCGCTGTGCGCCGCGCTCGAGCGCGAATGCGGCGCACGCCTGGGCCCGCACGCGTGAACCATAGCCCGCACCTGCAGCGGAAATAGGCCGGGGCTCATTGACTGGGGATGGCGAGCCGGTGTGCTTCCATTCTCAACGAATAGGATCCCATGCACCAGCTCGCCATCATCGGTACCGGTCCCGCCGGCTACACCGCCGCCATTTACGCCGCGCGCGCCAATCTGGCGCCCCTGCTCTTCACCGGGCGCCAAAAGGGTGGCCAGCTTACCACCACCACCGATGTCGAGAACTTCCCCGGCTTCCCCGAGGGCATCATGGGCCCCGAGCTGATGGTGCGCATGGAGCAGCAGGCCACGCGCTTCGGCACGGTGATGAAGGACGGCTGCGAAGTGACGAAGATCGTGCGCGCTGACAAGGGTTTCGTCCTCCACTGGAGTGACCTCTACCAGGGTACCGAAGAGCAGGCCGAGTTCGGCACGGTGATCATCGCCACCGGCGCCAGCGCGCGGTATGCCGGTCTGCCCGGTGAGCACGAATTCCTCGACGGCACCGGCAAGAAGAGCGGCTTGACCGCCTGCGCCACCTGCGATGGCGCGTTCTACAAGAACGTGCCGGTGTGCGTCATCGGCGGCGGCGACACGGCGTGCGAGGAAGCGACCTTCCTCACCAAGTTCGCCAGCCAAGTCTACCTCATCCACCGCCGCGACGAACTGCGCGCGTCGAAGGTGATGGCGGCGCGTGCACTCGCCAACCCCAAGATCACCCCGATGTGGAACAAGACGCTCGGCGGCTACCACACCGATGCCAAGGGCAAGATGGAGGCGGTGACGTTGATCGACACCGTCGACGGCACGCAGAGCCGCTTCGACATCAAGGGCGTTTTCATGGCCATTGGCCACACCCCGAACACCGCCTTCGTCAAGGACACCGGCGTCACCCTCGACGCCAACGGCTACATCGATGTGCAGCATGGTTGCCAGACCAACATCCCTGGGCTGTTCGCGGCGGGGGATGTGCGGGATCATCACTATCGCCAAGCCATCACCGCTGCCGGCATGGGTTGTATGGCCGCGCTCGAAGCAGAGCGTTATCTGACCTCGCTCGCATAAGGGCTTGGCGCCCTCTCGACGGTTGCGGTGGCGCTGCGCGCCTCCTCACCGTCTGCCGGGCTGGGCTCACCTGGGGCCCTGCCCAGGTGAGCGGCCAGGCGATCTGGCTGCTGCAGGGCTGAATGGAACACTGACGATTTGGCCAGAGAAGCTTATGCGACCCCCGGGCGGTGCCGGTGTATCGCCCGCAACGGACGACACGTTCGCCGGGGAGGCGATGCGGGCTATCGAGCCATGGATCGGCCGGGTCCATGTGCGTAAGTGTCTCTCCCAAAGCGGTCAACGATGCTGCCCCAGGCTTGTGTCCCGCGGACTGGCATCCTAGACTCCGCCAATGGCCGCCGTGGGACGACATGACGATCGTTGATGATCGCGATGGGTCGGATGGAGCGTCCGAACTGCCGGCGTTGCCCAACATCACCGGCCTCGGGCCGGCGCCTGTGTCCACGGGCACGACCGGGGGTGTGAAACCGGCCTTTGCCGAGGACAGCAGCCCCCCGCGCGAGGCGGTGCTCGCCAAGCCGGCGGGCAGTGCGGAGTCGCCCAGCGAGGACGAGTTCGACTCGATGCGCGGGCGAATCTTCGGTGGCTTCGAGTTGCTCGCCAAGATCGGCCAGGGTGGCATGGGCGTCGTCTACAAGGCGCGCCAGGTCAGTCTCGACCGCGTGGTGGCGATCAAGATCCTCAGCAAGTCGCTCAGCAATAACTCCGAGTTCATCAAACGCTTCGAGCGCGAGGCCAAATCGGTCGCGCGCATCAGCCATCCCAATATCGTCGCCGTGTACGACTTCGGCCGCGCCGATGGTCTCTTCTACATGGTCACCGAATTCATCGAGGGCTCGAATCTGGCGCGGGTCATCAATGACCGGCTGGTGATGACTTTCGACGAGTTGATGCCGATCCTCATCCATTGCCTGTCCGGGCTCGCCCACGTCAGTCAATCGGGCATCGTCCATCGCGACATCAAGCCGGACAACATCCTCATCAGCAAGGACGGGGTCGCCAAGATCGCCGACTTCGGCCTGGCCAAGGACATCACCAACGACACCGACCTGACCGCCGTTGGCTTGGCGATGGGCACGCCCTCGTACATGAGCCCCGAGCAATGCATGGGCCGCAAGCTCGATGTGCGTTCGGATGTGTATGCGCTCGGGGTCACCGCTTATTTCGCGCTCACCGGCGAGAAGCCGTTCACCGGCCAGTCCAGCTTCGAGATCATGACCAAGCAGCGCGAGTACACGCCGCCGCCGCCCTTGCAGCTCAATCCCCGCCTGGCCAAGGATGTATCGCAGCTGGTCATGCGCATGATGGCCAAAAATCCGCACGATCGTTTTCCCGACGCCCAACTCTGCCGCGAAGCCTGGGTCGAACTCGGCCAGCGCCTGGGTCTGCTCGGCGCGGTTTCGCGCTCCGGCGAATACCACTTCAATCCCACTGAACTCAGCAAGCTCAAGTCCACCGGTGGCGGCGAGATGCCACCACCGCTGTCACCCGTGCCCGCGCCGCTCTCCTCGATGCCCGCGCCCCTGCCGCCGGCGTTTTCGTCAGGCCATCCTGGGCCCCTGGTGCCGCCACTGCCGGCGGGCACCACCTCCACCGTCGATTTCGCCCCGCCGGCTCTGGCCGCGGACGATCCGGCCCGCTCGTCCGGGCGCAGCACCGAGCGCTCGGATCGCCGTCCGACCACCGAGCGGCGCTCGGCCCCCCGTAGCGGGAGCGAGGCGGTCCCCTGCGCCCGGTGCGGCATGCTCAATCGGGGCGACCTGCGTTTGTGCCAGCGCTGTCAGAACTCCCTGCACGGCGACGCCGAGCCCGACGCCAAGGAGCAGGAGGCCGAAGCGCAGCGGCGATTCGAGCGCGGTGAGTACAAGTCTGCCGCCGAGCTGTTCGCCCGCCTCGCCGATAAGGCCGAGGACCGCAAGGCGCGCAGCATCCTGCGCAGTCGCGAGCGTGAGGCGCGCAAGCTCGAACAAGAGCAACAGCTCGGTGAGTTGAGCAACCGCAGCCGTTCTCTGATCGACCGCGGCGAGATTCGTGCCGGTATCGACGTGCTTGAACGCGGTCTGCGCGATGTCCGCGGCGTGGGCGCCTCAAGTGCCGATGCCGAGGGCCAGCTGATGGCGCAGATCGAGGCCTTGCGCGGCCGCCTGCGTCGCGGTCGACAAGCGCGTGGGTCTGCGGTCATGGCGCTGGTCTTGGCGCTGCTTGTCCTGGCCGGGTGGTGGGCGTGGCGTTCGGGCTGGCTTGGCGGTGCTTCCACGCGCGTCGCCGAGACGCGGTCTGCGCCGCCATGAGCCTGGTCTGCCCTCGCTGTGCGGCTCCGCACGATGGTCAGGCCGACAAGCTCGGCTGGGTGACCTGCCGCGCCTGCGCCAACGTCTGGAATCTCAAGCCGCGCCCGGCAGCGGCCGCCAAGGTGCGCCCGCTGCCGGGCATGCGCAGTGACGAATACCCTCCCGACGAGACCGATGACCAGCCGCGCACCGCGCCGCTGGCTGCCCGGGAGGGCGGCTCGTCATCCGGGGGTCATCCGGTGGCCCTGCCCCGGGTGCAAACGCCAGACCCCGGCATCCGTCCGGCCCGGCGCCCGGCTGAAGCCGTCGCCACCCAACCCGACATCGACTCCCAGCTGTTCGATCGTCTTGAGCAGAATGCGAATGAGCGGCGCAGCCAGCAGGAGACCATCGGCCCGCCCGTCGCCGCGCCCGAGCCCACCAGCGGCACGTGCCCAGTGTGCGGCCACCGTTTCGTGCTAATCGGCACGCCGACCGCCGCCTATCAGACCTGCCCGCAGTGCAGCACCACCTTCAACGTGGTGAATGGTCAGCTCGCTACCGGTGACGTCGGCCTCTCGGCCGAGGGCGGGGATTTCCTCATCGGCCGAACCATCCGCGGCTGCTATGTCGACCGCAAGATCGGCGAAGGCGGCATGGGCGCGGTCTACCACGCCCGTCAACTCTCGCTCGACCGCAGCGTGGCGATTAAGGTGATGCCGACCGAGCTGGCACGGAACAAGAATTTCATCCAGCGTTTTGAACGCGAGGCCAAGAGCCTCGCCCGCATCAACCATCCCAACATCCTGCACATCTACGATTTTGGTGAGGATCAGGCGCTCGGCATCTATTTCATGATCATCGAGTTCGTCGATGGCAAGGACCTCGGTGAGGTGCTGCGCGGTCGTGACACGATCACCCAAGAGGAAATGCTCGACATCCTGCGTCAGGCGCTGCTCGGCCTTGAGATGGCGTCCGAGAAGGGCGTCATCCACCGCGATATCAAACCCGACAACCTGATGATCTCGAAGGATGGCATCTGCAAGGTGTCCGACTTCGGTTTGGCCAAGGGTTACGGATCGCTCGACGAGGTCACCAGTGCCGGCGTTCGCGTCGGCACCCCCGCCTTCATGAGCCCCGAGCAGTGCGACGGCGCTGACGTCGACTGCCGCAGCGACATCTACAGCCTGGGCTGCACTGCCTTCCTCGCGCTCACCGCGCATCTGCCCTTCTCCGGCAATTCGCCGTTCAGCATCATGCTGAAGCATAAGACCGAACCGGCGCCGCCCCTGCGCAAGTTCCAGCCTGACATCGATCCGCGCGTCGACGACCTGGTGCGCCAGATGCTGGCCAAGCGTCCGGATGATCGCTGCCGCACGCTGCGCGAACTCATCGACCGCGTCGAGGAGCTGCAGGTCAGCCTGGCCCACGGCGTCCCGCTGCCGCGCAAGGCCACCGGCGAGCGGTCGCGCTCGCTCAACGATTCCGGCGCCGTGGTCCTCTTGCCCGAGCCGGCGCTGCCCGAAATATCGCCCGAGATACTCGCTGCGAGCACGCCGCCACCGGCGAGTTCGCCGCTACCGGCGCAGGTCGTGCGTTTCGATCAGAGGGCGCGGCCAGGTGAGCCGCCTTCGGCTCTCGCGGCGCCGATGCCCGGGCTCGAACTGCAGCCTGATCCTCCCTCGGCCAATGTCACGTCGAGTGCGGTGATGCATATCCAACGCGGCGACGAGGCGGTCGCCGCCGGGCGCGCCAGCGAGGCGGTGCGCTCGTATCAGGAGGCGCTCAAGCGACGCTCCAGCCGCGATGTCGGCGGCAAGCTGGCCGATGCGCGCAAGCTGCAGCGGCATGGCGAGGCCGAGGCCATCGAGGACAAAGGCGATCAGCTCGCGGCCCGGGGGCGCGACGACGAGGCGATCGACGAGTGGCTGCGCGCATCGCAGATGCAATCGCGCGTCATCCGCCGTGAAGAGATTCTGCGCAAGGTCGGTCGGGCCCAGAGCCGCAAGCGGCGGCGCATGCTGCTGCGGCGCAGTCTCGGGGCGTTGGCCCTGTTCCTGCTGATCGCGGTCAATGTCGGCTTGTGGACTCCACCGGTCCACGAACACCTCGCCGCGCGCGATTATCCCGTCGCCGCCACGGGCGAGGCACCGTCGGGGCGTCTGGCCACGTTGGGCGAATTCATCGACTCCCAACAGCCCTATGCGTGGTACGCGCGCCTCTTCCGGCGCAGCTACGAATTGCCGACCCTGGTCAGGGCCCGCCAGGAGGTCGAGGCCCTGCGCGCCCTTCCGGCCCCGGTGCGTCCTGCCGACCTGCGCGGCGCCCGCGACATCGCCGAAGCCAAGCGGATCCGCCTGCTCGCCGCCGATCCCCAGATTCCGTGGCGGCAGGTCGCCGAAGCGGCGGCCGCCACCGCCACCGCCACCGAGGGCGACGCGCGCCGTGCGATCGAGTCGGTCATCGCCGACGCCCAGGCCGCGCTGCAGGCGCAGGAGGAAGACATCGGAGCGATCGCGAGCCTGCGCTCCGCCGGCCGGCACGCCGAGGCGCTGACGCTGGCAGGCGAGTTCCCCAGCAAGCACCCCCGCAGCGGACTGGTCGCATTGCCGCGCCCGGGACGCCTCGCCGTCACCGCCGAGGGCCGCGAGGGGGTGGTCGAAGGCGTGCGCGTGGTGGTCGACGGGGTGGCCCTGGTCGGTGGTCAGGGCGTGTTCTGCCGCGATACCGCGCGTTCGACCGTGGTCGAGGTCGATGCGCCAGGCTTCCTCGTCGAACGCCGCACCCTGCCGCCGGGCGAAGGCAAGGATGTGCCGATCGCGGTGGTGCTGCGGCCAGGCCGGCTGTGGCAGGCGAAGATCGCCCCGCCCACCCCGTGGTGGAGCATGGTCGCCCACGACAGCGAGCTGGTGCTGCTCGCCGGGCCACGGGCCCTGATCGGGCTGGCGATCGCCGATGGTTCGGCGCGCAGCGTCCTCGAACGCTCCACCATTCCGGTCCCACCGGCCAGCCCCGACCCGGTGTGGACTTTATGGCAGGACGATGCCGCGGGTGCGATCATCGCCAGCAGCGATGGCATCGTGGCGCGCGTCGCCTGGGAGGCCGGTCGCGGTCCCATCTTCCGTGAACTTGCCCGCAAAGGCATCCACCCGGTGGCGGCCTGGATGGAGCGAGAACTGACATTCCAGCCCGGCCGCCGCGCCCAGGTGCTGGTCGAGACCACCGCCGCCGGGGCCGACCTGGTGACCATCTCGGGCGGAAGCGAACTGTGGCGCATCCGGGGGCTCACCGTTGCCGTCGCGCCGCCCTATCTCGCCGCCAACGACGACCGCCTGTGCGTCGTCGACGACAAGGATGTGCGCCTGTTCGAAGAGGATGGCACCGCCATCGGCGCATTCACCCTCACCGCCGAACGACAGGGCCAGGTGCTGCCCTTCGCCAATGGCCGGCTACTCGCCATCCCCACCGCCGAAGGCATTGATCTGGTGCGCTTCGGGGGTCAGCCGCACTTCCTCGACAGCCTTACCGAACCCGCGCTGGCGCGCATCGGCCAGTCCAGTGCCGCCACTGATCGCGATGATCTGCTGGTGGCCGACCCGCTCGGCGGGGTCAGCCTGGTGCACGGCAATGGCATCGCCGCCACCGTCACGTGGAAGGCCCAGTTGCCGCCCATGCGCAAACCAGTGGGAGCAGTAGCGCTCACCGCCGCCTACGCCGTGGTGGTCGACGACGCCAACTCGATCCATCTCTTCGCCCGCGCCAGCGGCGCGGCGGTGCGTCGCTACGAGGTACCGTCCCGTCCGGCCGTCGCGCCATTGCCGGTCGGCGACCGCCTGCTCGTGCTCGATGGCGAGGGCAATCTCACAGCGTACTACTTGCCTGACTGACTTTTGCTTGGGGTTTACGGCATCAGGCCGAACCCCCAAGAACGCGCCTCCGGCGCTGCCCCCTAGAAGCGGAGTTAGGGTTGGGAGCAGGGCGAAAAGAAGCCCAACTTGCTGAGCGGCCACGATAACGGGACCGTCAGGCTGAGAGCAAGGCGAGCAGGCGCGCGAACTTGGTCAGGGGCTGCGGCACGTAGGCGATGTTCCACTGATCGAGACGTCGGCTCCAGGTTGCGGCGGTCGCGGTGGGATCCGAGGTCTCGATCTCGAGTTCATGATCGATGCGCACGCTGAAGTCGGTGCGGTCGAGGCAGAGCAGTTCGTCGCGGTGGTCGAACTCGTCGCGTTGATTGGCGAAGCTGCCGATGGCGATCAGCGGTGCGCCGGCGAGGGCGTCGGCCACATGCGCCGGCAGCGGCAGGCTGGCGGGATCGGGGATGGTGGCGGGAACGGGGTCGAGCCAGGACTCCCACTCTTCGTGGTGATGAAGCCCACCATCGCGCGCGACGCGGCGCTTGCAGGTCAGCAGCACCCGGCCGTCCTCGTCGCGCAGGCGCAGGTTGAGGCCGGCGCGGCGCAGGCGGAGATCGGCGCTGTCGTAGAAGCGGTTGTGCTGGGCCAATACGCGCGGTGCGCCGAGCAGGGTGCGCAACTCGCTGCCCAGCCGTCGCCAGGCGGCTTCGTCGAGCGCCCACTTCAGCTCGATCTCCTGATGCGGCATGGCGGCACCGTAAAGGCGGTCGACAGCCCGCAAGCGCGGTTCCCTTGGCGAGACGTGGCGCTACGGTCTGACCTCACCCGGGAGCGACCATCCGTGAGCAATCCCTTCGACTTTCTCGACCCGCTGATCGGCCTCGAAAACAAGATCACCGAGCTGGAAAAGCTCGGTGATACGTCAGGTCTCGACATGTCGAGCGAAGTGCTCTCGTTGCAGGCCAAGCTGGAAAGCGAAAGCCGTCGCATCTTCGCCGGCCTGACCCCGTGGCAACGCGTTCAGCTGTCGCGCCACCCGCTGCGGCCGCAGACCACCGACTACCTGGATATGATGGTCGAGGAGTTCGTCCCGCTCGCCGGCGACCGCTGCTTCGGCGACGACGAGGCCATTATCGCCGGACTCGGCCGCATTCGCGGCATCGGCTGCATGGTCATCGGCCAGCAGAAGGGCAAGGACGTCCACGAGCGCCGGCGCTGCAATTTCGGCATGCCCCATCCCGAAGGGTACCGCAAGGCGATGCTCAAGATGCGCATCGCCGAGAAGTTTGGCCTGCCCGTCGTCTGCCTGATCAACACTCCAGGTGCGTTTCCCGGCGTCGAAGCCGAGGAGCGCGGGCAGTCGATCGCCATCGCCGAGAACATCCGCGACATGGCCAGCCTGCGCACCCCGATTGTGATCGTGGTCATCGGCGAGGGCGGCTCTGGCGGCGCGCTCGGGATCGGCATCGGTGACCGCATGCTCATCCTCGAAAACAGCTACTTCTCGGTGATCAGCCCTGAGGGCTGCGCCGCCATCCTGTGGAAGGACGGCAACAAGAAGGACCTCGCCGCTGAACGCTTGGCGCTGACCGGCGAGCCGCTGAAGAAATTCGGCATCGTCGACGAGATCATCACCGAACCGGCCGGCGGCGCCCACCGTCAGCCGGCCGAGATGGCGCGCCTGCTCGGCGATGCCATCGCCCGCGTCATCACCGAACTGCGTTCGCTGCCACTCGACGAGATGCTCGAACGCCGCTACCGGAAGTACCGCGCCATCGGCGAGTTCGTCGAGGCCTGATGGACCCGACCAGGAAAGGTCGGCGCGGGATCGGTGGCGCCGCTCGGGAACTCCGGTCGTCGCCATGCTGAGGGCGACCATCGTGGTGCGCCCCCAACGGGCGGACATCCTCTGCCAACGCCTGCTGGCGAGTGGTCTGATCGCGGGCCTGACCGCGGTCGAGTGCCGCGGCTATGGCCGGCAGAAGGGCCATCTCGAAACCTACAAGGACGCCGAGTACGCGATCGATTTCCTGCCCAAGGTGTTGATCGAGGGCTTGATCGAGCCGCCGGCGGTGGATGCCCTCGTCGACCTCGTGTGCGCGACCTGCCGGACCGGGCGCATCGGTGATGGCAAGATATTCCTGAGCGCGGTCGAAAGTGAACATGCGATAGCGTGAACGGGCCGTGGGCTTCATGAGTCTCTCATGTTGGCGGCCTAGGATTCAGCCATCGCACCAGCCACTGGATGCAATTCCGCACCCAGATGGCCGACCGCGATACCCATATTCGGACCTGATCCGAAGGAGCATCTTATGAAGAACATCATCCTGGCCGCCGTCGCCGCCTTTGCCTTCATCGCCCCGTCGTTCGCCGCCGAGGGCACCGCCGCCGTCGCCAAGCTGAACGAGACCTGCGTCTGCGGCAAGCCGGTCGACGCCAAGGTCGAGGCCGTCAACGTCAAGGTCGGCGAGATGGAGCACAAGGTCGCCACCTGCTCGACCGATTGCGCCGAAGCCGTCAAGAAGATGGACCCGAAGGCAGCCTGGAAGGCCGTCGAAGGCCACAACAAGGCCGTCGTCCCCGTCAAGTAAGCCAGTTCCGATCGCGTGCGATCGGTCCAGACTTCAGCAAACCCCGCGGCGCAAGCCGCGGGGTTTCTTTGTTTCTGGTGGCGTCAAGCCCAGGCGTCGTGGAATGCCACCCACTGCGCTGGCGCCGCGGCGATGAAGCGCGCATGCACCGCGGCCAGGCGCCGCGTCAGATCCGCGACCTGCTCGCCTTTGGCGCGCGTCGGATCGGCATGGACCGGCCGCCCGACGATCAGCACGAAGCGTCCGGCGCTGCGCCGGGCCATGAGATTGGGGATGACCGGCGCGCCGGTCTGCACCGACAGCGCTGCGGGTCCGATCGGCATGCGGGTCATCTCGCCAGCGAAGCGGATCGGTAGCCCCGTGCCCTTGTAGTCGCGTTCAGCCACCACCGCCAACGGTCGGCCATCCTTGAGCGCACGCAGCGAGGCGAGGGGCGCGCGATCCAGGAGCAGGCTGCGGCAGCCGAAGGGGGCGATCACCCGTTCGAAGAGCGCATCGATCGCCGGATCGCCGTTCGACAGCCGGATCGCCTCGATGGTGCTGACCAGGCCGAGGTGGTGGTAGGCGCCCAGCGCCATCAGCCAATTGGCGTGCACGGTGGTGAACACCGCCGCGCCGGGGAAGGGTCGACTGGCGAAAGTGCCCCACGGATCGACCAGTTCGAGATTGGGCGGCTGGAAGCACTCACGTCCCAGGCCACGCAGTCCGAAGGATTCGCAGAGCGAGAAGGCGAAGTTGACGTAGGAGCGACGCACGGCCCGATCGAGCGCCTCGGGGCATGCCGGCGGAATGAAATGGGCGAGGTTGCGGCGCACGGTGCGGCGTCCGCGCGGATCGCACAACCAACTGAGGGTGCCGCAGGCATAGGCCAACGTCCGCCCGAGCCAGATGGGCAAGGTTTCGGCCGTGGCGAAGGCGGCGCGGAAGGCGAGCAGGCGCAGGCGCGGACTGAAAGCAAGGATGTCGCGGCTCATGCTCGCTGCGCTCGCGGGTCCGTTGTCCGTTGTGCGTGGTACGTGGTCGGAGAGGCAGAGACTGCGACACCACACGCTGCGGCCGATGCGCTCGGGGACGAGCGTCTGCTTTCGGTAGTGGGACCACGGACCACCGACCACGGACCCGTCATCACGCCATCCGTCCATCGACGAACACCAGGCGCGGTTGCAGTTCGCCGCGCCAGCGACTCGCCTCGGGGCGCACCAGCACATCGAAGCGCCCGCCGGCGGTGGCGAAGGTGGCGAAGCGATCGCGCCCGCGCCAAGCGAGGAACTCGCGCATGCCGCCGCCGACGTCGGTCAGCGCGCCGCGCAGATGGTCGCCGTCGCGACCGAAGAGGCGTGGCCGCGAGAGGAAGCTGACGCCGGACAGGTGCAGTACTGGCTCGGGGTTGCCCAGGCCGAAGGGCGCCATCGCGGCGAGGGCGGTGAAGAAGTCGGCGTCGAGCGAGCCTACCGCGGCATCCGCGTCGTAGTCGGTGCGCGGCGCCAGGCTGCCCGGTACCACACGCGCGGCGACGTGGCGCTCGAAGGCGTCGCGGAATTCGTCGACCCGCTCCGGCGCGATGGTCAGGCCGGCTGCCATGGCGTGCCCGCCGCCCTTGATCAGCAACGGACGGCAGGCCTCGATCGCCTCGCCGAGGTGGACCTGGGGGATGGTGCGCAGACTACCCTTGCCGATGCCGTCCTGAATCGCGATCACCACCGCCGGCTTGCCGAACTGCTCGACCAGGCGGCTGGCGACGATGCCGACCACGCCAGGATGCCAGCCATCGCCGGCGAACACCAGCGAGGCGCGCGCGTGGTGGCCGGGATCGGCCTGGATCTCGGCGGCGAGGTCCGCGGTCAGGATCTGGGTGAGGCGCTTGCGCTCTTCGTTTTCGGCGACGATCGCGGTCAACTCGCTATCGGCTTCGGCGCGGTCGCGGGCGGTGAGCAGACGGATGTTGGTCATCGCGCTGCCGACCCGGCCGCTGGCATTGAGCAACGGGCCGATCTTCCAGCCGATGTCGCCAGCGGCGATATCGCCGTCGATGCGCGCCTGGTCGAGCAGCGCGCGCAGTCCGGGGTTGGTGGTGCGCGCCAGCGCCTGCAGGCCGTGGCTGACCAGGATGCGGTTCTCGCCGCCGAGCGGCGCGCAGTCGGCCACGGTGCCGACCGCGACCAGCGCCAGCGCGTCAAGCAGGAAGGCGCGCAGGCGGTCGGTGACCTTGTCGGATCCCGAGAGGATGCGTGCGGTGGCCCAGGCCAGCTTCCACGCCACGCCGACCCCGGCGAGACCCTTGTCGGGATAGGTGCATTGCGGGTGGTTCGGATTGCACACCGCGGTGCATTCGGGCAGCGACCCCTGCGGCAGGTGGTGGTCGGTGATGATGACGTGGCAGCCGGTCTCGGCTTCGATCTTGCGCGCCCAGCCATGGTCGGCGATGCCGCAATCGACGGTGATCATCAACGTCGGCTGGTGCTCGACCACCGCCTGGAAGCTGGCCTCGCTCAGGCCGTAGCCATCGATGCGGCGGTGCGGGATCCACGGCACCACGTCGTGGCCGCAGGCGCGTGCAAAATGGCGCAGCAGCGCAGTCGACGTGGACCCGTCGACGTCGTAGTCGCCATGGACGAGGATGGTCTCGCGCGCGTTGATCGCCTTGGCCAGGCGCTGGGCGGCACATTCCATGCCGCGCATCAATTCGGGACGGTGCAGATCCTGCAGCCGCTTGCCGAGCCAGGCCTGGGCGTGGTCAGCGCCCTGCACGCCGCGCAGGGCGAGCAGGCGCGCAGCGAGGGGGCTCAGGGCCAGCTCGTGCTCGAGCTCGGCGACCACATCCGCGGGCGGGGTCCGGATCCGCCATGGGCGCTGCGCGGTCAACACTGGCACTGATTTAGGGGCCGCCGCGTCGGAGGCCAGGGGCGTATCGCGGATGACCGCGCGAGGTCGGGCCGACCGGCGACCTGAAGGCCTCAGCGCCCAGGTGCCGCCGCGTCGCGCTTGGCAGCGCTTCGCTGGGCGAACAGCCATTCCCCTAATCCCGGCGTGGCGAGCGCCACAGAGAGCATGGTCACATGACTGATGCCCGGGCCGATGGTGAGCTTGGCGGAGCCCCCGGCAGCGGTCAGGGCCTTGACCATGGCCGTGCTGCCGAGCGGCGGCACAACCGTGTCGGCATCGCCATGGAAGGCCCAGATCGGCAAGTGGCTGACCGCGGCGACCTTTGTGGGATCGCCACCGCCCGAGATCGGGAAGGCGGCGGCGAAACGCGAGGGCTGGCGGGTGATCGCGTCCCAGGTGCCGTACCCGCCCATGGAGAAACCGCCGAGGTAGATGCGGTCGGAATCGATCGGCAGCTCACGCTCGAGGACGTCGATCAGCTCGAGCATCAGGCGCATGCTTTGGGTGATCTCGACCTGCGGCTGGGGGCCTCGCTCCCACACCACCGAGGCCCACCGCTGATGCAGCCGGCAACGGGGGCGAAGGACGAAGCAGGGATGGTTGGCCTGATCCTTGGTGAACACGTCGTGTTCCGCTGCCCACGGCCGCCCATTGCTGTCGAGGAAGTCATTCCCTTGAGCGCCATTGCCATGCAGGAACACGACGAGTGGCAGCTTCTGCTTGTCGGGAATGTTGGCTGGCGCGTACAGCCGGTAGGCCAGGGTCTCGTTGGCGGCATTGGTGAAGAGCTTGCCCTCGAACACGTCCGCCTTGCCGGTCGGCTCGGCCGCCATCGCCACCGCGAGCGTGGCGAGGATGAGGAGATGGAAGGGGAAGATCCGCATGAGGCCTCCAACTCGCCGAGGCTGACCAGAAGCTATGACGGTCAAGTGATAGGCTGAACATCAGCCTTTCCGCTTGGATCCGTCAAGGCCGGCCTGGGCCGGGTCTAGGCCGAGATCGCCTCGACCACCAGGGCCTTCACGCCATCGTCAAGCGGGATGCCGAGCGCGAGCTGGTGCGCGGCGGGACTCATCTTGGCCCAGGTCTTGGCGATGATGTCGACGAACTTGGCGTGCGGATAGTCGCCGTGCTGGGCGGCGAAGTCCGCCAGTTCCGCCTCAAGGAAGGTCAGGCAGGCGGCATCTTCCAGGGCTTGGCCGTCGGCGTCGCGCGGCGCACCCTTGGCGACCAGCACCGCCACGCGCTCGGCGACCGCGGGTTCGCAGCCGGCCCCCAGCAGCAATTCGCGGGCGCGCGCGCCTTGACGCGCCTGCACCGCCTTGCGCCAGCGGAGGTAGCCCGGCTTGTCGAGCGGGAAGTCGCTGCGCGGGATGACCCAGCGTTCGAGGTGCTGGGCGCGTGCGGCCAGGGCCAGCGCCGGCGAAGGCTGCGGCACCAACCGCCCGATCCAATGCTCGATGCGATCCGCGTAGCGCAGTTCAGCGGCGATCCCATCGATCCGTTCGGGATCAGCGGCATGGGCGTCATCGAGGGCGGCGCGGGCGGCGTGCATTCAGATCTCTGCCGCGATCGCGTCGGCGGCATAGCTGAGGATGGTTGCGCACGCCTCGTAAGCGGCGCGGTCGCCACCGTAGGGATCGGGAACACCCCCGGCCGATGCATTGATCACGTCGAGGCGATCATCAGCGACGCCGAGGTGGCGCATGAAGGCGGCGTGGCCAGCGGTCATGCAATGGATGCGGTCGTAAAGCCCGAGTTCGATCTCGTCGGCCGGCCGGGCGCGATGGTCGACGAGCGACAGGCCGCGCGCCGCCATCGCCGCCTGCGCCTCGTCGCTCGCCCGCGCGCCTTCGCTGGCGAAGGTGCCGGCGCTTTCGACGCGGACGTCGCCCAGGCCGCGCCGGTCGAGCGCGGCGCGCGTCAAGGCGGTCAGCATCGGGCTGCGGCAGGTGTTGCCCGAGCAGACGAACAGCAGGTGGACGGTGCTGGCGGTTTCGAGCTGGTCGATCGAGCGTGCGCCGCTGGCCAGGATCTGCAGCGGGCGCCCGGCGGCGATCGCCAGTCGCGACTCGACCACCGGAGCGCAGACGGGGAGATCGATACGCGCCAGGCCGACCGGCGCACTGGCGCCGAGCGGCGCCAGCAGCAGCGGTTCGCGTCGCTGCGCCAAGGCTGCCCAGGCGGCATGGTCGGGCAGGCGCACCACCGGGCCTTCGCCGAGACGGATCGCCACCGGCCCGGGCAGCAGGCGTTGCACCACGCGCTGGGCGCGCAGCCCGAGCGGAGGCAGGAAATCGGCGAGCGCCGTGGCGCTGCCCGCGGTGAGGCTGATCTCGCCAGGCTCGACACCGGGCAGTGCGAGCAGGCGTTCGCGCTCGCCGGCGCGCGCCAGGGCGACCCAGCCATGCGGGCCAGGAACCGCCACCACCTCGCCGCGCGAGAGGGCATCGCCGAGATCGGAAAGGGGGATGACGTCGATCATGGTCACGCGGGCTTGCGCGCCTCGCGGCGCTTGCCGATGTCGCGCCGGCAGTGCTTGCCGTCGAAGGTGATGGCATCGCAGGCCGCGTAGGCCTTGGCGCGCGCTTCGTCGAGATTGGCGCCGAGCGCGCACACCGACAGCACGCGACCGCCAGCCGTGACCAGTTGGCCGGATTTCTCGTGGGTGCCGGCGTGGAAGACGGTGGCGCCACCGGTCACGGCCGGGGCATCGAGTCCGCCGATCGGCAGCCCGCTCGGATACGCGTCGGGATAGCCGCGGCTGGCCATGGTCACGCAGATCGCCGTCGCCGGGTTCCATTCCAGGCTGATCTGGTCGAGCGTGCCATCGATGCAGGCCTCGCAGATGTTGACCAGGTCGCTCTCCAGACGCAGCAGCAACGCCTGGCATTCCGGATCGCCGAAGCGGACGTTGTACTCGAGCACCTTCGGCCCCGAATCAGTCAGCATCAGTCCCATGAAGAGAATGCCGACGAACGGGCGCTCCTCGTGCACCAGGCCGCTCATGGTCGGCACCAGGATGCGGCGGACCATCTCGTCCTCGTCGCGCGTCTTCATCAGCTGCGCGGGCGAGAATGCGCCCATGCCGCCGGTCATCGGCCCTTCGTCGCCATCGCGCACCTGCTTGTGGTCTTGGGCGTAGTCAAGCAGCACCGCGTTGTGCCCGTCGCAGAAGGCGAAGACGCTGATCTCTTCGCCGCGCAGGACCTCTTCGATCACCACTTGGCGGCCGGCCTCCTTGCCGAACTCGTGCTGCTCCATGATGCGCTTGACCGCGGCATGCGCCTCGACGGCGGTCTTGGCGACGGTGACGCCCTTGCCGGCGGCGAGGCCGTCGCACTTCACCACCAGCGGGCCATCGACCTCGTCGATGTACGCGTGGGCGTCGGCGGGCTTGGAGCAGAGG
>ENA-ORBV01005646-ORBV01005646.1-microbial-mat-metagenome-genome-assembly--contig:-NODE-5646-length-22797-cov-4.385387_pt1 | contig 22797 bp, 6 predicted proteins | sample MGYA00237777_ERZ505514 | MGnify/ENA primary metagenome ERZ505514 (study PRJEB26160, sample SAMN06269048) | microbial mat metagenome | isolation source: Oligotrophic lake microbial mat | place... | reverse complement strand
GCACCCGCCGTCCCAGTCGCAGTAAACGTCAGAGGGGAGTTGGAAAGGCCAACCGACGTCGCCGTCAGCGTGTTCGTCCCCGCCGCCGTGCCGAGCGTCCAGCTCCCAATCGTCGCGATGCCGCTCGCATCGGTGTTGACCGTCGCGCCCGTCACCTGGCCCGCGCCGAGCCCGATCGCGAAGACCACTTGGACGTTCGCCACCGGGTTGCTGTTCACGTCGAGTACGATGACGCTAGGCGGAGTCGAGACAGCGGCTCCGGCTACTGCCGTCTGCGCGTTGCCGGTGTTGATCGCTATCTGAGCGGCAGCACCCGCCGTCCCAGTCGCAGTAAACGTCAGAGGGGAGTTGGAAAGGCCAACCGACGTCGCCGTCAGCGTGTTCGTACCCGCCGCCGTGCCGAGCGTCCAGCTCCCAATCGTCGCGATGCCGCTCGCATTCGTATTGACCGTCGCGCCCGTCACCTGGCCCGCGCCGAGCCCGATCGCGAAGACCACCTGGACGTTCGCCACTGGGTTGCTGTTCGCGTCACGCACGAGCACGCTCGGCGCCGTCACCGCTGTGCCGACCGTCGCCGACTGGTTCTCGCCGCCGTTGATTGAGATCTGCGTCGCCACCCCCGCCACACCAGTCGCGCTAAACGTCACCGGCGATCCCGCCAGCGACCCCGAACTCGCCGTGATGCTATTCGCCCCGGCCGTCGCACCCAAACTCCAACTCCCCACCGTCGCAATACCACTCGCATTCGTCGTGGCCGACGCGGCCGTGAGGCTCCCGCCGCCAGTGACAATCGCAAACGTCACCGTCACACCACTCACCGGATTATTGCTCGCATCGCGCACGATCACGCTCGGCGCAGTCGCAACGGCGCTGCCCACAACGGCCGTTTGACCTTCGCCGAGGTTAAGGGCCATCTGCGTCGCCGAACTCGCCGTGCCGGTCGCCGTGAAGTCAATCGGCGAGCCCGTGAGTCCAGTTGAAGTCGCCCGCAGTGTATTTGTGCCAGCCGTGGTGCCGAGCGCCCAGCTCGTCACGGCCGCGATGCCGCTCGCGTTCGTCGTCGCAGCGCCACCAACCACGTTGCCAGCGCCGGCTGTGATCGCAAAACTGACCGAGACACCACTCACGGGATTGTTGAAGGCGTCGCGGACCAAGACTGCCGGAGGCGTGCCGACTTCGTTACCCACGGTGACGTTCTGACCATCTCCCGCGCTGAGCACTATCGTGGTCGCAGCGCCGGCGGTGGCCGTCGCAGTGAAGGTCACTGGCGACCCGGTCAGCGTCTCGGACGTCGCGGTGAGCGTGTTGGATCCCGCCGCCGTCCCAAGAGTCCAGCTACCAACCGTGGCGATACCGCTCGCGTTGGTCGTGGCGCTGAGGCTTGTACCACTACCGCCGCCCGTCGCGACAGCGAAGGTCACGGCAACGCCACTCACGGCATTGTTGTTCAGATCGCGGACCACGACACTCGGCAACACGGCAACCGCCGTGCCGACGGTCGCGCTCTGCGCATTCCCAAGGTTGACCGCGATCTGCGTCGCGGCGCCCGCAGTACCGGTCGCCGTGAAGGTCACGGGTGAGCCGGTAAGTCCATCCGCCGATGCCGTGAGCGTGTTCGAGCCCGCCGTCGTCCCAAGCGTCCAGGTCCCGACCGCTGCGATGCCGCTCGCATTGGTCGTCGCGCTGGCGCCAGTGATTCCGCCATTCCCGGTCGCCACCACGAACGTCACCACAATACCAGCGACAGGGTTGTCGTTCAGATCACGCACCAGCACGCTCGGCGCGGTCGCAACGGCGGCGCCCGCGATTGCCGTCTGGCCAGCACCAGCGCTGACGCTGATCTGCGTCGCGCCACCAGCGCTACCGGTGGCGTTGAAGGTCAGCGGCGAGCCCGTGAGGCCCGTCGCCGCTGCGGTGAGTGAGTTCGCACCGGCCACCGCGCCGAGCGTCCAACTGCCGAGAGTCGCGATGCCATTGATGTCAGTCGTGGCGCCGCCGCCGCTCAGGCTGCCGCCACCGATTCCGACGGCGAAGCTCACGGCCACGCCGCTCACAGGGTTGTTGTTCAGATCGCGGACAATCGCACTGGGTGCAGTCGCGACATCCGCTCCGGCCACCGCGGTCTGGTTGTTCCCAGCATTGATGGCGATCTGCGTCGCCGCGCCCGCGACACCCGTGGCAATGAAGGTGAGCGGTGAGCCAGTGAGTCCCGTCGACGTCGCGCTCAGCGTGTTCGCGCCGGCCGTAATACCAAGCGTCCAGCTCCCGACCGTCGCGATACCACTCGCGTTCGTGGTGGCCGAAGCACCAGTGAGGCCACCACCACCTCCCGCAATCGCGAACGTCACGGCAACACCACTGACCGCGTTACCATTTGAGTCGCGCACCAAGACGCTCGGCGCAGTCGACACCGCCGCACCAGCGATCGCCGTCTGAGCATTCCCGGAGTTGATCGAGATCTGCGTCGCCGCGCCGGCGATGCCCGTCGCGGTGAAGGTGAACGGAGAACCGCTCAGCCCGCCCGATGTCGCGGTGAGGGTATTCGATCCCACCGTCGTCCCCAACGTCCAGCTCCCCACAGTGGCAATGCCGCTCGCATCCGTCGTCGCGGCGGCACCGGTGAGGCTCCCACTGCCGGTTTCAATCGCGAAGTTAACCACGACGCCGCTGACCGGATTGTTGTTCGCATCGCGGACCAACACGCTCGGTGCGGTCGACACTGAGCTGCCCGCCACTGCAGTCTGCGTGTTGCCGGTGTTCAGCGAGAGCTGCGTCGCAGCCCCTGACGTGCCGGTCGCGGTGAAGGTCAGCGGCGAGTTCGCGAGGCCGATGGAGCTTGCCGTAATGGAATTCGCACCAGCCACCGTGCCAAGCGTCCAGCTACCGAGGGACGCTTGGCCGCTGGCGTTGGTCGTCGCGTTCTCGCCCGTGATGCCGCCGCCGCCGCTCGCGAGCGCGAAGGTGACGGAGACGCCGCTGACCGGGTTGCTGTTCGCATCGCGCACAATCACGCTCGCCGCCGACGCCACCGCGTTTCCTGCGACGGCGGTCTGCGCGTTCCCGCCATTGATGGCGATCTGCGTGGCGGCGCCGGCGATGCCGGTCGCAGTGAAGGTGACTGGTGAGCCAATGAGCGAACCAGACGTCGCGGTCAGGGTGTTGGCGCCGGCGATTGCGCCGAGCGTCCAGCCACCAACAGTCGCAATGCCGCTCGCGTTCGTCGTGGTGACGGCACCAGTGAGACTGCCGCCGCCATCACCGCCAGCGAAGGTCACCGACACATCACTGACCGGGTTGTTGTTCGCATCGCGCACGAGCACGCTCGGCGCCACCGACACGGTGCTTCCAGCAATCGCCGTCTGCACGTTGCCCGCAGACAGCGTGATCTGCGTGGCACCACCCGCGGTGATCGCGAAGGCGTTGGAGGTCACGATCGGCAGCGTGCCGCTCGAAGCGCTCAACACCTTACCGGCGCCAGCCGTGTTGATCGAGAGGCCGGTGAAGGTCGCGATACCACTCGCCGCATTGACGGTCGCCGTACCGCTCAGCGTGCCAGTGCCTGTGGTAAGCGCGAGCGTGAGCTGAGCGATCGACGTGGTGACCGTATTCCCCGCGGCATCACGAACCGTCACCACCGGCTGTTGCGCGAAGGCGATGCCGGCAACAGTGCTCGCCGCGGGCTGCGTCGTGAAGGCGAGCGTGGCCGGTACACCAACGGTGATCGTCACCGAATCCGTATCAGCAATCGGATTCCCATTCAACGCACCCGTGATCGTTGCCCCACCGATCGCTGCAGACGTCAGCGTCGCCGTGTACGTCCCATTGCCGTTGTTCGTGACCACGTTCAACGCCCCACGTGTCGTCGCGAGCGTGACCAAGCCGCCCGACGCCGTGAGGCTGTTCCCGCCGGCGTCCCGCAACTGCACGGTAATGGTCGCCGACTGGTCTGTCGTGATCGCCGCAACACTGGCGCTGATGGTGCTCGTCGCCAGCGACGCCGCACCCACGGTGAAGGTGATCGTCGCGTCGTCCGTCAGCGCGTTGCCGCCAAGCGTGGCCGTCACCACCGCAACGCCCACCGAGGTCGAACTCAAGGTCGCGGTGTAGCTGCCGTTGCCGTTGTTGGTGACCGAGGTGAGCGCGCCGAGTGTCGTCGCGAGCGCGACCGTGCCGCCGGAGGTTGTGAGATTGTTCCCCGCCGCGTCCCGCAACTGCACGGTAATGGAGGTGAACTCATCCGTCGTCCGACTTGCATTCGTCGCGGTCACGGTGCTCGTCGTGAGCGACGGCGACCCGATCCCGATGATCACAACGGCGTTGTCCGCGATCGCATTGCCGACGAGCGTGCCAGTTATTGTCGCGGAGCCTGATAGAGCCGACGACAGCGTGGCGGTGTAGCTGCCGTTGCCGTTGTCCGTGACCGCGGTCAGCGCGCCGAGCGTCGTATTGAGCGCCACGGTGCCGGCGGAGGCCTGCAGGTTGTTCCCCGCGGCATCCCGCAGTTGCACGGTGATGGTCGACGCAGCGTCGGTCGTGATGCTTGATGGCGCCGCGGAAATGGTGGTCGTGGCGAGCGAGGCCGCGCCAATGCTCACTGTGACATCGACCGTGTTCTCGAGCGAGGTCCCGTTGAGCTGACCACTCACGGTCGCAGTTCCGACCGCGGTCGACGTCAACGTCGCGGTGTAGGTCCCGTTCCCGACGTTCGTGAGGCTCGACAGCGACCCAAGACTCGTTGCCAACGTCACCGTCCCGCTCCCGGCGGTGAGCGCGTTGTCTTCGGCATCGCGCAACTGCACGCTGATTGTCGCGCTGCCGTCGGTCGTGATGCTGTTGGTCGAGGTGGCGAGCGTACTGTTGCCAGCCAACGCCGCACCTGGCACCACGGTGACGGTCAGCGTGCTCGGCAGACTACCGGTCGACACCGCAACGGTGATCACCTTCGTTCCGACGACCGTCGAGGCAAAGGTGCCAGCCGCGACGCCATTGAGGTCGGTGTTGGCGCTTGAGGTGATGGCGTTACCCGTGCCGGTCGCGCTCCACGTCACCACGGAGTTCGGTACGACGTTCCCAAACGCATCGCGCACGGTCACGCTGAGCGCGCTCGTGCCGCTGCCGGCGCTGATCGTCGTCGGCGTGGCCGCGGCGGTGGTGAGTGCGGTCGAGGGTGCCGCGGGGGTGACGGCCACATTCACCGTGGCGTTCGCCAGCACGCCGTTCAAGCGCGCGCTGATGGTCTTGGTGCCCGACACGGTGCCAGTGATTGACCCCGTCGTCTCGCCATTGGCATCAGTCACCGAGCCAGGCTGCGTGATGACGACGTCGAGCGCGGAGGCCTCGAGCGTGACGCTCACCCCTGGTACCGAGTTCCCGTTCGCATCACGCGCCGTGACGGTGATCGTGCTCGACTCGGCTCCCGCAACAATAGACGTCACCGAGGCCGACACGAGCGACTGACTCGTGGAGGCGGCATCCGGGACCACGTTCACGCCGACGGTGGCGACGAGAGCCAAAGTGTTCGCCGTCGCCGAGATCGTTTTCGCTTCGCTGGTAGTGGAACTGAAGCTGCCCGTCGCCACGCCCAGCGCATTCGTGACGCCCACCGGCTGCGTGATGCTGTTGTCGGCGCCCGTCGCCGCGAGGACCACGGTCGCGCCGGCGACTGGATTGCTGAAGGCATCGCGCACGGTGACCGTCACCGAGGTCACGCCCGCACCGGCGGAGATCGTCGGTGAACCAACCGCGATGCTCGACGTGGTCGTCGAGATGCCAGCGGCAACGACGCTCACGCTCGCAGTCTGCGTGATCGCGGTACCGGCAATCGTCGCGGAAATAGACTTCGTTCCCGCACCAGTGGAGCGCACGAACCCCGTTGCCAAGCCACTCGCATTCGTGACGGCGCTTGGCTGCACCACGGTATTCCCCGTGCCGCCAGTGACGCCGAGCACGACGCTGGCACCGCTGATCAGGTTGCCGAACGCATCACGTGCGGTCACGGTGACGGCGGTTGAATCGGTTGTTCCTGCGGTGAGGGAGGTCGGCAGGGCCGCAACGGTGGACTGTGCCGCCGAGACCGCAGCCGGCGTCACGGTCACGGAAGCGGTCGGTGTCAGCGCAGTCGCACCAGCCGTGGCGGTGATGGTCTTGAGTTCGGCCGTCGTCGAGGTGAAGCGTCCCGTCGTCACACCATTTGCATCAGTGACGGCGGTCGGCTGTACAGATCCGTTGCCGGCCCCCGTCGCTGCGAGCGAAACGCTCACGCCGCTGACAGGATTGCTGAATGCATCGCGCACGGTGATGGTCACCGTGGCGGTATCCTGCCCCGCCACCAACGAACTCGGTGAGACCGCGACCAACGACTGCGCCGCTGAGATCCCAGCGGAGGTCACTGTCACAGCGGCCGTCTGCGTGATGGCGATCGCGTCGATCGTCGCACTGATGCTGCGTGCGCCGCCCACCGTCGCGCTGAACGCGGCCGTGAACAGCCCCGCCGCATCAGTCGTGCCGCTGCTCGGCGTCAGCGTGTTTCCGGTGCTGGTCGCGGCGAGCGTCACAGCTGCATTGGGAATCACATTGCCGTTCGCATCACGCGCGGTGACGGTGATGGTGCTCGTTCCGCTGCCGGCAACAATGCTCGAAGCGCTCGCCTGCACGGCGGATTGCGCTGCAGAGATCGCCCCAGGCGTCACGGTCAGCAGCGCGGTCTGCGTGAGTGCGCTGCCATTGGCGGTCGCGGAGATCGTCTTCGTTTCCACGACCGTCGTGGTCACGGTCGCGGTGGTGACGCCACTCGCGTCCGTGGCCGCCGCAGGTTGCGTGACGGTGTTGCCAGTGCCGCTCGAGGCGATCGCGACCGTTGCGCCGCTGATCGGATTATCGAAGGCATCACGCACCGTCACGGTGACGGTGGTGCCCGCGCCCCCGGCGACGACGCTCGTGGGCGAGACCGCGATGCTCGACTGCGCCGCCGAGAATGCGGCGGCGCTGACGGTGATGTTGGCTGTCGTGGTGATACCGACGCCATTGACCGTTGCCGAGATGGTGCGAACGCCGATCGTGTTCGCGGCGAACGAGCCAGTCGCGACGCCAGTCCCGGAGGTGACATCTGCCGGCTGGGTCAGCGTACCCGCCGCACCGCTCGCGGCGAGCACGACGCCGGCGCCAGAGATCAGGTTGTTGTTCGCGTCACGCGCGGTGACGGTGATAGTGCTCGCGCCCGTGCCCGCCGTGAGGCTGGAGGTGCTCACGCCAAGCGAGCTGTTCGCCGCCGCGACCGCACCGGCGGTGACGGTGATTTCGAGTCCGCTCGTGAGCGTGACGCCATTCGCGAGGGCCGTGATGGCTTTCGCGCCAGCGACGGTCGACGTGAGCGTGCCAGTCGCGAATCCATCGATGTCGGTCACTGCGGCTGGCTGCGTCAGCGTGTTGCTGCTGCCAGTGGCGATGAGCAGTACCGTCGCGCCAGAAACGTTGTTGCCGAACTGGTCACGCGCCCGCACGGTGATGGTGCTGGTGCCGACGCCGGCAACGATCGATGCGGGATCGGATCCGATCGTTGACTGCGAAGCAGAGACCGCGGCGGCGGTGACGGCGACATTCTGCGTCGCTGTGATCGGCGTGCCGTTGATGGACGCGGAGATGGTCCGAGCGCCCGCGATGGTCGAGGCGATCGCGCCGGTGGCCACACCGACGCCAGAGGTCACCGCGCTCGGCTGCGTGAGCGTGTTGCTGGTGCCGGTCGCCTGGAGCACAACGGTCGCCCCAGCAATGAGGTTGCCGAAGGCATCGCGCGCGGTGGCGGTGATGGTGCTCGCGCTGCCACCAGCAGTAATTGTCGTGGCGGAGACGACCAGCGCCGACTGCGTAGCGGAAACGCCGGCCGCCGTTACGCTCACGGTGTCGCTCGTCGTGAGGGCCACACCGTTCACGGTGGCCGAAACGATCTTCGCGCCCGCGGCAGTCGAGGCGAGCGTGCCACTCGCGCGTCCATTCACATCGGTCACGCTCGCCGGTTGCGTCAGCGTGTTGCCGGTGCCAGTCGATGCGAGCGCGACGGTCGCCCCTGCGATCAGGTTGCCGAACGCGTCGCGTGCGATGACCGCGAGCTGCGTGGTCGCGGCACCAGCGACGAGACTCTGCGGATCGGCCAGGATCGTGGACGAATCCGCCGATACGCTGCCAGGGACTACGGTGATCGAAAGGGTGGTCGTGGCACTCACACCATTGAGGCGAGCGCTGACGGTCTTGCTTCCCACGAGCGTACCAACGAGGCGCCCAGTGGTGACGCCATTCGCATCGGTAACGGCAACGGGTTGCAGCAACGTGAGGTCGGCATTCGCGGACTCCAGCGCCACCGTCACACCCGGCACGATATTCCCGCTACCGTCGCGCGCGGTGACGGTCACGGTGGCGGTGTCGGTTCCTGCGACGAGCGTATTGCTCGAGATCGTGACGGTGGACGTCGTCGGCGATGCGGCATCGGGGACAACCGTGATGACGACGCTCTGCACGAGCGCGACGCCAGCGGCGGTGGCCGTGATCGTCTTCGCCTCGGACGTGGCGGAGGCGAAGGTGCCCGTGGCAACGCCGAGCGCATTGGTCACCGCAGTCGGCTGCGTGAGCGTGTTGTTAGAGCCGGTGGCGCTCAGCACCACAGTCGCGCCCGCGACGGGATTGCCGAAGGCATCGCGCGCGGTGACGGTGAGCGTGCTCGACCCCGTCCCCGCCGCCACCGTGGTGGTGGAGGTCGCGAGCGTCGAGGTGGTGGCCGAAGTCGCCGCGGCCGTCACGGTGAGCGCCGCCGTCTGTGTGACAGCGACGCTATTGATAGTCGCCGAGATGGTCTTGCTGCCGGCACCCGTCGACGCAATGCTCCCCGTGGCCACACCACTGGCACTGGTGACGAGCGTGGGTTGCGTGAGCGTATTGCCAGTGCCCGTCGCGGCCAGGACCACGGTGGCGCCCGGTACCACATTGCCATTGCTGTCACGCGCGGTGACGGTGATGACCGAGCTTCCCGCGCCCGCGACGAGCGCCGTTGGTGCAATCGCGACGATGGACTGCGCCGCCGAGATTCCCGCGGCGGTGACGGTGAGCGATACCGTATCGGCCAACGCGAGGGCATCGACCGAGGCGGAGATCAGCTTCGTGCCAGCAATGGTCGCACTCAGGCTTCCCGTCGCCATGCCATTCGCATCGGTGACCGCAGCGGGTTGCGTCAGGCTGTTCCCCGTGCCCGAGGCCGCGAGCACAACGCTCGCGCCGCTGATCACATTCGCGAAGCGGTCGCGCACGGTGACAGTCACGGTCGCGCTCGATCCATCCGCCGCAATCGTTGTCGGCGCCACCATCACGCTGGAGGCGGTGTCGGAGACGGCCGCGGGGGTGAAGGTGACCAACACCGTCTGCGCGAGCGTCTGCCCATCGACTACGGCGCTGATGGTCTTGTCTGCTGCCACGGTCGACCCGACGCGGCCAGTGGCCACGCCGGCGGCATCGGTGATGCTCAGCGGCTGCGTGATGCTATTCCCGGTGCCCGTCGCGCTGAGCACGACCGCGAGGCCGCTCACCGGATTGCCATTGTCGTCGCGCGCAGTGACGGTCACGGTGACGGAGTCGCCCGCGGCCGCGGTCGCCGCATCGCTTTCCACGGTGGACTGCGTGGTCGAGAGCCCGCCCGCTGTGACGATAACGGCGGCCGACTGGGTGATGGCCGTACCGCCGATCGTCGCGGTGATGCTCTTTGTGCCCGTCGCGCTCGAACTGATCGTGCCCGTCGCCACACCCAGCGAGCTGGTCGGGCCCGCCGGCTGCACGAGTGTATTGCCCGCACCCGTCGCCGAGAGCACCACCGACGCGCCGCTGATCAGGTTGTCATTCGCGTCACGCGCAGTCACAGTGATTGTGCTGCTGCCCCCTGCGGCCACGATGCTGCTCGGCGATGCGCTCACCAACGATCGCGCCGCGGAGATGGCACCTGGCGTGACGCTCACCGTCACCGCGCTGCTCAGCGCCACGCCGTTGATGGTCGCCGAGAGGGTCTTCGATTGCGCGATGGTCGAGCCGAAGCTGCCGGTGGCCACGCCGCTCGCGTTGGTCACGCTGAGCGGCTGCACAATCGTGTTGCTCGTGCCGGTCGCCGAGATCACCACCGTCGCGCCCGGAACCGCATTGCCCAGCGCGTCGCGCGCCGTCACGGTCACGGCGCTCACCTGCACCCCCGCCACGAGCGTGGTCGGAACGCCAGTGATAGTCGAGGTCGTGGGCGAGACGACACCCGGGATGACAGTGACGCTCGCCGTTGTCGCAACGCTCACACCATCGATGCTCGCGCTCACCGTACGCACGCCGGTGAGCGAGGCGCTCAGCGAACCCGTGGTCACACCATTCGCACCAGTCACGCCGAGGGGCTGCGTGAGCGTGATGCCTGTGCCGGTGGCGGAGAGCGTGACGGTGGCGCCGGCGACCGCGTTGCCATTCACGTCACGCGCCGTCACGGTGATGGTGCTTGAGCCCGTCCCCGCGACAACGGACGTCGGCGCAGCGCTGATGCTGGACTGTGCGCCATCGACGCTCCCCGCGCCAAGGGCGAAGGGGGCGCTGAGTGTAGCGGTCAGTCCGGTGGAGGTCGCGCCCAGCGTGTAGCCAGTGCCAGCCTTGTCAATTGCAATGCCAGGGAACGTCGCAACGCCAGCCACCGCCGAACGGCTCAGCGATCCACTGAGTACCCCAGCGCTCGGATTGGTCCCGATGCCGAGGGTGACGGTGCCCGCGAAGGTCAGATTGCGGTTGCCAAGCGAGTCGATCACGCCGACGACGGGTGATGGCGTGAGGTCGTCTCCCGCGGTGCCATTCAGTGGCGACGTGAGAAAGAGCAGTGTGGCGGGGGGTGCCGCGATCACGGTCAATATTGGCGCCGCATTCACGAGCAGGCCATTCACCGTCGCGCGAATGGTGCGCGCACCAGTGATGGTTGCGCCGACGCTGCCGGTGGCTAGGCCGCTGGCATTCGTCACGCCAATGGGTTGCACCACCGTGTTGCCCGCGCCGGTCGCGCTCAATGTCACAGTGGCACCCGCCACTGGGTTACCGAAGCCGTCACGCGCGGTGACCGTGATGCTCGCTGGCGTCGTGCGTGAGGCCGGGACGCTTGTCGGCGAGACCACTACGGTGGTCTGCGTGGCATTCACCGCACCGGCCCGCGAGAGGGCCAGGAACGTCACCGGTGAGCCGACGCCACTCGCGCGCGCGATCTGCGTCGAGTCGGTCGAGGTGCGCACCGTACCGAGCGTCCAGTTCGTCGTGGCGATGCCGCTCGCGTTGGTCGGCGCGCTGGCAGGTGACACACTGCCGCCGCCAGCGAGCACGCTCCAGGAGATCAGCACACCTTCAACAGGGTTATTCAACGCATCGCGCACGACAACTGTGAGCGGCACGGGGAGGGTCGCTCCCACCGTATCGACCTGCGCGTCGCCAGTGACCAGCGCGAGTTGTGTCGCGCCGCCTACGGTCGCCGTCACAATGAAGGTCACGCTCGCAGGGCCGCCGGCGAGCGTCGCGCTCGCGACCGTCGTCTTGCCGCCCGCCGCCGCGCCAAGGGTACGCGCGGCGCTCGCGCGGCCATCGGTATCGGTCACGGTCGTGAGTGGCGCCACCGTACCGCCGCCAACGGCCGACCAATTCACCGTCACCCCCGCCACGGGATTCCCCGTCGCATCGGTGATGCGTACTTCATGTGGCGTGGCGAGTGTCGTGCCGACCGGGCCGGTGAGATTATCGCCGCCGGTGATCACGATCTGACTCGCGACGCCCGCCGTTGCAGTCGCCGTGAAGCTGACCGGGCTGCCGTCGAGATCGGTCGCGCTCGCCGTGAGCGCATTGGCACCGACCGCATTGCCAAGCGTCCACGAGGTCAACGACGCGATGCCATTCGCGCCTGTCGTCACCGCGGTCGTCGGCGAGATGCTTCCGCCACCCACCGTCACCGCAAAGCTCACCGCGACACCAGTCACCGCGTTTCCACTCACATCGCGCACCACCACACTCGGCGGAATCGCGACGGCCGCCGCCGCACCCGCCGTCTGCGCATCGCCCGTGTTCAGCGCGAGCGTCGTTGCGACACCCGCGGTGAGCGTGATGGTGCCAGAGGTCACACCCGAGATTCCCGGAGCCGCAAAGGCGAGCGTGTGATCGCCGATCGTGCCGAGGATCGCGAGATCCGAGAAGGTCGCTTCGCCCGTGGTGTTCGTGAGTACGACTGTGGTACCGAGCAGCGTGCCGCTACCTGACGCAATGCTCACGGTGACGGGGATGCCCGACTGGAAGACGTTGTTCTCCGACGCGTCGCGCAGGCGCACGCGGGGCGCGGTGGCGAACGACTCACCATTCACGACGCTCGCGGGCGGAGCGGTGCGCAACGACAGCTTCGTCGCGACACCGGCGCCGATCGTGATGGTGGGAGTCGGAGCAGACGTCAATGCACCGGCACTGAAGGTCAGCGTGTAGCTCCCCGCCGGTCCGTTGATGGCGAGTCCGCCGAAGGTCGCACGTCCAGTGAGATCGGTGCTCGCACTCGAGTTGACGAGGCTCGCGCCCGCCGGGCCGCTGGCGAGTGTGGCGCTCACGGTGGTGCCGGCGGTCGTAATCAGATTGCCGAAGATGTCATTGAGCTCAAGAGCTGGCTGCTGCGCGAACGGCACCGCGTTCGCGGCCGTCGCATTCGGGAGCGTCACGAGACGGAGCGCACTTGCTGCGGCTGGCGTCACCGTGATGGGCGCGCTCGCGACGTTCGCGAGCCCTGCGGCCGTCACGAGGAACGAGAGATTGCTCGCCGCGCGCTCGATGCGCACATCGCTGAAGCTCGCCACGCCACCCACCGCGGTCACGGTCGTGGTGCCAAGCAGCACGGCGTCGGCGACATTCGGGGCCAGCGCGAGCGTGATGTTGCCGGTGAACGCGGTCGCGATATTGCCAAGCGCGTCGCGTACCGTCACCTGCAGTGCCGGAGCGAAGGTCGTGCCCGCCACCACGGCTGTGGGGACCGCACCGAGCTCCATGCGATCGGCCGCGGAGGAGGTGATGGCGAATGGCGCGGAGGTCCGCTCCAATACGCCGACCGTCGCGCGCAACGTGTAGCCGGTGCCGACCTTGTCGAGCGAGAGCGCGGTGAACGACGCTATGCCGGCGACCGCGGAAACGGTCGTCGTGCCACTGAGCGTGGCCGTCGCGGGGTTGGCCGCGAGCGCAATCGTGACTGGTCCGTTGTAGCTCGCGAGGGTGTTGCGACTCGCATCCTGTACCGCGATGCGCACGGCGGGTGTGAGGGCGGCACCCGCGGCGGCGGTGGTTGGCTCCTGGAGGAACGCCAGAGCGGCCGGCGGAATCGCCGTGCGGAAGTGCGCTCCGGTGCCACCGAGCGAGACCCACGCGCTCGAGCGACCGGTCTGGTCGACCGCGCGCGCCTGCCAGCGGTACTGCCCGTTGTCGACGAGTCCGGCGACCGACGTGAGGAACGCGGTCCCGGAGGCCGCCGGCGCACTCGACTGCGTGGCAACATTCGTGAAGGGCGTGCCCACAGTGCGCACTTCAAGTTCCAAACGAATCTGGTCGGCGGGATCAGGATCGCTGACCGTGGCGCCGAGTCGAATGATCGGCTCGTTCGTTGTTGCACCAAGGGCAACTGGTGTGACGCCATCGCTCCGCCGTTGCAAGAGCAGCGTTGGCGCGTTCGGCGCTTCGGCGACCCCGATCGCAAAGTCAGCGGCGCCGGTGCCGAAGGCCACCCAAGCACTCGCGCGCCCGGTTTGATCGACCGTGCGGGCCTGCCAGCGATACTGCGCATTGTCGAGCAGCCCAGTGACGGTGTTCGCGATGGTCGGGGCGCGTGTGCGCGCGGTCGTACTCGTCGCCACGTTGCTGAACGGCGTCGCGAGCGGACGGAGTTCGATCTCGAGGCGGAGCGAATCGCTATCGGCGTCGGCGATCGCGCCCTGGAATGCGATGCGATCGGTGCCGATCGTGCTGCCCGCGACAATCACGGCGGTGAGATCTGTTGCCGAACGCTGCGAGAGCGCGGTCGGTGAAGACGGCGCACGCGGACGCGTCACGCTGATGTCGAACGTCCCGGTGACAAGCGCCGAGACGGAAGTGACTTCGACTTCGTAGGCGCCGGTCTCGGGAAGCCGCACGTAGCGTGCGCACGTGCCGCTGCCGATGATCGGGCAGGTCTCGCTTGTGGCGAGAACCGTGCTCACCCCGTCGCGGCGCAGCGTGACGCGCGATGCGAACGCACTCGGCCCCACGAGCACGGACACGGAATCATTCGCCGACCCAGTGAAGCGGAAGCGCTTGGCGAAACGATCGGTCTGGCCAGTGGCCGCGCAGTCTTCACCGGTGAGCGTGCTCGACTGCGTGGCCGGGAGGGCGGCGAGGTCAATCACCGCGCACGGAAGGATCTTGAGTGTCACGGGAACGCGAATCAGCCGCGCATCGGGACCGTCATTCGTGAAGCGGAGCGTGTCGGAATACTCACCGACAGCGAGTCCGGAGGGATTCAGCGTGATGGTGAGATCGTTCGGCGCGGTGCCGACCCCAAGCCCACCGGTGATCCAACTGCTCCCCAACTCCGAGACCACACCGAACTTGAGCGTGGGAACCGTGCCGGTGATGGTCAGCGCGACGGTCGTCGACCGCGGCGCGGTACTGCCGACGCGGGCGGAATCCACCAACTCGACGGGGGCAATCGAAAGGGTGCCCAGCGCGGTCGGCGAAAGTAGCTCATCGAGGCTGCAATTCGTCAAAAACGCCGACGCGGCCACCACCAGAAGACTGGGCAGGCGGCGCCGGAGGAAAGCGGGGACGACCATCATACGCGGGACCCGAAAAAGGAACGGGGGGTCACCGCGTCTTCAATAACGTTGTAAGTCAAAGCAGTACCGAGACTTATGGCGATTCACATCGCCGTTCTGTGGGGCACCCATTTCCAGCACGGACACAGCGCGCTCAACGGGAGACGACGGGTAAAAGGTACTGCAACATGGATGCCGCGCTCTGTCGGGTGATGTGCTCTGTTATTGATGCAGATCTTGGTCCCAGAACGCGGGTGAACTGAGAAACGGCTAGGTTTCCGCCCCATGTGGCTCTACCGCGCGATGCCCCTGATCTCCGAGTTGGCCGTCCGATCCTACTACCGGATCACGGTGGCGGGAGGGCGGCTGCCCGCCGAGGGGCCGGTATTGGTGGTGGCGAACCACAATAACTCGTTGGTAGACCCCGCTTTAGTCGCTGCCACCCTGGGCCGAAACGTCCGTTTCCTCGCCAAGGCCCCGCTATTCACGCACCCCCTGATCGGCTGGTTGGTGAGGGGGGTCGGCTCGGTCCCGGTGTACCGGCAGCAGGACGACCCCACCCTCGTCTCCCAGAACCTCGACTCCTTCCGGGACGTCCACCGGGTGCTGGCCGCGGGCGCTGTGGTCGGGCTCTTCCCCGAGGGCATCTCGCACTCGGCATCCCGACTCGCCCCTCTCAAGACCGGGGCCGCGCGGATGGCGATCGGCGCCTCGGCCCAGCTGAAGCACGATTTCCCGATTGTCGCCGTGGGGCTCGTTTTTCGCGATCGCGATGCCTTTCGCTCCGAGGCGCATGTGATTGTCGGCGAGCCATTCGCGTGGAATGATCTTGTGCGCGATGTGAACGATCGGACCACCGTGCGCGCGCTCACCGAACGCATTGAGCTGGCGATGCGGCGCGTGTCGGTGAATCTCGAGCAGTGGGAAGATGAACCGCTCGTGCGTACCGCCGAAGCCGTGTGGCGCGCCGAGTTCGGTGCAGAGGCCTCGCCGGCCGCCGAAGTGGAACGGATTCGTATTGTCACCGACGCACTGCGCGAGTTGCGCGACGGGAGCGAGCATCCCTGGCGTGAGACGGCGATCGAGTTGCGCGCGCATGGCCGTGCGTTGCGGAAGATCGATCTCACGCCGGACGATCTGGTGACGACGATCTCAAGCGGCGAGGCACTGCGCTGGATGCTGCGCAAACTCCCGTTGCTCCCATTGCTGCCGATCTCGCTCGTGGGCGCTGTTTTTTTCTACGTGCCGAAGCAACTCGCCGTGTGGGGCGGCGATTGGACGGCGAAGCGCGAGGGCGATGACACTCTGGTCACGCATCGGATACTCGTCGGGGGCGTGGTGTTTCCGATGTGGATCGTCGTGACGTCGATCGCGATGGGCGTCTGGGCCGGATGGGGTGCGGCGTTGCTGTTCGCGCTCCTCCAGCCGATGTGGGCGTTTGCCGCGCTCGCGGTGGGTGAGCGGAGGCAGTCGATGTGGACGGCGATTCGTCGATATATGTTGCGGCGATTCATTGGGGATCGGTTGGATGCGCTGCGGGCGTCGCAGCATGCGCTCGCGCTTAAGTTGCGGGGGTTGCTGGAGCGGAAGTCGGTCGTGCCTGTGGCATTGCCTGTCGCATTGCCTGTTGCCTATCCTGTGGCCTAGCGAAACGAAACGCCGTCGAGTCCGGTGGGCACCGGAAGCCCCAACGCGGCCAGTGCACTCGGGAACACATCGGTCGTCCGACGCGGCTTCACACTCGGCGCGCGCGACATGATCAACGGCACCAGCATCTGCTCGCGGTGCAACGCGCCATGCCCTGATACGTGCACGATCGGCTCCCAGCGCGTGCGGAGGTCCCAACCCGGGGACGCGGAGAGAATGATGTCGCCAGCGCGGGGAGCATCGGAGATGGCGATGAGTTGCACCAGCGCGTCGGGATACTCGGAGTGGATTGTCGCCTCCCACGATTCCGTCGCCGTGAGTGACTCCAAGTCCATACCGAGCTGCAAGGGATCGCCGCTGATGCGATGATACGAAATGCGGTCCGCGGTGACACTGCGATGCGGGTGCTGCGCGCTCTGATGCGGGTGCTCCACCCTCTGATGCGGGTGCTGCGCGCTCTGATCGTCGGCGACCGAGACACGCGCATGCCCTCGGCCGCGCCCGAACACCTCGCAGACTCCAGGCGCGATTGGCACCACCGCGAGATCCACCGACTCGCGCGCCAGCAACTGTGTGAGCATCGGCGTCCACCGCGCCCGCAGCGCCTCCCATCCCGGCCGCACGGTGCGACTCAGCTCGAGATACAAATGCGCCATCGCATTCCCGCTCACCATCACCGCCACGTCGTGCCCGCCGACCACCCACGGATGCGCCCGGACCGAGTGACCCCACGAGGCAATCACTCCGGCGAGATCCTCGTGCCGATGAAGATCCGCATGCCCATGATCGCTCACGACCCAGATCTCAAGCTCCTGCGCGCGCCCATCGCTCGCGAAGCTCGCCCGCAACTGCGCGACTGTTGAATCGACCGTGCGCATCGACTCCAGTACCACCGGATGCGCCGCACCGAAGCGGTGCGAATGTTTGTCGATTCCCGGGTGCGCGATGAACGCCACGCGCGGCCGCTGCGCGCGAATCCGGGCAATCGATTCCTCGCCGATCCAGCGATCGAATCGCAACCACGACTCAAGATCTCCGCGGAAATGCGTCCACGCCATCTTCGCACCGAAGGGAATCCATCCCGTTCCCACTCGCCGCGCGTCAGAGAGCCCGCGGCCGATGTAGGTGAAGGCGCCGAGCGACCGCGGTTCGTGCTCAAAGAGGGTGCGGTACTCACGGGTGAGATCGCTATCCGCACGCACCGCCCCCGCGCCGACGTAGCTGCGCGAGTACGCGGGCCACTTGGTGGCCGAACGCGCGCGGTCGAACCAGCGGAGCCCAGGAATACCCGCGCGCCCCGGGTGGAGTCCCAGAAGGAACGGGGCGTACGCGCTCCCCGTGACCGAGGGAAACACGGAGCTCACCGTATGCGCGCTCCCCTCGGCCCGCAGCTGCGCCAGCGCGGGGAGATGTCCGGCGTCCATCGCCCCAAAGAGGGTATCGGGGCGGGCGCCGTCGGCAACAATGATGCAGAGCGTCACGAGTCAACGTAAACTTCACCCCTCATGGCATCCAAACTGAAACCCAAGAAAGCCGCGGCGCCGACTCCCGCGCCGACTCCCGCGAAGACCTCCGCGAAGACTCCCGCGAAGACCTCCGCGAAGAGCCTCGCGAAGAGCCTCGCCAAGCGACTTGCGAGCACCCTCGCGAACACGCTCGCGATCGCCCCCGCGCCCGAGTCGCCCAAGCGCGCCCGTACCGCTTCTGGCAAGCCCGCGAACGCGGAGCGCATGAACGAGGCCGCGAATCTCTCGATCGCCGGACTTCAGGAGCGCATCGCCGAGGGCGTGCGCGCGTCCGGGCAGTTCGCCGATCCCAAGGACGAGATCCTCCAGCGCTCCGCCAACGACGACGCGATCGGTGACTTCTCCTGGGCGCTCACGGAAGATCAACGCCTCCTCCAGTACGGCGGCCCCAAGAGCGACTTCCGCGCCAGTGATCCCTGGCGCGTCATGCGCATCACGTCGGAATTCATTGAAGGCTTCGACAAGCTCGCCGCGATCGAGAAGGGCGTGTCCATATTCGGCTCGGCGCGCACGCATCCCGACGATCCGCAGTATCTCGCGGCTGTGGAGACGGCGCGGCTCCTCGGTGAGAAGGGCTTCAGCATCATCACCGGCGCAGGGCCGGGAATCATGGAAGCGGCCAACAAGGGCGCGAAGATGGCGAACGCGCCGTCGTATGGCTGCAATATCGAACTGCCGTTCGAGCAGGGTGCGAATCCCTACGTCGACACGCTTGTTGGCTTCCGCTACTTCGCCGTGCGCAAGACGATGTTCATCAAGTATTCGAGCGCGTTCATTATTTTCCCTGGTGGTTTCGGGACCTTCGACGAACTCTTCGAAGCGCTGACGCTGATTCAAACGGGGAAGATCTCGCAATTCCCCGTGGTGCTGTTCGGCAAGCACTACTGGGCGGGCCTCGTGCGATGGATTCAGTCGCGCGTGCTGGCCGAGAAGAAGATCTCGCCTGGGGACATGGACCTGATGGTGGTGACGGACGATCCCAAGGAGGCCGCGCGCGTGGTGGCCGAAGCCTACGAACTGCAGCTCAAGACGGCCCGACACCGGGCAAGGATGAAGGATGGCGAGTAAGAAGCAGAGCCCGAGCCGCGAGCGTGGCGGATTCAAGGCGTCGCGTCATGGCGCGGCGGCCGCTGCACAGTCGGTAAAGCCCGCGGTGGCCGCTGCAAAGTCGGCAAAGCCCGCGGTGGCCGCGAAGGCTTCGCCTGCACAGTCAGCCCCGGCGCGCGCGAGCGCGTCGGGGAACAAGGCGAGTCAGAAGCGCGCCGCCGAACAGCGCGAATCGAAGAGCCCGAAAGTCGGCACGAAGGCCGTGAGCAACTTCCTGCGCGGCAAGAAGATCGACCCGCGCAAGATCGACGGCACGGAGACAGTCGTGCAACTCGTCGACGGCGCCTTCCAGAGTTACAACTCGGGTCGGCTGCGCGAAGCCTGCCAGCTCTTCACGGAGTTGATGCTCGAGAAGAAGGTGACGGTCGGCATGACCCTCACCGGCGCGCTCACTCCCGCCGGGCTCGGCATGAGCACGATCATTCCGCTGATGGAAGCGGGCTTCGTGGACTGGATCATCTCGACGGGCGCGAATCTGTATCACGATACGCACTTCGGGCTCGGGCTCTCGATGCATCGCGGCAACCCCACCGCGAGTGACACGGTGCTGCGCGAAGAGGGCGTGGTGCGCATCTATGATGTGTTCTTCGATTACGACGTACTGCTCAGCACCGATGCCTTCTTCCGCAAGATCATTCGCGCGCCGGAGTTCCAGCGCACGATGTCGTCGGCGGAGTTTCATCACCTGTGCGGCAAGTATCTCGTGGAGCGCGAGAAGGCGCTCGGCATTCCGCAAAAGTCTCTGCTCGCGGCGGCGTATCGCTGCGGTGTGCCGATCTACACGTCATCGCCGGGCGATTCGAGCATCGGCATGAACGTGGCGGCGCTCGCGCTCGAGGGCGGGACCTGCCTGATTGATCCGAACAAGGATGTGAACGAAACCGCGAGCATCGTGCTGCACGCCAAACGCAATGGCGGCGAGAGTGGGATTCTCATTGCGGGTGGTGGTTCGCCGAAGAACTTCGCGTTGCAGACGGAGCCGCAGATCCAGGAAGTGCTTGGGATCGACGAGAAGGGGCACGATTACTTCTTGCAGATCACCGATGCGCGTCCGGATACTGGTGGGCTCTCGGGGGCGACGCCGGCTGAGGCGGTGTCGTGGGGGAAGATTGATCCGGATAAGTTGCCGGACGCAGTGGTGTGTTATGTGGACTCGACGATTGCGTTGCCGATTCTGACTTCGTATGCGTTGGCGAAGCGGAAGCCGCGTCGGTTGAAGCGGCTGTACGATAAGCGGGCTGCTATGATGGCGACGCTGTTGTCTGAGTTCCGGGCGGCGAATCGGTGAGATCTGTGGGGGGCGGTCGGCCTCAGCCACGTCAAATCCGCCCTTGCCACACGCGCTTCGCGCGGTGGGGGGGCGGATTTGTCGCGTCTGAGTCCTCGCGCCTGATCGATCTCTCTTTCGCCGGTAACTCAGGAGAGGTTTGCTTTCAGCTTACGGCTTACCGCGCCAGTAAGCCGCAACCCGTAAGCCGCGAGCCGCAACCCGCGAGCCGCAACCTACGAGCGCCGCGGCGCTAGCGTGAAGCCGAACGGGATTTCCACCAGCTGACGCACATTCTCGCGGCCGACTTTCGCTGGCGCGAATCTCAGCCGCGGGAGGACTGCGCGGACGGCTTCTGCGAATGCCGGGTGTGTGGCGTCGAGCACTTCGAGTGTTGCGAGTTCGGCTCTTCCGGTGGCGCTCACGACAAAGCGGACGCGGGCGTTGCCTTCGAGGCCGCGCGTGCGAAGCAGGCCTGGATACTGTGGCAAGGGCGAATGCGGGAGTAAACGCGCAGCGACGTCGACCGACTCGGCGCCACGTACGGTGCCGGTGCCGATCGGGGATCCAGTCGTTGGGTCACCCGTGCCTGGGAGGCTCGGCGTGCTTCCTTCGGGATACAGCACGGGGGTCGCGCCTTCTGTTGGCGCGGGGATCGCGCTCGGGATCTCCGTGGGTGCGACGAGTGGCGGCACCTCAGTGACGACCGTCGGTGCGACAGGAGGCACCGAAGTCACCGGTGCGCGCGGTGCGGCGGCGCGCGCGGGAGTTGCGGTTGGCTGAGGCACCATCGGTGCCGTGAGGGCCACGATGCGCGATTCGCGCGGGGCTTCGAGCACCGCCGGACTCTGTGCGGTCGCGATCAGTGCGGCGGTGATGATCAACCCGTGCAGCACGAGACTTGCCGTGGTGCCCTCGGCGCCCTGCGTGCGCGCCGGTTGCGAACCGATCAGTTGCGAGAACATGAAGCCTCCGGGTGAGAGTCCTTGTGATAGGGTACCCGAAGTGGATTACGGCGCTCTATGCAGTTCGATGAAGAGTTGGTGAAGGGAACATTACGGAAGCCTCAGGAAGAAAAAGGTCGGGGAACACGATTGGCGCGCGGTTCAATGGAAGTCCCCCAACGACGGGCGACGTTCGTGCATCTGGGCCAGTGCTTGCGCGTAGCCAGCCGGCGGCGAGGAGTTCGGCGATGATGCGTCGCGCGGATCGGTCGGGAACACCGCTCGCTTCCACGAGTGCGCCGCGCGAGAGCGGGCCGAGTTCCCACGCGGCGAGCACGAGTCGTGTGGCGCTCGCCCGCTTCGCGACAGTCGATTCGAAAGTCGCGTGAAGGGCGGTACGTACGCGGGCGTGCAAGGCGCGAGGCTCGAGTAGCGCGTCGATGAACCGAACCTGATCTCGGATCACATCGAGCACGAAGCGAGTCCAGCGCACGAGTCCTTCCATGCTGCGGGCCCCACGCCCATCGGTCGAATGGCGACGTTCCGCGTCGGCCGCCATGAGCGCGTCGTAATAGCGCGTGCGCGCACGGGCGAATCCACGCGACGGAGTCCACGATCCCTTCGCATCCAATCCAATGGCGATGAGTGATGCGTCAAAGGCAAAGCGCGCGACTCGTCCGTTGCCGTCCCGAAAGGGATGGATGTACAGCAACCGATGATGGCCGGCGACCGTGAGCAGTAATCGCTCGGCGCTGTTTGCAGCCCGTAGAGGATCAAAGCGCTCACCCCAACGGGCCATGAGGGACTCGAGATCTGATGGAGAGGGACCGACGTGCGTTCCGACCGTCACGTCTTCCTCTCGCCACTCCCCTGGATTCACGTCCACGACGCGTCCGCTGTCGGCGATGCGCAGCGCCCGGGCACCGGGAGAGAGGTGGTTGTAGTAGCGCGCATGCAACGCGCGGATGAGCGCTGGCGACGTTGGGTCGGTCGTCGCGAGTCTGCGACCATCGCCGTCGTGAAGCCAATGCAGCAGTTCGATGCTGGCGCGGAGGTCGGCATCGCGGTCACGCTCGGGCCCCGGCGGAAGCGGGGCGGAGGCCGCCGAGAGTTCGGCTAGCGTCGAGGGGCGGTCCTCGATGTAGAGCGAGTGGTGCGTGTGCGCGGCCCGAAAGAGCGGGCGAATCACGTGGCCGAGTCCTTCGGAGATCCGACCTTCAAGACGACCAATCTCCGCAACGAGCGACTCCACCTCTTCCAAAAGTGCCGAAGAGAAGTCGGGCGTGGCGGGCTCAAGGAGCGCCGCAAGGAGCATCGGAGGAGTAGACATTTGGCCGATATTATGGCCGCTATTGTGCGGTGTATAAACCTATACACAACAGAGAGTTATGTCAATACTGCTCTCTATGAACTGTCTCTTATACACATCTGACGCTGCCGACGAATAGAGAGGTGTAGAT
>ENA-ORBV01005643-ORBV01005643.1-microbial-mat-metagenome-genome-assembly--contig:-NODE-5643-length-22804-cov-20.464866_pt1 | contig 22804 bp, 14 predicted proteins | sample MGYA00237777_ERZ505514 | MGnify/ENA primary metagenome ERZ505514 (study PRJEB26160, sample SAMN06269048) | microbial mat metagenome | isolation source: Oligotrophic lake microbial mat | place... | reverse complement strand
AAGCATCGGTGATCGGAATGTTACAAAAAACCAATTACGATTCCGGTTGGGAAGAAAAGTTGGCAACTTTACTTGGTGCCAAAGACGCCACCAATGCCAACGGAAGAGACGCTGGCTTTAATTGTCATCCTCATGCATGCTTCCACTTGCATTCTCACTGTCGTGGGAGACTGAATTGGGGAGTGCACCAGTGACTTCATCCTTGCTTGTTTCATCAACTACTGGAACCATTGTTTCATCAGAAACTGCATTGTTCTCAGAAGGCAGGCCCGGCTCCAACGGATCATTGTCAAATGCATTAGGTTCTTCCTCCTTGTCATCCGATGCAATTTCTTCTTCAGCTTCTTCCTCCTTGCTATCGGATGCAATAGCTTCTTCCTCCTCGGGATTTTGTTCCTCTTCGTCGGATGCAATAGCTTCTTCCTCCTCGGGATTTTGTTCCTCTTCTTCGTCTTTTTGTGTATTACGCGTTACCGATCCCGACCGGGCTCTTTTGGCTGGCTCAGGTGCGAGGACTGCATTGTCATCGACTGCGCGTTTTTCACCACCAGGGGGTGCATCGCCACCAGAGAACGTCAATTGTTTAGCAACAATGTCTGCTGCATTGGCATCAGTTCCATTGCTGGGCAAAGCATCAGCTGTGGGTCCGTGGGATGTCGCATCAGATGCCAACTGCGCGGCCTTCTTTTCCAGTTTCGCTTTCTCTCTTTTATCCTTCCTCGCCGAACTCTTGAGTTCCTTGACCTTCGATTTATGAACCGCCAGACGGTGAAGATACGTCTTGTGGGCCTCTTGAAATGGCGCCAAGCCCGGTTCATCAATCATCTCAACAAGACGTTCATCATTGAACATAACCTTCGAGATGAGGTCATTCTGAAGGAGCCAAGCCAGCATTTGACCTTTGTCCTCATCGGAGACCTCGGGTTTTTGTACTTTGGCCAACAAGGCTTCTACGGGTTTTGTCTCACCCTCAAAGTGAGAGGCAAATGCTGCCATGGGATCTTCCTTCTCTTCCTGACTTGGATCAAGGTACGATTTCAGCAACAACGCTTTTGCCTTTGCCTCTCGTTCCTCCGCAGAGAGTTTACGAGGTGATACTTTCTCTTTCAGATGGGCTTCCATGTGATCTTTAAGGGACTGAATCTGACTAAGGTCAATTGCATCATCGAACACTTTCTTGCAGAAGACCGAGAACAGAAGGGGGGAGTCCTCTCGAACAATTGTAAGCAGGTCGTGGTTACCATACAATCTCGTCGGAACAAACAGCTCTTTCGAATCCCAGCCAGCACCCGCTGCCTCTTCTTTAACGTTGGCGTTGTTCAGAGGCCTGACACCGCCTGTAACTGAAGCGGCTTGGGAACCACACATTATGGAATCATTGCGTCCTTCCCAGCCTCGCATGATTTCTAAAGTAGGGCACAATGGGTGCACGTTGTGTAGGCTAGGATCGCAGACATGGTGGTAATCGACATAGATTGCGAGTAAAAATTCCATTGTCAGCTTGACTTCGGCATCGCACTTTGGCTTGTAAATATCGATGTCATCGTTGCTGTGAGGGTCGGAAATAAAGATGCCAACATAATGTCAGAGGGAATGAGGGTTGGAAATAAAGATGACAACATAATATCAGAGGGGAGACTTACGACAAGTACTCTTCCAGAGTCTTCCGGCTACCAAGAGATACCTCGCCTTGTTTTTCTGGGAGCTCCGGATCGACACCCCAATACGAGAAAAAATCAAGCATGTCCTTGAACAAGACCATTCCAATGTAAGTAAATAGTCTGGGATGCAGCGACGACGCACGGCTCCGAAGAGCATTTTTCGCTGAAACCTTCCATTTCTTCCCAGTCTTTTCTTTATCGGCCTCGAGGCATTCAAAGAAATGCTTGGCGGCAGGCCAAGTTTCGAAGTTGTAATCGAAGTCTGCCCGGTTCATTACTTTCCTGAACTTCTTGTTGTCCGCCGTTTTTCCCTTTTCTTGCTGGATCAGCTTGATTAGGGCTAACTCACAAAACAACTTTTGGTTCAGCTGCTTCATGATCTCTCTGTGAGTCTTGACAAAGACTACTTGAATCCAATGGAATTTCGTGAATCTGTCCGAATTGTACTCGACAAGAGGCTGTCGTTGTGGCATCCCTGGCATGGGGTACTTGAACATGTCAAAATACTGTTGTGGGATGTTTACATCCAAAACGGCACACTGACAGGCATACAGGAACACGCTAAACTGTGCGCTGCAGTAATTCTTCCGCCCCACGTTTCCACGATCTCCATCTTCCTTTCCCCACGGAACAAGGTAGGGACCAACCTTTTCGAATTCATTTTTTGCTCCACTTCTATGGTCGTCCCACTGGTTTGGTGTTAGCTCCTTATTGCTCTCCCAATTGACGATCTTAAGCTTGTGATCTTTGTTGTTCTTTCGATCCAAAACATCAAAAACCTTGGTAAAAATGAGTTCAGCCCTATCTCGGAAAGCCTTTGGAGGAGACTGGGTGAATTGCAAATAGGATTTGACATTAATTGCCTCCATCATCCCAAGCTGGGTTTCAATTCCCTGGAACATGTTCGCAATGATATTGTAGCCATCGATCAGCGAACTCGAGATAGCGAGCCCTTGAGCACTTGTAATTGTCTCGCTGAATTGTGCTAGAGAAGCGACGAATTCTGAAAAATCTTCAGAACGATTAATATCCAATTTCTTGTTCAATTCAACAACGCGGACATCCATCGGGGTCCATAGCTGACACTTCTTCCAGAGGTCTTCGCCGTAGGTTTTTCCCTTCGTGTTCTTGATGGGAGACGACACTACCACTGTGTGGGGTGGCAGTAGCAACATGTACCATGAACGTTAGCAAGGGGTTGGAAACAAAGTTGGCAACTTTTTTGCTGACCGAGAAACTCACAATTTTCTGATGTCACCATGTTAATGGGCCCAGTCCATGCATTTGTGCCGAAACTTCGAAGAGGGACGGAAGGTGTAATCTCGAATACTCCACGCAGAATTTGAGTATACAACAAGAAACGATGTTGACCATCTGGGACTGCCGTTCGGATAGGAATCAAGCTCTGGACGTACTTGAAGAACAGACATATGTTCTCGCGAAGATCCAAATCTTCATCACACTTGAATCCCGTAGAAGGGAATTGCTTCAAGAATTTCTGAAATTTTGACTTCGTCGACCATTCCATTTGCTTTCCGACAAAAAGGCTTAAAAAATGGCAAAACTGGTAGCTCTTGGCAGCACCTTCCACTTCCGCCTTCCACTCCAAATCAGCCCTGTCCTCCAGCTTTCGCAAATCGGGATCTAGCCGAGCTCCAAACAGTTGGCAGAGGCGGTTAAGTTGATCGGTGGTAACAAAGCGGGCGCATCTGTCCGTAAGCACGCCTTTGTTCTTTTGCATGCCACCGCCTTGTGGGCAGTAAACTTGTGTCATGGGCGTTACGAACGAAGACTGGAATCCCTTGGGCTGCTCTTCTTCGATGCCGACAAAGACAACCGACAATGGCGTCGTTTGGGTCCACCCTTCCTCGGCAGTAGGTGTAACAAAGGAATGCAACATCGGACGCTTATTTTTCTTCGATGTCTCGCAATAGTGGGAGTTGTAGTAGTTTGATGGGTTGACATCCCGGTGGTTCAAAGGAACTCCGTAGAAAGCATTTGAACAGTCACCGACCTCGGCAAGCATTGCTACTATCGGCATTGCCACAGTCGACATTTGACTCCAACAGAATTCGTTGCCAGTCGCCACCTTCAATGTAATGCTAGGATTGCGAGGAATCAAAACACACTTGGCTGCATCGGTTTGAAGAGGCATGTCAAAGTATGTTCCTGTATATGAGGAGAACGTGAGAGCAATATCCAAAGGGGAGGAGGGTAAGAACATAAGTTGACAACATTAAAGAGAAGGTGCCAGAAGCAACCTTATCGGAGGGTACGAAATTAAGTTGCCAACATTAATGCCAAAGATTAACCGCACAGAGTACAAAAGGAAGCAAAATATGTATGGACGCCCACATGCCCCGACTTACTATGTTGAGTGTCCCTCCAACGTTTTCCCTCGACAGAAATCGGAGGAGGGCCGCTCTTTTGGCCATTGTTGTCTTTAAAAAGACGTGTTTTTAATTCCTTTGTTAATTCGTCAAGAGTAGTCGCCATCATTGATATTCTTACTCCAAAGTTTCGAGGGGTTCCCCAAAGCCAAGGTGAAATTTTGTGAGCATGACATAAAAGTGAAAAAATCCGGCTACACCCCGATCCTTTGCTAAGAAAATCGCGCCGGGCTCCCCAACATGCCAAAGAAAAGCCAACCGTCAAAATTCTGTTTAAATGAAAAACGGATACAAGAAACGGAAAAGAAACTGTCAAAAATGTCCCTAATTAAATAACGTTTGCTTTGGTTTAAAATCTTCTTACTTAGGGTAAGATTTTGGCAGTTGCTCAATTTCCAAATAATAATTAAGAACGAGTCGGCCATCGTTTCCGACACTTGCCCGGGTCGCCCGGCAACTTCCGAAATCCATTATTTCTTAAGCAGAAGCGCGGGGCAACTTCGAATTCCGACGTTACTTATATAACTTGAGCACGCACCTCTGGCGCACAATTCCAATGTCCAAGCACCAAGCCGGGCCTCATTTAATAAGTTGCCAACTAATTCACCGACCGCCAATGATGCACGCACCTCCATGGCGCTTATGCAATATTCAGAGCCCGGCCTTTCTAAATAAGTTGCCAACTAAATATCCAACCACCAATGCTACAATAGAAAGCGCCGACACTTGTTAAATAAGTTGCCAACTTATTTTACGTTGCAATCGCCGGTGCATTGGAATCCGATATTTCGCGTCATTGAAAAACCGTTTGACGTTGCAATTTATTTTGTCATTGCATGGTTGACAAATCCTAGTGCAGGAAAAACATTATCCAAAAATATTCAAATTGGGGCACACAATTTCGAAATCCGAAAATTAATAACAAGCCTCATTGCAAACCTTTCTTGTACCGCTTTTTGTAAGTAAATTGTTTTGAAGTTTTTTGATTGCGCACATTTCAGGTTTATCGACATGATTGTTCTCCATGTTGGCTCCCATAATAACCCCAATCTTAACTCCCAAAAAAACAAGTGTCCTGCTAACCTATGCTCTTAAGTTGCCAACTTCTTTTAGCACCAGACATTACCTACGATGACGAACGCCAAAAAGGATAGCCCCAAAGTTGTTGAAGCCACTAGGAAAAGCCAGAGACAGAAGTATTTCTTCGGATTCCGCCTTAAGAATAACAAGGCGAAGGTTGTTCAAGGGGTAAGAAAAGCCAAACAGTATGAAGACGAAAGCAAAGAACTCATTACGGAAAAGCTCTCTTTCACGACGAAATCGGCCGCTGACAAGTGGGCTTCAGCCCAAGTCACCAAAACACCAGAAAGCAAGAAAGATCTTTCGAGTATTTTCGTCGATACCATGAACGGCGATGAACGGGCCAAGGTTGATAGAGCTTTGAAGGAAATAGATAGCAAACGCCCCACTGATCGGATTGAAATTTTCCCAAAGACCAACTCTCGCAGTAAAGCTGTCGCTTTCATCGTTCGTTTCCTTGATGTGCAGGGGCGAGACAATTGGATGATCAAGCCAGAACAGTTCTCTTTGGCTATTAGCAAATGGTCTAACATATTCAAGCAGGAAGACGACGTTGTTGGGCAAGCCCTGTGCAATTTTGCCTTCAGTCGCATGCGCGATCTTTCTGGAGATCCTGATAAGGTCTCCACCAAATCCTGGACAAGCCCTACAACCAACACGGAGCGCTTCTTCGATGTTCATCTTTGTCACTCTCACTTCCTTCTACCGGATCTCGAGACACTACCCACGAAGGAGGATGAAACATCATTTATCAAGACCAAGTGTAAGGAGATTGGAGAAACGCTTCTTTATGTTGTCAAGCAGGAGAGCTTCAAAATGTGCTATGAGCGCGCGATCAATCATCCCAAGATTTGGGATGCTGTCTCAGGCAAGAATGCGAAAACCCCTAGTGGAGGATATGTCGATTTCATCAAAAACTGCCGCGCTTGGGTGACCCCTTGTGAGAATTTTAACAGTCACGTTGTTAAGGACGATATGATTAATCTTCTCCAAATCCTACAGGACCACGAGCATGATGATGTTAAGTACGAAAGTGAGGACCCCATTTGTGCGGACGACAAGGACTACGAGTCTGACGACGATAGCGTCATTCAGAACGACGGACCCGACAACGACACTGAAGAGCTCACCCTGGAGCAGAAGATCGACCAAGCATTCGCCGCTAAACCTGCTGAATAAAAGTTGGCAACTTTTATCCGGTAGCCGGAGGCTTACACATAGTGTCGCATATGCAACGGTAACGAACCGAAAAAAAAGAGAAAAGAAGAAAAGAATGATAAGCCAGTAACAATAAACGGTAACGAAACGAAAAAAAAAGAGAAAAGAAGAAAAGAATGATAAGCCAGTAACAATAATCATAGTATCAATGTGGTCCAAAACCTACTCCGAATTTAAGTTGACAACTTTCCTTCCAATGCAGTTCAGCACACTGCACACATAGTGTCACATATGCAACGGTAGCGAACCGTAAAACAATGAATGTATCCTTCTCCCTAAATCTGCCGCGCCGGGGACCCTGCGGGGCGCGCGCCAAAATGTTTTCTGTTGGTAGCGAGCGCCCAGGTCCCCGGCCACCCACTTGAGGTTGGAAAGAATGCCGGTCCTTCTGCTGGTAGATACGGTAGGGTTAGGCCTACGTATGTCCCTAACCCTAACACCTAAAAACCGACATACTGTATTTGAAGAAAATCATACAAAAGTAGGCTAGGCTATCCCTTGTCAGTACCACTATTCTAAAAACAATGCTCGTGGCATGGTGATGATGGGTTGAACACTACTAATGTTTTCTAATATTTCGCTAGTAAAAGAGCCTCTGAGAACTAGATGTAGCGGTTTCCAAGCAGTTGCCGTCAAAACTTTCGATCAACTTTTTGGACCACTGCAAGTACTGTTATCAATGATTATTATTCTCTGCTGTTTTCTTCTATTCTAAACTTGTTTTGATTGTATTTGATAAGAACTTGACTGTCATGGTGAGTTGTAGGCAAGTGGTATCACCGACAAACACAGCAATCAAGACCATATACTATCAAATCACACCTGACCACTAGGACTAGCATTTTTTTGTACAGTTGCTGGCCAAGAACTCTATTGCGGTGAACTAGTTGAGAATTTGAATTAGAATAAAATAAATGCATCTTGGGCGGCAATCCATGTTGCAAGCCCTTTGCATATAAAACACAAAATATTTTGTCTTGGGAGCAACAAAACAGTCCCGTGGAAGAAAGACAGGCAAGGCCTGATGCACTTTCACTGCAACTGCCAAGAGCATTTCAACACAACATCACCCAGCCCCTTAGGCTGGCTTCAACAAATATTTCGTATATTTTACTAGCGATTTATATCTAATTTGCTTGAGTTTTGATGACGCGCTGACGTAATGACAAATGTACCTAAGCTGAGCCCTTGTAGTGAAGCAACAGTCCATTGCTGCCCAAAGCCCACCCTTCGTTGTTGTATTGTGGGAAGAATTTGATGTTGTAGAGATTTCCTGGGTAGCTGTTAGCACTGCTGTCAAAGGTGAACTGGTTTCCACCATCTTTGCTGAGATACATGGTGTTGGAACCACCACAGGCCCACACTTCGTCCTTATTTCTCCATGCAACATCTGTGATTCCATATCCACCAGTTTTGATGTCTGCCTCTTTGAACTCATATGTGTCCTTGGTCAAGTCGGGCGCATCCTTTGAAATCAACAATTTTCCACCATTGAGGGTCATCCAAAGTCCCTTCTTGATGTCATCTTCCACGAAACCCATACTCTGAATACGACGGGAAGTTCCTCTGTTGTGGGGGATCCAGAAATCCTGACCTGGTTCCCATGTCAAAAAGAAGTTTCCACGACTCGACACGGCCAAGTAAGCACCTGTGGCATCACGAACTTGGTTGATGATAGTTCCACTGAAATAGGAGGCTCCACTGACACCACTAGTACTAATTCGATTCAGTGTTGCATCAATGGTTTCCTTGACTTGGGCCTTCCAGTTTCTTCCAGCATTTTCTGTTGTGTAGACAGCACCGGTCGATGTCGTCATTTCTGCCCTGCTGTTTCCAAAGGCAACAATATCGGTGGGCTCACCTGGAAGTTTGGGAGAAAGAGGGATGCGCTCCCACGATTTTCCATCATCTGTCGTGTGCAAAAGAAGTGTTGGCTTTCCCAATACCCATCCTTCTCCATTTTTAAAGGAAACCACTTGGAATCGATAGTTAATTTCTTCTTCGGCGTCTAGGTTGGAAAAGGATCGTGCTTCCCATGTCTTTCCTCCATCATTGGTTTCAGCGAATGCTCCTCGTGCTCCAACCAAGTATCCATGAGTTGCACTAAAATTTATGAAAAACAAGTGAGATATTTAATTTTGTGCAGCTTTTAAGCTCAGAAGAAAAAATTCACTTTTCAAAATAATTATCATACCTGTCAAAGGCAATGTCATAAAGGGTGTCGTCGAATGGGATATTGACCTTTTCCCATAATTTGGTGGAGGCAGCTTCAGCTGGGGCGGGCAATCCACCAGTGACAGAGGCGATGGAAGCAGCGGCAGCAGCAGATCCGGCCTAGCAAAACAGTCAGTGTTGAAACAAAGTGAGATTTCGCCCAGGATTGCAGCAGAGAGACAAAAATGTCAACGTCAGCAACAAAATTCCAACCGACCTTGGTGACAAATTCACGACGATCTTCGCCAGTTCTGCTCATGTGAAGAGACGACTCCAATCGTGTGGCAGATTGTGGCACAAAGGCCGAGCAGCTGCCTGCTAGCAGTGCCAGGGCAAAAAGAGATGATTGCATCTTCATGGTTGTACCTCGTTTGGACTAAGAAAGAAAGGTAAAGAAAACAAGCGTATGCTTGAGAAGATAAGTTGTGGGAACCGTAAGGGCGAGATTCGCCAGTTGAGTTTGCTTCTGCAATTTTGGTTGCTGATGAATCACTTGAGTTGTCACCGGCCAAATCACGGTGGTGACTACAGCAGCTGAACCTTCCCGATGACTACCCGTTGTACTGACTCGATGAAAGGCCGTATCCATCATCAACAAGCGGTATCTTTTACTGATCTGCAGATCATTGTTGTCAGTCGGCGAAATTTTAAAGCCAACACCACGCATGCGCTGACGTCAAGGGTATCCAAATACTGAGACGCACAGTTGATCAGAACGATTCATTGATTCAATAGAAAATGCGGGACAATTAGCTACTTAGTACTTCACATCAATTCCTACTGTACTCAAGTAGTATGGTAGTACAATGGAATAGGTAGATGGCCGGGGCACCAAGTTTAATAAATTATGACCTTTATCTATTGGCTACTGTCAGTAGTGTAGCCTTTCGTCAGCAGGGCCAGATAGCAACGCAAAATGAGAGTGTAAGTTTCGCGGCACACCCGTGAAGAAAAGGTTAGACGGCTTCAGGAGTTACAAAAACCTGAGACTCTCTTCTGTACTGCGGTAGGGCATGCCACCAGTACCAAAACAAACACAAGAAGCAGCTTACCATATCTGGGTCGGAGAGCTAGGTCGCCTTGCAATTGCCCCGTTTGGGTCCGAAATTGTCACTGCAATAGATACATCAAGCTTGCACTTCTTCCAAAAGAATCAAGTGCCGACCTGTATGTACCCAGAACAGGCAACAGAAGTACGGGTACCTCAACCGATTATAGAGACAATGTCATGTATTCAATTTGTTTACACACACAATATAGATACGTGGATAAAGCAGCCGTGGTAAAAGCGCCCGATGTATCAGGGCTGCAGAAACCATTCCTCGCATGAGAAACGATTCCTGGATGATGCATCAGTTGCCCTACCAAGTCTCCTCGCCACCTCCTGAAACTCCGTCCAACCTCCGTCCTTGCTTCACAGTCTCCCACATCTCGCCTTCAACGCTCGTTTACTTTTCTGTACGACGCTTCTTCGTTGCGCTACCGGTCTACTTGTACATGGATATCAAAATCCATACAACATATAGGATAAGACCAACCACAAATGAAGCCATCTGCTGACCCAGTAAACGTACCGAATCTTCATCGTTACCACCTTCATTGTTTTCGCTTCCGTCCCCATCAGGGAGAGAGCGACCGTTTTGGCGCTCGCGCCATTCATCCAACTCTCTTCGTGAATCCTCTGAGAGTTCACGCCTCACTACCTCCCACAGCTCCTCAGGGATCTGGATGACGAACTGGCAGACATGCCCTTTCACTGGGGCGCGGCAGGCGCCGCAGAGGTAACCTGTAGCTTCATCATCGTCCTTGTTTTTACGCTCTAGACGCTTTTTCGTTGGCATAATCCTTCCTTCACCCTGTGCCTTCTTAACGGCATACACCAACTTATCCCAGACCTTTCGGTCGCGTCCTGAGAGTGCTCTAGCCCTTTGCCTGAAGTCACCAAGACCAAATTCTACCAGAAAGCGCCCAGGAATGCGAATCATTGGGACCTTCAGGTACGGGCCTTTTTCCTTTTTTTCTTCCTCGGTCGTTGTACTCTCTGTCGCAGTTGGCGGTCCCTCTGTGCTGTCTTGGGACGACCCTGCAAGTTTCGGGGCAATGTCACAAAAAGTAGGCGCAGGTGCAGGTGCAGGTGCAGGTGCGGGTGCTGGTGGTGCAGTGAGCGGGGGGACTGGTGGACCATCACTCCCTTCAAGAAGAAGTTCTTCGGTTTCGATTTGGGTCATTACCCATTCGAGGTTAATGCACTCTGAAGGGACACTCTCGGCGATTCTATTCATCTCTTCCCGAGGCCCAAACGATGCAACATGTCGCATGCGCTCTTGCTCGTTATTGAAGGTTGTGGCCATGGAAGCGTCAGCGTCCTCTCTGTCCAGTTCACGAAGAATGTCCGCAACTGCAATGGTAAAACCACCAAGTGTATATGGGCCCGATTGCGAGTCACCAAACATGGTTGTTAGAACTCGGTATCCGATTTGAAACAAATTGATGTCAGAGACAAGCAATTGAGGTCCAAGTATCTCCTGGCGCTGGCGGAGCAAAACCTGAAGAAGGGTGCGAAACATCCTGAATGAAGAAACCGAGGTGTAGCGAGGACTGTGTATTAGGCTCGTGATCAACTCACTTAGCCTGAAAGATTCAAAGCTTCCGTCGCCCTGAAAAGCGGCCAAGATGGAAGCCATTTGCTCAGAGAGGGCACGAAAGCGCGCCTCTCTTGAAGAACGCGTTAGTCGCCTGGTATCTTCGGCGCCCTCTTCGTTGCAATCCAGGTGAAGATTTCCCAGAGTATTATCCAAGCCATCAGCGCCTTGATGCAGAAATGTAAGCCTTGACATCATGTAAATGAGAACTTCTAATTCAAGCTCGTCGGTGTCATAAGGCTCATGGTCGCTCGTTTCCTTTGCTGGTAGCTTGCGATCCATGATGTGCATACAAAATCAATTTCTAGGAAGTATTGCCAGTGGACCAAGTTGTGGGTATGTATTGCGCTGCAGAACAATTGAAGGCAGACGAGTCCTCTATTCTGCTTCCTCTCACTTTGAAGAAGAAGCCGTTGTCCGCTTGGATCCTCCCTCCCTTGTATGTGCTTCAAAGGCGCGGACAGCTTGGTAATTAGAGAGTCAACGTAAGCAAGCTGCCGCTGCCATGGAGGCGGAGGATTGATTCAAGGATTACGGTACCCAACAACGTAGTAAGACGTAGCGGGCCCGGGGTGGCTCACACATACATTCCGGCGGAGGGAACTTTGGCTCAGGGTTTTTGTGTGAACTAACCAACTACTTGGGGTTTTTATGTGAACTACCCAACTAATTTTCATCGCGAAGTCCGGAGCATCTGTGCATCCTTTTGAAAAGACCAATGACGGAAGAAGAAAAAATCAATCAAAACAATCAAAACGAAGATGATAGATATAGCGACCAAATACATACTACTAGTACTGTCTTGAGCTACTAGCTAGTAGTACTTCTGAGCAAGAAAGAGAATAATAGCACAAGATGATAGAAGTACTCTTGTTTGACCTGGACGGAACTTTATACGATCAAGCAAATGGATACGAAGAGAATATCCACGCCAATATCTTTCGCTACATGGCGCAAGCCAAGGGAGGCAAATTCGATGCCATTGACTCCATCGAGGAAGCCAAGAGGGTCTGGGCACCCATTTTCGCAAAATACAATTTGACCAAACGGGGATTGATAGGAGAAGGCTATATCTTTGATGGGGAGGACTATGATCGATTTATCCGACAAGGCGCCGACAAGTTTATAACACCAGATCCAGAACTACGGCAATTTTTGGAGAGCTTTCCGACATCCAAGAGGAAAGTGATCTTTACCAATGCACCGGAATTTTCGGCTCATGAGATTTTGGGACTCTTGGGAGTGGCCGATTTGTTTGAATGTGTTTTGGGGACAAAGTTTTTAGAAAACAAAGTGTGCAAACCCGAAAAGCAAGCCTTTGAGAAGGTATTGGACTACTTACAAGTATCACCACAATCTGTATGTTATTTTGAGGATTCCTTCAAGAACCTGCTGGCAGGGAAGCAATTGGGGATGCAAACTGTGTTTGTGTCCTCTTCCACATTGGCAAATGAAGGTAGAACGACAGATGAGCTTGCGCAATTTGATGCGGTACTGGAAGGCAAGGTTGGAATGGCATTAAAGGAGGTCTTGCCCAGTCTATGGAATGATACAGATGTGAATAACAGATAGGCATAACCTGCAGTCCGTTGAAGGGGTAGAGTCGACAGCTACGACTACGCCCCAAAATATAAAATAGATGAAAATTAATAAGATCAAAATAGAGAATAGATGGAAAACATCCAATGATCTTCCAGTGTAGCTGGCTTTCAGTGGCGAAGGAGTTAGAGAAGTGCCAATGACGAGAGCAAATAATATGCTGGCATATCCTCAATTTGTTATGTTGAATCCAGGGTTAAGTTATAAATTGATTTTAATTTAATTTTGAAATCTAACTCGAAGAGTAACTCTAGAATTGCTTACTTGGCAGCCGCTTTCATGGCGACACTGGCTGCTGGATTTGCGGCATTCAGTGGTGCCTTGATGGCGGCGGCTTGCGCTGTTCGCATCAACGACGGACGAGCATACCGCAAGGCATGCGCTAAATATAAACTGCAAGTGAAAACAACAATACTTCCCAGTTGATGGGCGACACCCAAGGTAAGTGGAACGTAGGTCAACAATGTCACAATTCCTAAGGATGCCTGTGCCGTGGCAGCTGCTCCCACAGCATACAAACCTCGGCGTGCTTGGGGTGTGAGGGCCGCCGCACGAGACGGAGACAAGCCTATGCCTGCCAAGGTAATGGCGGTAATGGCCGTCGAAGCACCGAGGATGCGATGGTTGAATTGTACAGTGGCCGTGTTTTCGGTAAAGTTGCGTTGCCAGGGAACCAATTCCATAATTTCGGGTGGAATCCAGTGATCTCCCATTTTGGGATAGGTATTGTAGGCTCTACCAGCATCATTTCCCGCCACCAAGGCACCACTGGCGACGGTCAAAAAGGTCAACCCCGAAAGGGCGAAACTTTTGGTTCGAAGCACCTGGGCTTGTCGCAAGGATTCTTGACTCAATTTCGAAACCGCTTCCTTCAATTTTGCTTGAGAATGGGGCATGCCCAACAAATCCAAGCCCGTCCATACCAGTGCACCGTACGTGGCCAAGGCCATGCTCAAATGGGCCGCCAATCGCACCGGTCGGACCCGAATTTCTCGTTTCTCCTCCCGCCGATCATCCCCGAGTCCGGATTGGACCATCCACCAGCCGACCAAGCCTTGCGTGCCACCCATACACAAGAGTCCCACCATGCGCTTTTGATAGCCGGCGGGTATTTTGCCACGTGCCGAAAAATAGAGCCAGGGCACGGCAAAGACGAGACCGACCAATCGTCCCATCATGCGATGCCCATATTCCCATCCATAAATAAATTTAAAATCCTGCAGAGTCATGGATTGTCGTTGTTGCCATTCGGGAAATTCCTTGTAGCGTTGGAACTCCATTTCCCATTCTTGTTGAGTGATCGGTGGCAAGCCACCCAGGGGACTCCAATCGGTCATGCTCAAACCGGATTGGGTCATGCGGGTCACACCTCCCACGTGAATCATACCCACTACCATGCCGGCGGTGCCCATGATCCATTTGCCGGTAGGAGCGTACAGGTTCACCGCGGATTTGGTCATCATGGGAAAGCCTGTTTTCGTGAACAGAGATGTCATGGCATGTTTGGTAGCGGACGCCATTCTTTATGTGTGTGTGTATTTGTAGTGTTTGTATTGTATGGTGGTAACCAATATCCAAATTCTTTCGGATGCTGAAAGCGCAATGAATGAACAGAGCGAACCAGTGAGTCAATTTGATGTTGAACTGGATGTTTTGCAGAATGGAAGATCGTTTGTTTATTGTATATTTCAGCAGAGCTTCGAACAATGAAGGCGAACAGAAAATTGCCGCTCGGTAAGTTATAGCGCAGTATAGCCTGGTCGTATTGCAGTAGCTAACTATCTAGCTAGCTTGGGGAGATGGATCAATTGAATGGATTGAATCAATGGTCCTCTCTTCAAACAAATCCTCGTCCATCGCATGTGTTCGCATCATCGTCGAAGGCATGGCAACCCAATTGAATAATGAATGAATCAGATCGGCCGAAAGCAAACAGTGTGGAGTAAGTGTGCGAGTTAGGAGATATTTTGGGTAAAGTGAGAGTCTAATATTCTGTGCAGTTTTTGATCGCGACGAAGATATTCGTAGTAGTTAGCTAGCTAGATATTAGCTAGCTAGTAGTAGTTCAGACTTCATGAGACAATGAATCTAGGGCGTGCAGAAAAAGTATTCATTTCATATCACTTTATGCTGCCTTTGATCTTCCGTCTTTCCGAGATGTTTTACATCCGCCATTTCATATTACTTTATATACGGTATTTGATCTTCCATCTTTCCAATATCATTTTGTTTTACATCCGCTCGTGGTCGCGTGACGTAGGTGGCAACATCACTAGTTCCGGGCCAAATCATGGTAGCATGGCAAATCAGGTTGCGTTGGGCAGTAATAATCGATGACGCTAGAATGGAGGACAACATAGCAGGGCTGATTCGGGACACAGCAGCGATTGAGGTACTGACTAGGTTCAAATGAGATATCTGGACCTGATCTAGGATAGTCTGTGTGGACATGCACATGATCCACATCAGCTCTTTTAACACACACACCACTGTTGCCGGGAATGTCAAAAACCACTGTGCTGGGGCCATCCGGGTTAACGGTGCAGTCTGCCACCGTAACCTGGTAGCAAAAAATTGCCACCGAAAAGGTGGCAACGATTGAGCGAGTTGAGTTTCTTCGAGACGGAAAGTGAAGAAGAAAATACTTGTGAAACCTAGCTAGTAGCTTACCTCAGCACTTCCCACAAAGGAGTTCCCCCCAACATTGTTCGTTCCGGCTCCGGCAAGCATCTCATGGAACCCGTCGTAGGTATCGACTCCAAACGTAAATTCCTGATACCAGCCCCAGCGGTCGCCCCCTTCGGCGGACTGGATTGAAAACCTGAATGAAAATGGAAGCCCCACAATAGCGTCGCCGTTGTTAAGCTCTTGGCAAACACCATCATGGGTTGGAGAGGCTGTTGTGGGTTCAGAAGTTGGTACAGCAGTAGGTGGATTTGTTGGATTTTTAGTAGGAGACTGTGTTGGGTCCGCGGTTGGGGGGTCAGTGGGTGAAGCTGTGGGCAACCTTGTTGGGCGTCTTGTTGGCAAACTGGTTGGTGGATCAGTGGGGTTAAATGTAGGAGAGCCTGTTGGCACGCTGGTTGGTGATCCAGTGGGACTGCTTGTAGGAGTCCACGTTGGGCTAGGAGTGTAACCTTTTCCTTTGCCTCCTTTTCCTTTACCGTTAGAATTGCTAAAACTGGAACCCTTACCTCCTTTCCCTTTCCCCTCTGAATTGCTAAAACTGGAACCCTTGCCTCCTTTTCCTTTACCATTAGAGTTGCTAAAACTGGAACCCTTGCCTCCTTTGCCTTTGCCACTCGAATCGCTAGGACTGGACGTGAAACTGGGCGAATACGTAGAGCCAAAGGGCCCATCTGCATCAAACCTTTGAAGAAAGAGGGATGTCAGAAGGACTAGAAACTCCTGGAACCCGGCAATGGTCCGGAAACTTCACAAAACCGATTACATACCTGGTTGGACGTGACGAAGGCACAGATGAATATCCTTTTCCCATACGAGAGCCCTTACCCTCGCGTGGTTCTTCGTCACGCGAGTTTGATACAGACTGCGAGTTTGATAGAGACTGACTTGGATACAGCTGAGGAGGGGATGTTGGCGCCGCTGAGGCGCTGAAGAAACCAATAACTGCAATCGCTGCCGAGGCTGGAAAGAGCTTCATGGTGGATTATTGATGAAATGTATATCCAATCAAAAACAGAAGAGAGTTATCGGCGGTGCAAAACAGCCAGCCCTGAAAAAAAATGGGGTATATCAAACGAGACGAATGTTTGTTTTTGGGGTATATCAAACAAGATGAATATTTGTTTTTGTTCAGGACGATAAAAGATTCGTTTGGCCTCTTCATAGGCTCGCACGTCACGCTCTCTTAAGAGAGAAGCAACCTTTGCCGGTGCGAACTCATCATTGTTATGTATGATACAGATTGCACCGATGCTCTGCCTCGCTTTTTCAATCCTGTTGACTCGGCAACAAGAGATCCGTTGGAGCTCTCACTTTAGCATACAACCAGCCCGTTCTGCATAGAGGTACGTTTCGGAAAAATCTTCCAACAATGCATGTTCTTTGATTTTTCTTCGGAAGATGAACTATGCATAGTAATGATAAGCGCCAAGAATCCAAATATTGTTTTGTGCCGACGGAGACCTGCGAGCACCATTCTGCCCATGGTGACACACACAAAAAGGTAGGCATAGACTGGAAGTCCTCCCTGCGAATAGAACTATTAATAAATCGGACGTTTGAAAAATAACGATCCACGGCATTCTTTGTCCGCCAGCGCAGTGGAACTAGCTAGCTAGTATCGCGCATGGACAGTGGGAAATGTGCTTATTGCTCTGGTTCGTGGATTGGTTGTTCGGCGCTGTCTGTACGACTTTCGTATACTCAAAAGACCTCCTCTCCCAGCACAAACAAGACTGCATAATCTTGCTTGGCGCATCCAGGAATATTGGGCATTTCGGCTCCCGGTTTGACGGGAAAATCTCTTCCATTGGCTGCCATGGGATCACAAGAACCCTTGCCGTCCGCCAGTGGCGTGTAACGAGCGGACCGACAGGGCAAATGCGTGACATCGTACAAGCTCCCTTTTTGAAGTTCCCAACGACCATTCTCAAAAACGGTCAATACAGTAGTCACGTCTCGATCACCGGTCACAATATATCGCTTGTACGGCAGCACTTGTTTGGTATTTTTGTCCAATTGTTTCCTTGGCAAAGAACCCGGTGTCGACATGATGAGGCCATGCTCCTCCACCCACCAATCGTTGGTATCAAATTTCCAACCGGCAGGAGCTTTATTATTGTTGGCCTTGATGGATGCCTCATAATTGCGCAAAAAAACACCCCGTGGTCCTGGATCATCTCTCCAAAGCCCCCACGCATCGGATCCCGTCCCCGAAGAAGCCTTGGGATCTCCCACTAATAATAATGTTGTAGTAGATTTTTATAGAGGAGGAAGAGGAGTGTCTGTTTAAGTCAATGAATGGGTGGATTACAGTAGGACAAACACAACGACGAACCTCCAGACTTACAGGCGGAAATAAATCTTATTTGAGGATAGCGTCGAAATGTTGGCTTGATCGATGGGTAGGGTGAGGATACGGTCTCTGCCGCCCATGCTGTCGGATCTACGAGAAAAGACATTCCACCAGTTGTTATTGCTGCAGTCGCGGCGATGACAGCTCGCCTGGACAATGGCACGACCAAACACTCAGTTGGCGAAATAAAACATGCGCATGCCACTGCTAGAAGGGTGCACTGAAAAAACGCATGCACTGGAAGAAGCAAAGGAGGTTGGTGTGCAGCCTTCATTTTCTAAAAAGGAAATGTAAAGGAGGAAACGAACAGAAGGAAACTCTGACTGCTCTTTATCGCTTGGAACAAAGGTCAAACAAGAAAAGGATAGAGTACCTCCTCGGGCTGCTACAACCAATGCCTTTCGCCTGTTACTTTAGCCAGCTAATAGTACATGTACAACGTAGAGGGTAGAGAGCGAGTGACATGCATCTTAGCTTGCATCTCTCTTTATCGGCAACAAAAATCACAAAACGAGCTGAAAGACCTCATTCACATTTAAGGTGGCACATCGACCATTTGGACTTGGACCAAAATGGTGCCAAAATGGAGCCAAAATGGGATCGAAATCCTTCGCTTTTTTGCTCGAAAATTTACCACTTACGCACTTCAAAATCTTAGGAATGTGGAATCTCCACATCAAATAGCTAACTAAATAGCCAGTTTTCGAGCCCTCCAGCCGCCGACTCACTTGCTCCACATCTATTTGTGCATCATCTGTTCCACGACTGTTTCTATTTATATCGGCTCACATTTTTATGACATACGATGGATGCGGTGGTGCGGTCATGCGGTGGGTCATGCGGTGGTGCGGTTGCTGTTGTGGCAGGCTATAGCAGAGGTGACTTCTGATGCAAAGCGGCGACCTCCAACACTGTTGTGGGCTCCTAGCTAGCTGCTAGGCAGCGACTTCTGATGCTGTTGTGCCAACTAGCAGTGGTGACTCCAGCGCCAACACCAAAGCGAGATGAGCAGCCCCCATGCGATTCCAGACGATGAGCAGTCTCCTCCAAGAAAAAAGGCTCCTCCTGCTGCTGCAGCCAAGCAGCAATTGCCTCCAGCAGTGAGGAAACTCCTCTCTGGGAGAGCTGGCAGGTACAAAGAAGATGAAGTTTGGAACTTTTACGGTGGCAATTTCTCCCCCTCCCCCCTCCCCAAAAATTCACAGTGCCTCCACCGTCTCGATCCATCCTTGACAACCATTTGTTGCAGAAGCTCGTGTCAGAAAATTCCCTCTGCAGAATTTGTGGGATAGGCAGCTTGACACTGACTCTTGTGACTGACAAAAGAGATGGTGGAGGCATCGGCACAATTCCCAACATTGAATGTGACAATGAGAAGTGCCGTCATGAAGCTTCTGTTGAAATTCCAAACACAGGAATTGGGCACACCAGAAACAACAACAACAGGGTTACGGATCATGCAGTGAATGTCCAGTTTGTTCTCAGTCATCTGTGCAGTGGCGATGGTGGTGCAGAAGCAGAGAAGACACTTGGGTTCCTTGGTCTGCCATGCTCAACAACAATGCACAATGTGTTTACCAAAGTGGAAGCAGCAATTTGTCCTTTTGTGGAGGAACTGACGAAGGAGTCACTGAGAGATGCCTTGTGCAGAGAAATTTGGGCAACTCCAGAACGACAACCAGAGGGATTCTCATTCCACAAATGGAAAGAAGCAGTGGAAAGACACGACACCACTTGTGATCCTGAGCTTTGCGCATCAGTTTGGCTTTCCATGGACATGGGCTGGAACAAGCGCTCATCCGGCAGAACCATGGACTCACTCAGTGGCCACTCAGTTGTCATTGCGACGCACACAGGCAATCCCATCGCTTTGTCTTGCAAAAACAAATGGTGTCGCAAGTGTTGCCATTTCAAGTACACTCCCGCAGATCTGCATCCACCACCGCACGTCTGCTTCCAAAATTATGATCGAACCAACAGCTCTGGAGGAATGGAAGCCGCGGCATTGTTGGAAATGGTGCACCGGCTGTACGACCTGGACTTTGTAGTTTCTACCAAAATTGTAATCGACGACGACACCAAGATGAGAGCAAAACTCAAATGGAGCAAAGAGGACTACATTGCTCATCACAAGACCAACCCCCCTGACAACAGAAAATCATCAGCACTGCGATGCCCCATTCCAGAACCTCAATTCTTGGCTGATCCCGCCCACCGCAAAAAGACTTTCAAAAATGCATTGTACAAATTCATGAGTGGCAAGGATCCCTCCACCAGTGGAAAGGTCAGCAAAAAAGGCAATCCAAAGCCAACGTCTCCTTATTCCACCTCTCTTCAATTTGGAGAGGTGGACATTTTGAGATTGTCAAGAAACTTCACTTACATGTCCCACCAACTCAAAGACACACCAGAAGACAAATGGCTGAGTGCTGGCAAAGCCGTGCTGGAACACCACTTTGACAATCACGAATTCTGTGGCGATTTTTGTGTCCGCAAGAAAGAATTGAAAGCCAACTTTGATGATCCCAAGAAACACTACCGAAGCAAAGATGATCCAAAGGGCAAAAGGCTGCATGAACTGCTGCAGGCACGCATCGCTCCCTTCATCACCAAGGACAAACTCAGGGAAATAAGTCACGGCATGCACACAAACGCCAACGAGTCATTCAACACTCTGGTCATGTGCGTTGCTCCAAAATTCAAAACCTATTCAGGCAGTTGCTCTTTGAAGGTGAGAGTTTGTCTTGTCACGGGAATAAAGAATTACGGGTTCAACCAATACATGAAGTTGCTGTGGAGCAGGTTGAAAATAGCTGTGACCAGCTCCACCTATCACTTCTTTGAAGTGATCGCCCGGCAAAAGCAATTCCAGAAAGATTACAAAAAAAAATCCAAATACAAAATCAAGAGAAACGCAAAGGTGTACAAAAAGTTGCGTGAGTACATGAAAATGAAATCCCAGGCAAAAAAGGACGACACAGAATGCGGAGCAGGCATTGGTTTTGACTTGGCTACCGCATCTACTGCCGCATCCACTGCCGCATCACCGGCGGCAGTGGCAGCAGATGCGGCAGTGGATGAGGCAGCAGTGGATGCGGCGGCGGCGGCAGCAGATGCGGCGGCGGCAACTGCGGCAGCAGTGGATGCGGCAGCACATGCGGCGGCAACTGCGGCAGTAGATGCGGCAGTGGATGCGGCAGCAGGCAAAGCAAAAGCCAAGGTTACCAGAAAAAGGAAAAACAAGGGGGCCATTAGTCGTGCAACCAAGAGGAACAAAGCAGCAGAGACAAAGGCAGGGATGACGACCAAGGCGTCCAAGACCAAGGCCAACACCAAGTCCAAGGAAGCCAAGTCCAAGAAGGTGACAGACAAGGAAGACTCAAAGGAAGAAGAGAAAAAAATGCCAGCCAAAAAGGCACCACAACGTCGGCAAAATGTTGGAGAGCTAAACGAACAAGAAATTCTTGACATCGATTCCAACCTGGAGTTAGACGAGTTAGGTGGAGACGACGATGACGCATTGGAGGATGGAGAAGAACAAGATTTGTTGGATGTTGTGGACACTGCAGACAAATCGATGGAGGTTCACAGCATTGTAACCGGTTTTTCTCTTCTAGATCGTTCCACGAATTTCCATTAATTAAAAAATATAAATTTACATGTATGTTAAATGACTGGCTGGGCGACAAAGACATCCATGCGATAACAGCATGAACCGTCAGCTCCTATTCACCAGTGCACAATGCTAGGCGACAGGCGTTCAATGGAACCGTCTGCTCTAGCACTTGCTATGCGGCAGTGCGGCAGTGCGGCAGTGCCGGCGGGAGCTCAGAACATCTTGACAAACTTTCGATTGTTAGCCCACATGCTTTTCTGGTCCTCAGTCAAGTGCAGCTCTCCCCCTAGTTTTTCCTTGTCTTTGAAGCTGGACACAAGAGAGTCGTACATCAGCGCCAATGGCAACGGCATGGCCTGACCCACCTGCTGGGCTGGTTCGACTTTCGCTACCTCTGTCTGACAATGCAACCATTCCATGCTCATGACTCCGAATCTGTTCATCCACTTTCGTTGCCCGTCTGCCCAATTGCGAAGGTCCAGGTTAATGAGATCTGGGATCTTAAACGCCATCTCATATTTTTTCTGAGTACAAAACATGACAGTCTCGGGAACAAACATGTTGCTGACGTCAAAAAAATTGCAAATGAAACGAAGAAATTTTTCGGCTTTGGTATAGCGCTTTCCAGTTAGACCGCTTATGCGACTGCCACCTGAGGCTTGGATGCTGCCATTGAATCCTCCCTGACCATACAAATAGGCGCAAGTAGCAATGTACCCTTGAATGTACGTCTTAATTTTCTTTTCGGGACAGTTGCGGTGCTGCATGCCAAGCCCCCCAAAAGCTGGCATTTCACGAAAGGCCACTGGTGGGAAGACGTTCCAAATCATCTGACAAATAACAAAGAACATTTGAAGAGCAAGGAAGTCGGAGGCCATGAACGGGTTTCCATTGGTGTGCAACCATTGCATGACTCCATAATTTCCAGGTGGTGGGTCCACAGGATTTTCCAATGTAGGAGGAAGATGGACGGGAGGAGGAGGATTGGCAAGAGCAGTGGCTGGTAAAGTTGATCGGGGAGGCGTGCTTCCATTGAATCGCACTTTTTTATTCGTGCGGTGGAGTCCTGGTGGAGTTGTCAAAGCAGAGTCACTTGAGTCTTGTTCGCTTGAGCCGTGTCCTATGGTGGACGATGGGGAGGACTTGCTGTTGTTGGAATCATCAATTTTAACTTCACTGGGAACAACACTGGCTTGTTTGAAAACGCTAGCAACGGAGGAGGTGACTGATTTCCAAATCCAGGAAGTGACAGAAGTGGATGCGGTAGTAGATGCGGTAGTAGATGCGGCGGTAGACGCGGCGGTAGATGCGGCGGCGGTAGATGCGGCGGTAGATGCGGCAGC
>ENA-ORBV01005641-ORBV01005641.1-microbial-mat-metagenome-genome-assembly--contig:-NODE-5641-length-22806-cov-12.859519_pt1 | contig 22806 bp, 18 predicted proteins | sample MGYA00237777_ERZ505514 | MGnify/ENA primary metagenome ERZ505514 (study PRJEB26160, sample SAMN06269048) | microbial mat metagenome | isolation source: Oligotrophic lake microbial mat | place... | reverse complement strand
CGACCACCGAGATCTACACCTCTCTATTCGTCGGCAGCGTCAGATGTGTATAAGAGACAGGCCCTCACGTTCCCGCCCGCGGCCGACCCCGCACCCGTGCGCCGGTTGACCGCGCCAGTCGACTGCGCCGGCTGACCCACCGTCCCGTTCCGCGACCCCACGAGCAACCACGTGCCCCGGACCGAACCCTCGACGCCGCGCGAGCCCGATGAGGTGCTTAGCGCTGACCGCGACGCCACGGGCGAGATGGCCCGCGGCGAAAGGGCAGGCGCCGCGGATCGCCGCGGCCTCGCGACGGCTGCGGGCGATGCACTGGGGGACCCCGAAACACTGGCGGCCCGGTTTGGTGCCTCCCTTGCCGCGCGGCTTGCCGAGGTCGAGCGCGAACTGGTCGGCTTGCCCCTTGTGGACCTGCGCCGCGTGCTCGACGACACGGGTCGGGACGCCGAGACGCTGCGCGACGGTCTCTCGACCCAGTTGATGGAGCTCTACCGCGTTCACCAGGCGCGCTCCTGCTTTGCACTGCTCTATGAGCTCAACCGGGTCCAGATCCTGGCGCAGGTCACCCAGCGCCTGCGCCGTTATTCGAGCAGGAGCGATCCGCACGACCTCCTTCAGGAGGTCTTTTTCAACGTCTACCGCTATCCAAAGCGCTTCGACTCGACGCGCGACGACGCCTTCCGCGTGTGGACCGCGACGATCGTCCGCAACACGGTCCTAAAACACCTGCGCTCCCTGGGCCGCAGCGGCCGCGTCGAAGTGCCCTTCGAGGACCTGTCGGAGCACCCCGAGAGCCGCAACGAGGGGCCGCTCGGTGGCGCGATCGAACGGGAGAGCGAGGGCGAGTGCCGCCGCGTCTACCTCTACCACCTGCACCTATACCTTGAGTTCTACAAGCAGCTCTCCCCACGCGAGCGGCGTGCGCTGGAACTTGTCGAGGTGGAAAACGTCAGTTACCGCGAGGCTGCCGACATGCTCGGCATCCGCCTCGAGAACCTGAAGATGGTCGTCTTCCGCGCTCGGCGGAAGATCTACAAGGCCATGCGCCGCGTGTACGACGGGCTCACGCCCGAGCTGCGGCCCGCGCGGGACGGTGCGGCCACTCGCACTGCCGCGGCGAGTTTAGATCCGAGCGAAGGGTCGGACGTCGATGGTGGCGGCGACTCGGGGCCGATGCCCCAGGGGTCCCTGCGATGAATGCACCGCTTGAGTCTGGTTGGACCGGAGAGGAGTCGGCGCTCTGCGAAGGGCTGCAGGCCGACCTGTCCGCGTTGGTCGATGGCGAGTTGGACGATGCGGCGGCGCCGCGCGTCGTTGGCCACTTGGAAGCGTGCCCGGGCTGCCGGGAGTTCTTCGACCAAGTGCGTGCTCAGGTGCGCTTGCACAAGGACCTCTGCGACCCGGAGGGGTTGCTCGGCCGCTTTGCGGTAATGGCGGGCGGTTCCGACGGCGAACACGGGCGACGGGGACTCGAAAACCGACTTCTCGTGCATCGTCTCGCGACGGTTTTCTACCAAATCGGAAAGGCGTACACCCTGGCCGCGGTCGACGCGGGTTACCGCCAGCGTGTGTTCGAGCCGGTGGTGTCCGTTGAGCGCGAGCGTGTTCTTGGTCGGGGTTTCATCGACGGTGTCGCCGCCGCCCAAACCCGCCCGGTTCCCGACCGCGCAGCACTGCGCAGCGGACCCGATTGGGGTCAAAAGCGTCACCTTTTGAACGGCACGCTCGAGAAACTACCGAAGTCGGAGGACAAGGCGCGGCGCCTGCTCGAAGAGTGCCTCGATGTGGAGCACGACCACGAGCCCGCGCACATCTACCTCGCGCTCCTCGACGCCCACGAAGGCAAGGTGCTGCGGGCTTCGCGCCGGCTGCAAGAGCTGTTCGACACGGCGATCGATCCTGCGAACCGCGGCCACGCCGCGAGCCAGATGGGGCGCCTCCTATTCGGGGAGGACGACTTCCACGGCGCGCTCGTTTGGTTTCGCTGGCTGCGCAAAAGCGGTCTGGCCGACGAGGACGACCGCTTCGCCGTGGTCCGCTTCAACATCGGGTTGTGTTACGCACACCTCGAGCGCCCGGAGCCCGCGTTGGTCGCGTTCCGCGGCATGCTCGACCGCCATCCGGCCCGCGCGGGTCAGCTCGCCGAGATTTTTCGCAACTCGCCGGTCTTGCGGGCCACGATCGACCGCCAACACGGTTTCGCCGAGCAACTTGTCGCCCGCTGCCCCGAACTGTTCGCCGCGGGTGGCCCCGCACCCCGGCGCGACGGCGCCCCGCCGCGCAGTTGAAAACCATGGCCACGCTCGCGCGCATCCTGGGGGTTCGATCGACGCTCCGCACGGCTCCTAGGCTTGCCACGGAGACTTCCGGATCCTCGCGGGAACAAAAAGCGCCCCTGTTCCGCCCAAACAGCGGTGAGTTCCCACCGGCCGGCAGACCCTCGCCCCGCCACTGCTCGCCCTAACACTGCTCGCCAGCGCCCGCCCTGCCCCCACTGACGTTCACGGTCCTACGAGAATGAAGAGCCATTCCCATCTGCGCCGACCCTCGCGCCCCGCGGCGCTGCATTCCGTCGTATTGGGCCTCGCGGGGGTGGCGCTCCTTGGCCTCGCGCTGCCCTGGTCCGCGCCGGCCCACGCGTCCGAACCGAATGGAGCGGGCACCGCGCCCCTCGTGGCGTCGAACGAAGCCATCGGCACGCTCCCGAGTTACTGGGTCGACGACGGTGTGTGGCCGGTGCTCAACCAGCTCGGCGCCACGGCGAAGACCATGTTCAGCCACGCGGCTGTCACCGCCTACGTGGACGAGTGCCACATCGACGAACTGGTCCACGCCGCCAATGGCTTCGGGTTCGTGCTGCTCGATCACATCGGCTCCGAAGGTCTCGTGCGCATGCGCTTCTACGGCGAAGTGCGTTTGACCCTGAACCGCACGCTGCTCATGTCGGGTGGCGCGCAGCTTGCGACCACGATCGGTTCGCACTTCAACGGCGGCGAGGGTGTCCTGTGGTGGACCTCGGCGAAGTCGTCCGTCTTCACGCTGCCGGCCGCGGGGTCGGCCCTCCCCTTGAGCATGCCCAGCCTGCTCGCGAGCGGATCGCTGAAGGGCAGCGGCCTCACGTTCTGGCTCAAGAGCAAGTGGAACAATGTCGGGCGCGTCGTGGTGATCGATAAGAACAGCCAAGTGCTCGTCGCGCAGGAAATGCCGATCTGAGCTCGGGCCGCACCCCGCACGTGGCGCTCCACCCGCGGTCTGTTGGGGCGTGGAATGGGGGCGAACCATGGGCCTGATCGCCATCGACGCCGGCACGACCGGTGTGACCGCAATCCTGTACGACGACGTGTTCGGCGTCCGGGCGCGCGCGTACCGCGAACTGCGCCAGCACTTTCCGCGGGCGGGCTGGGTCGAGCACGACGCGGACGATCTGCGCGGCGCACTCGATGCGGTGCTCGCCGAACTTGGCACTCACCCCGAGGCGCGCTCGGCGCGGGCGCTTGGCATCACGAACCAGCGGGAGACCGTGTTCGCGCTCGAGCGTGGCACGGGGCGCGCGCTGCGGCGGGGCATCGTCTGGCAGGACCGGCGCACTGCCGCACGCTGCCGCGAACTCGTGGCGAGCGGTGACGCTGGTTGGCTCGAGGAGCGCACCGGCCTGCTCGCCGACCCGTACTTCAGCGCCACGAAGATCGAGTGGATGCTGCGCGAGGATCCCAACGTCCGCGCCCGCGCGGCACGCGGCGAGGTGGTGTTCGCGACCGTTGACGCGCTTGTGCGGCAGCACCTGTGCGGCGATGGCGCCTGGCTCAGCGAGCCGACCAACGCATCGCGCACTCAGCTCTTCCACCTGGATGAGCGGCGGTGGGATCAGCGTGCCACCGCGCTGTTTGGTGTCGACCCGGATTGGCTGCCGAGCGTGCGGCCGTCGGCGGGGGACTTCGGCACGTTGGACCGGCGCTTTTGGGGAGCCGAGGTGCCCGTGTGCGGCATGGCGGGGGACCAACAGGCCGCGCTCTTCGGGCAGGGTTGCTGGCAGAGCGGAGAGCTGAAGGCGACCTACGGCACGGGGCTCTTTGTGCTGCTCAACGCGGGTGCGGTGCGGCCGACCGCGCGCGGCGGCTTGCTGACGACCCTCGCGGTGGAGGGTGCGGGGCTACCGTGTTATGCGCTCGAGGGCAGCGCGTTCCAGGGTGGATCGATCGTGCAGTGGCTGCGGGACGAGCTGCACATGATTAGGAGCGCCGCGGAATCGGAGGCCCTCGCGGCGGGGGTGTCCGATGCCGGCGGCGTGGTGCTCGTTCCAGCGTTCACCGGACTCGGCGCGCCCTATTGGGCGCCCGACGCGCGTGGCGCGTTGTTCGGACTGACACGCGGTACGCAGCGCGGACACATCGCACGCGCTGCCCTCGAAGCCATCGCGTTTCAGGTCGCCGAGTTGATCGAGCTCTTGCGCGCCAACACCGGCCTTGGGATCGAACGCATGCGCGTCGATGGTGGCGCCACTGCCAACGACCTTCTGATGCAGCTCCAGGCGGATCTCGCCGGCATCGTGGTCGAGCGGCCTGACGATGTGGAAGCGACCGCGCGCGGGGCGGCGATGTTGGCGGGGATCGGCGCAAAGATGTGGCCGAGCGTGAAAGACGTGCCCCAGCGTCCGACACGCGCGTTCGAGCCCGCGCTCGGCGCCGCGGAGCGCGCCGAGCGGATGGGGGCGTGGCGCGCGGCCGTGCGCCGCGTCCTGTGATTTTTGCTGCGGCTCGCGGCCCTGGGCGCGCGGGGGTCAGCCATCGACCGCGGGGTGCGGCACGCTGTGCTCCCGTCGCGGCTCGGGCGCGTGCAGCACCGCCGTCGACCCATCGGGCCAGCGCACACGCACCGCATGCGGCTCGAGCGCCGTGCCTAACCCGAAGTGTGCGACGGGTTCCTGCTGGCACAGGTAACCGGATCCGCCGCACAAGACGCGCGTTTGGACACCGGCTTGGGTGAAGAGCTGCACCGTGGCGCCGCGCGCGGGCGCGCCTGCGCGGGTGAGCGGAGCGATGCGCAGCCAGCCGTGCTCGGGCCGCCGCGCGCGGAACAATGAAAGCGGCTGGGGCCCGTCCTCCCCGTGGCAAACCAGCAGCTCGAGCGTGCCGTCCCCATCCAGATCGGCCGCCACGGCGCCGGTGCCGAACATCGCCGGCTCAAGCGCCGCGCCGGGCGCGATCTCGCGCCACTGGTCGGCCGTCCTGCGGAACAGCCGGTTGGGTTCGCCCAAGCAGTTGAGGAAGAGCTCTTCGAATCCGTCGTTGTCGAAATCCCCAACCACAGCCGAGCGCACGCGCCCGGGCCCCGCGAGGGCCGCCGGACTGCGGTCGCCCCACTGGACCCCCGGAAGCAACGGCACGAGGCACCGATTGGGGGTCTCCCAACCGGCGAGTATGATCCCGGGACGCCCCAGCCCGGCGTCGAATAGCGCGACCCCGCGGCACGCGCCGCGCGGATCGGCCCAGCCTGCGCGGCCCGCGACCTCGGTGTAGCGCCCCTGGTCGTTTGCGCGGAACAGGAGGTTGGGGCCGTTGTCGGTGCCGATGAACAGGTCGGTGTGCTCGGACACGAAGGGTCCAAGGAGCACACTGCGGGCTTGAGTGACGCGCGCGACTCCGAGGGTCGGCGCAAGGTCCATGATCTCGTCGTCGTCCGCGCTGCGGTACAGGCGCAGCGGGCCACCGTGGTTGGCCACGACGAACGCGTAGCGGCCATCCCCGCGTCGGTCGACCGCGCCGACGGAGCGCCCCGCGAAGAGGTTTGCGGCCGCTTGGTTCTGGGGCAGCTCGAAGAGGTCGCGCCAGTGCCCATCGCACAGGTCGAACCAGCGGTCACCCAGGCGCTTGGGCCCACTGAAGCGGTCGGTGTTCACCACGTAGACCTCCTCGCGCCCATCGTCGTCGCTGTCCCCACCCGCGATGCCGATCGCCTGGCGACCCGGGTCCTGGAAGGCCGCACTCCCCGCGTCGACGAGCCGGTCGCCGCGCTGCACGAGCAAGCGGTTGGGACCGAGGAACCCCGCCACCGCAAACGCCCGGCGCCCGTCGCCGAAGGGCGCCACGACGGCCGCTCCGTAGTGCAGCGCGGGGGCGTTGGACACGAGGCGCGAGGAAATGTCTTCGAACACGATCGGCGGGGGCGGACGGGCGGGGCGGGCCCCGCGCGCGGGCCCTTCACGCGAGGACGGGCAGGGACCGTTGGAGCATGCCAGATCGAGCGGCCAGGGCGCCAGGCGCCCCACCTCTTGAGTGTGCGTCTCGCGGGCCGCTCGTCCGGGCTCGGGTACCTTCGCGGGCATGCACGGCCGGTCGCTCCGGGGCCAGCGCGCCGTATGCTGCGCGCTGCGGCCGCGACGGCGCCGCCCCGCACCGCATGTTCGAACCGATCGCAGGACACGTCGCGCTCCGCGGCGGCGGGCTTTTTGGCCCCAACGAGCTGCGGCGCTTGTTGGTCGCCGAATTCGACCGCGCGCGGCGTCACGGGTTCCCACTCGCCTGCCTGGTCGTCGGCATCGATCGGCTCGGCCAGCTCCACGACCTTTACGGGCGCGAGTCGAAGCTCGAGATCCACCGCTCGGTGATGCGCATCCTGCAGGCCGACCGGCGCGTCAGCGACTTCATGGCGGTGCTCGACGATGACCGGCTGCTCGTGGTTGTGCCCCATGCGCCCCTCGAAGGCGTGCGCAGCCTCGTGCGCCGGTTGCAGCGCGGCGCGCGCCGGCTGCGCTTTGAGGGTGAGAGCCGCGCGCTCGAAATCACGCTCAGCGCCGGGCTTTGCCAGGGCCGCGGCGACGACCTGCGGGGTCTGGACGTGTTCGTGGCCACGACGGCCGAAGCGCAGCAGCGCGCGAGCGCCCTGGGTGGCGATCGTGTTGTGGAGCAAAAGCCGCCGGTGCCCGAACCGGCGCCCTCCCTCGCGCCGGCGCCGGGCGACGAATCGCTCGCCGAACTCGCGCTGCGGCTCGACGCCAGCGGCGCGGGGCCGTCAATCGTCGCGGCGCTGCTAGACCTTCTGAGCGAGCGGCACGCGGGTGCACGCGACACCACCCCGGCGGCGCCCACGGCACCGCAGGCGCCAGCCATGGTTGGTGGCGAGCGCGACGACGCCCTCGAGATGCTGGAGCGGCGCGTTTCGAAGATGGCCGACCTGCTCGCCCGCGTGGAGCGCAGCCTGGCGGCGCAGTCGGAGCGTTCCGCGGTCCCGGGTGTCGCTGCGCCAGCGGCGCGGGCGCGGGCGGACACCCTGGGCGCGCTCCGTGAGGAGCTGATGGGCCGCATCTTCGATGCGAACGTCGCTCTGCGCCGGGAAGTGGAAAAACAGCGCGGCGCGGAGGGCGCCGCGGGTTGATGCTAGTTGGCCGGCAACATAGCGCGGCCCATCGATTTGGCCTCCGTTCGGAGAAATGACATGGCAGACGACGAAACACAGAAGGACAAAAAATTGCGCGGCACAGGTGTGCTGCACCTTGGCATCGACCTTGGCACGTCGCGCACGTCCGTGAGCGCGAGCAACGGCATTCGCGAAACGGTGGCGTCCTACGTCGGTTATCCCAAAGACGTCGTCGCGCGCAAGCTGCACGGCAAGGACGTGCTGTTTGGCTCGGAGGCGATCGAAAAGCGCCTTTCCCTCGAGTTTTATCGACCGCTCGCAAAAGGTGTCATCAAGTCGTCCCTCGACGGCCCCGCGGGCAAGGACGACGCAGCGGGCAACTTGCGCGCCGCACGGGATTTGATCGCCGAAATCGTGCGCCGCGCGCGGCCCAAACCCGACGCGTTGATTTATGCCGTCATCGGCGTGCCGGCCCAGGCCAGCGTGCACAACAAGGATGCCATCCTGGAAGCCGCGCGCGGTTCGGTGGATTCGGTGATGCTGTGCTCCGAGCCCTTCTCGGTGGCGTACGGACTCGACATGCTCGACGAAGCGCTCGTGATCGACATCGGCGCGGGAACGGTTGACCTGTGTCGGATGCGCGGGGTGATGCCGGAGGACGCCGACCAGATCACCCTCACCACGGCGGGTGACTTCGTCGACGAGCGTTTGACGGAGCTCATGAAGGACGCCCACCCCGAAGCGCAGTTCACCATCCACATGGTGAAGTCGCTGAAGGAGAAACACGGATCGGTGCTGGAGCGTCAGGATCCGGCGGTTGTTGAACTGCCGGTCAACGGCAAACCGACACCCTTTGACCTTGCACCGCTGATCAAACTCGCGTGCGGCGCAATCGTTCCGCCGATCGTCGATGGTTTGGCCAAGCTGATTGCGAGCTTCGATCCCGAGTTCCAGGACCGCCTGAAGAAGCGTGTTGTCCTGGCCGGCGGCGGAAGCCAGATCAAGGGCCTCGACACCGCCATCGAAAAGCTGATGCACGATCGCCTCGGCAGTGGGCGCGTCATCCGTGTCGAAGAGCCGCAATACGGCGGCGCAAACGGCGCGCTCAAAATCGCCGAGGACATGCCCGACGAGTTCTGGGAACGCCTGCGCTGACTCGCGCGCTGCAAAGGTGTCGGCTGCGGGCTAGCGGCGCCGGCGCCCACGCAGCGGGCGGGAGGACCCTCGCCCGCGTCGCGCGTGCTGTCGTGGGAGTTGACCTTAGGGCCAATCGGGCCACACCCCGCCGTCCATCACGAGGCGCGATGTGTTTGCCGCTTTGACGCCGTCGCCCGCGGGCGCCGCGTCCAGGCCGGCGTAACCCATCGCGGCGATCTCCGCGATTTCGCGGGCGTCGATGGCGCGCGCGTCGAAGTCGCGCAGCGGCAGGCTGTCGCGGTCGGCGGTCAGCTTGACGCGCATGCGGTCGAACTCCGCGTCCAGGTCCGCGAGCAACGGGTCGCTCGGGAAGAGCTCGCGACCGTAGCCGACCTCGCGGGGATTGTCTTCGCGGTCGAAGTACTCAACGCGGCGCTCGGCGTCGCGGGGCAGGTGCCAGATCGCGCTGTGCTGGCCCCGCCGCAGCGACACCAGGCGATGGGGGGTCCACTCGCGCCGCGGGAAGGACTGCAGTATCCCGAGGTAACTCTGCACACCCACCGGTCCCGCGCCGCGGGCCGGCCCGGCGAGGCTCACACCCGAAAGATGCGGAGGCGAGCGCAGGTCGACGAGGTCGTACAGCGTCGGCGCAATATCAACCAGCCCCACCAGTCCCGGCACACGCAGTCCCGCCGGCAATCCCGCGGGCCACGCGACGATCAGCGGCACATGGACGGATTCGCGGTAGAGCTGCGCGCGGTGCTGGCGCAGTCCATGCTCGTAGAACTCCTCGCCGTGGTCCGACGTCACGACCACCAAGGTGTTTTCGCGCACGCCGCGGCGCTCGATGTCCTTCAGCAGCGCTCCGATCCGATCGTCGGTCCACGCAATCTCGCCGTCGTAATAACCCTTGAGCTGCTCGATGTCCGCGGGGGACATGGCCTCAATCGTATGGCTCGCGGATGCCACACCCCGGCCATTCACCGCACCCGTGTACTCGGGCCGCGTGAACATGCGGTGGAAGGGCTCCGGCGCCGCGTAGTCGTCGTGGGGATCGAAGAAGTGGCAGAACAGGAACCACGGGTCGTCTTTTTTCGCCGTAGCGATGCTGTCCAACCACGTGATCGCACGCTCGACGACGAGGTGCGAAGTCGCGCTTTGGGTGGCGAACAGGTCGGGGCGATCGAGCATCAAGCTCGCCACCGAACGGTTTCCCTCGCGCACGAGGTTTTGGAGCTCCGCTTCCGCGTCGGCGCCCAGTGCGGCCCCGTCGGAAACGCGCTCGTACACGTCGAAGCCCGGCCCGAATCCAAAGCGCGGCTCCAGGTACTTCCACGTGACGAAACCCGCGGTCTGGTAGCCCGCCCGTTGGAAAACCTCCGACGCGAAGGTGCCCCGCAGCGGGAGCGCCGCGGGACCACCCGGTTGGCCGACCACCTGCCACAGGCGTTCGTCGTCGATGCCGTGGACGTTGATGTCGAGGCCCGTCAGCAGGCTGAGGTGGGACGGGAGCGTCCACGCGGTGGGCGCGAAGCAGTGCTCGAACAGCACACCGCGCTCCGCCAGTGCATCCAGGTTCGGCGACGTGCGGTTCCAGTGCCCGTAGGAGAACAGGTGGTCCGCGCGCAGGGTGTCGATGCTGATCAGCAGGACGTTCGGGCGCGGCGTTTCCTCGCCGCAGCCGACCAAGGCAACGGCGAGGACGGCGCTTAGGGCGAGCGCGCCAAAGCGCGGCGGGATCGGGACAGGTCGGGGCACGGGCGGGGAGGCGCGCTCGCCCGCCCCGGGGAATCCCCCGCGGGCGCTCATGGGCGGTTGCCGTCGTCCGATCCTACAGGCAGCGCTCCCGCCCGCCGGGACGCGCACGTACGAGTTATGGATCCCCTGCCCTCGATCGACAGGAGCCCGCCCGTGGCGCGCCAGGCCCCGCCTCCGCCGCCGCCGTCCCCGCCGGTGCGGGCGATGCTCGATGCCGCGCGGCTGCGCGATGGGGGGCGCTCGCGCGGCCACGGGGGCGCCGGAGGCATCGATGACGCGCTGACGGAGGCGTTCGAAGGCGGCTCGCGGGAGCTGCGCGACGCCCTGGGCGAAGGGCGGCCCGTCGGAGAGCTCGTCGGCGCCCTGGCGCGGGCCCTCGGGGAGGCGATCGCTCGCGCCGACGTGGACGACCTTCGCCGGTCGCTGGAAGAACGGGTGCTGCAACTGCTCTCCCACGTGGTCGGAGCCGAATCGGGTGGAACCGCGTTGCGGGAGCGAACCGCGCGCGCGGGCCTGTTCGAGGAGGCGCGGCTCGCCGCACTCGCCTTTGGGGAGCCGTTCGAACCGGGCCTCAAAACTCTTGCGCGGACGCTCGCGGACGAGCTGGACGATGGAGCGCCCCGCCGCGCCGCCACATCCCTTATCGCGGGCATCGAACGCGAGCAGTGGCTCGAGCTTTTGCGACGCGAACTGGGCGAACCCCGCGCCGTCGAGTTGCCGTGGTTCGACGACGGGCGCTTTGGGACCGTGCGCGTTTCCTGGCCGCGAATGGCGCGGGAATCGCGGCTACAACCGGGCGGCGCGCCGCTTCCGGCGCCGCGTTTGTCGCTGGACGTCGAGCTCGAACGACTGGGTCCCGTCCACGTCGAAATTGCCCTGCTCCCCACGCGGCTGGTGCTGCGGCTTGTGTTCGCGCGCGCGGCGGGACTCGCGGCCGCCCAAACCCACGCTGCGGTGTTGACCGAAAGGCTCGGCGCGGGCGAGCGCGACGTGCGGATCGAGTTTGGCGCCGCGGCAGGGGATATCGAGCGCGGCGGGCCCAGCGGATCGCCCCACATGATCGAGGAGTTCGGATGACCGCGCCGGACCCCAGCCCGAGTGCCGCCGTTGCGGCCGAAAACGGCGCCTTGATTCTCGCGCGGGCGGCGGCGCTGGGGGTGCGTGTGCGCCAGAACCCGGAACTTGTCGGCTTCTTGGCGACGATTGAGCCGTGCGCGGACGTGCCCGGTGAGCTGTGGGACGCCATCGCCGAGGTGCTGGCGTTCCTGTTGCGTGTCGACGGCGAGCGCCCCTGAGCGGCGCGGGTGAGGGCTGCTGCCCGGGGCACGGCGGACGCGCGCGAATACGACGTGTGGAAGTAGGCTGCGATGCTCTACAACGGCATGCGCACCGATGAAGCCCGAACCGTCATCCTCCGAGCTTTCCCTTTCGACCGTCCCGTGGCGCCCGCGCATCGGATTGACGTTCGGCGATCCTGCGGGCATCGGCCCGGAGGTCGTGCGCGCGGCGCTTGCCGACACCGAGCTTGCGGAGCGGGTGCGCTTTGTCGCGATTGGCCCCGCGCGGGAGTGGCCCGCGGGTGCGCGGTCGTGGGATCCGCGGGACCCACGCGATCGGGCGGCGCTCGCGGGCGAAACAGCGCTGTTCCTCGACTCCGGCGGTCCGCACGAACACACGCTGGGAGCGCCCCAGGCCGCGTGCGGCCGTGCGGCCCTCGACGCGCTCCGGGCGGGCCACGAACTCGCGGTCGCGGGTGACGTCGACGCGCTCGTGACGGCGCCCGTTTCGAAGGAGGCGCTGGCCCTCGCGGGCGAACCTGTCGAAGGGCAGACCCAGTTGCTCGCGCGCTGGTCCAACGCCCCGCGCACACAGATGATGGCGATTGCGGGCAACCTGCGTGTGCTGCTGTTGACGCGGCACATCCCGCTCGCGCAAGCCATCAAAGCGATCACGACGCAGGCTGTGGTGGAGCACCTCGAGATGCTCAACGCGGCGCTTTTGGACTTCGGTTTCGCGGCGCCGCGTCTTGCGCTTGCGGGGCTCAATCCCCACGCGGGGGAGGCGGGTTTGCTTGGGCGCGAGGAGATCGAGATCCTCGCGCCGGCGGTCCTGACCGCGCGGGCCCGCGGCATCGACGTCAGCGGCCCCCTGTCGCCCGACACGGTGTTCCAAAGCGCGTCGCGGGGGCGTTTTGACGCCGTGCTCGCGCTCTACCACGACCAGGCGTTCATCCCGGTCAAACTGCTCGACCCGGATGGGGGCCTGACCGTCCTTTTGGGCCTGCCGTACCTGCGCGTGAGCCCCGCCCACGGGACGGCGTTCGACATCGCCGGCCGCGGCATCGCGTCCGCGGCCAGTTTGATTGGCGCGGTTCGCCAGGCGGCCGCGTGGGCGTCTGCCCGACACGCCGCCCAAAAGGGCTCGAGCGCCTGAAATGCGATCCGGGGGCCCCGGCCGAGGCGCGTCGGTGGAAACACGGCGGGTTCCGGCGTACGGGGGCGACTCGGACGCGCGGGATTCTGCGGTAGAACGGTCGCATGGCGCCCAAGATGGTGCTAACCCTCTCGCTCGCACTCGGCCAACACATCTTTATGCGGCGATCTTTGAAGTGTTGGCCGAACTTTGTGGTCTGCGTCGCGACGGCGCTCCTCTTTGGGTGTGGCGGGCGTGCAGACGTCACGGCGCCCGCGAGCGGTGCGAAAGTGGCGCCGCTCGAGGTCGAAACCGTCCTTCTCAAACACGCATCGATCCCAGTCCTCATCCAGATGACGGGCACCCTGTTCGGAGTCGAGGAAGTCCTATTGTCCGCGGAGGTCAGCGGGCGGTTGATCGAGGTCGGGGCGGACCTCGGCGACATCGTGGAGCCCGGCGTCCTTGTGGCGCGGATCGAGCCCCTCGACTTCGAACTCGCGCGGGACGAGCGCGCACGGGCCCTCACCCAGCAACTCGCCACACTCGGCCTCGCGCAACTCCCCGAAGGGGACTTCGACGTGGACGCGCTGCCGACGGTGGTGCGCGCGCGGCTCGAGCGGGAGAACGCGATTGCGCGTTTTGAGCGCTCCCGCAGCCTTGCCGACGGGCGCAGCGCCGCGATCAGCGAACAGGCCCTCGCCGACCTGCGCACGACCTCCGACGTGGCTGCCAGCGACCTCGACATTGCGCGGCTGGAGGCGGGCGCGGCGCTCGCCGAGGCGCGCACGCTCAAAGCGCAGCTCGACCTCGCCGAGCGGCGCCTCGCCCTCACGGCGCTGCGTGCGCCCCCCGGCTCGCCCGGCAGCGCGGATTCGAAGCGACTGTGGGCCGTCGCGCAGCGGCTTGCGGTCGCGGGTGACTACGCCGCATCGGGCACCGCGCTGTTCCGCCTCGTCGATACGGACCCGCTTGTGCTGCGCGGTTCGCTGCCGGAGCGCCACTTTGGCGCGTTGGCCATTGGCCAGGCCGCGGAGCTCTCTATCGACGGGCAACCGCAGAGGGTGGCCGGCAAGGTCGTGCGCATCGCACCGTCCATCGACGCGAGGAACCGCAGTTTTGCGGTCGAAGTGCGCGTCGAAAACCCGGAAGCGAAGCTCGCGCCCGGCGCGTTTGCCGTCGCGCAGATCGTGACCGGACAACGGTCCGCGTTGCTCGTCCCCGAGCGCGCGGTCGCGAGCTTCGCCGGTGTGCACCGGGTGTTTGTCGCGGAGGGCGACACGGCGCGCGAAGTGCGTGTTGAGCTGGGTGTGCGCCAAGAGGACCGCATCGAGTTGATCGGCAAACTCGAGCCGGGTTGGCCGCTGGTCCTCGACCCGTCGCTGCGCCTCGTCAACGGCACACCGCTGGTGGTCACCGACCGCGCGAGCGCAATCCAGGGCGATCACTAACCCGCACTGCCCATGCAACGGCTCGCCGAGATCTGCGTCGCTCGTCCCGTCTTCGCGACGATGCTCGGCGTCGCCATGCTGGTCCTCGGCGGGGTCAGCTACACACGCCTTGGCATTGACCGGCAACCCGCCGTGGACCTGCCGACGGTGCGGGTGCGCGCCGCGCTGCCCGGCGCGTCCCCCGAAGACGTCGAGATCGAACTCTCGGACCGCATCGAGGAAGTGGTTAACACCGTTGCGGGCATCGACCAGTTGCGCTCGATCTCCGGCACGGGCAGCGGCATTGTCGTGGCGACGTTTGGATTGGACCGCGACATCGACGTGGCGGCCCAGGACGTCCGCGACCGGGTGGCGGGGGTCGTGCGCGACCTCCCCGTTGGCAGTGACCCGCCGACCGTTTCGAAAGCCAACGCCGAGGGCGAACCGGTCCTTTCTGTGGCCCTCGCGGGTCCGCGGACGCTGCGCGAGCTGACGGAGCTCGCCGACAAGGTCGTCTTGCCGCGTCTCGCGCGCTCCGTGGGTGTCGGCGAGGTGCAGATCAACGGCGACCTCGCGCGCGCGATCAATATTTGGGTGGATCCCGCGCGGTTGGATGCTTTCGGCCTGCCGATCACCGCCGTCCGCGACGCCGTTGCGCGCCAAAACGCCGACGTCCCGGGCGGAAACGTGCGCGGCGAGCGGCGGGAATGGGCGCTGCGCACGCTCGGGCGAATCGTGGATCCCGCGGGGTTCGCAGATGTGGTCATCGCCAACGTGGACGGTGTGCCGATCCGCGTGCGCGACGTGGCGCGGGTGGAAGACGGTACCCGGGAAGCGCGGCGCACGGCGCGCCTCAACGGCGAACCCACGGTGATCCTCGAGATCGTGCGCCAATCGGGTGCAAACTCGGTCGAAGTGATCCGCGGGGTGAAAACAGCGTTGGCGCAAGTGGCGCTCGAACTGCCCCCAGACGTCAAACTGGTCATCACCCGCGACCAGTCGCGCTACATCGAAGCCGCGCTGCACGAAATCAACGTGCACCTGATCGCGGGAAGCATCCTGGCGAGCTTGGTCGTGCTCGCGTTCATGCGCAGTTGGCGCTCGACCCTGATCGCGGCCGTTGCCATCCCGACATCGGTGGTGGCAACGTTTGCCGCCATGTGGTTTCTCGGATTCACGCTGAACGGCGTGACGATGCTGGCGCTCGTATTGATGGTCGGCATCGTCATCGACGACGCGATCGTCGTCCTCGAGAACATCTTCCGGTTCGTCGAGGAAAAGGGCCTTTCTCCAAAGGTGGCGGCGGTCGAAGCCACGCGCGAGATCGGCCTCGCGGTCATGGCGACGACCCTCAGCCTGGTCGTCATCTTCGTGCCCGTTTCGTTCCTGTCGAGCATCGCCGGCCGGTTCCTCTACGAGTTCGGCATCACGTCGGCGGTCGCCGTCCTCGTCAGCCTGTTTGTATCGTTCTCGCTGACGCCGATGATGGCGTCGCGCCTGCTCAAGCAGAACGACAAGCTGCGGGAGAGCGATTCCGGCGCCCGTTCGCGCTCGCGCGGCGGTTTTTATGCGCGCATCGAACGGGGTTATGGGTCGCTGCTCGCATTCAGCCTGCGCCGCCGCAGCTTGACGCTGTTGGTGGCACTCTTGGTGTCGCTGACGTCGATTCCGCTGTTTTACAGCGTCAAACAGGAGTTTGTGCCGAGCGGCGTCGACGACAGCGAGTTCGGTGTCAACGTGACGGCAGCCGAGGGTGTGGGGCCCGAGTCCATGCGCCGCGCCACGGTCGAGATGGAGGGGGTGCTGCGCCAGATCCCCGGTGTTGTGGACGTGGAAGCCACCGCGGGCGGAGGCTTCCTCGGCCAAACGAACCAGGCGCGCTTCTATGTGCGCATCGCACCCCACGAGGAGCGGCTCTTCTCCCTGGGGCGGTTGTGGAAAGAAACCCTCGCGGGACAGCCGCTCGCCGCATGGCGCGGCAATTACTCGCAAAGCGACGTGATGTCCGAGGTGGACCGGCGTCTTGCCGGTTTCCCTGGCGTGCGGGTCTCCGTGCGCAACTTCCCGTCCTTCGACTTGGGTGGTGCGCCGTTCGACATCGACTTTGCGCTGCGTGGCCCGGACCTCGTCGAGCTTTATGAACTGACCGAGGAACTGCGGCGGCGCGCGCTCGAGGTTGGGGGTTTCCGCGGGCTCGACACCACGCTGCGGCTCGACAAACCCGAGCTGCGGGTGGAGCTCGACCGCGAACGTGCCGCGGACTTAGGGGTCGAGGCGCGCGACGTCGGCACCGCTCTGCGCCTGATGGTGGCGGGCGAGGACGAGGTGTCGCGGTTCCGCGATCCGCTCACGAACGAGCAGTACGAAGTGCTCCTGCGCCTCGAGGGTGAGCAGGACCTCGACGCGGATCGCCTCGGCACGTTGAAGCTCGCATCGTCGCGCGGCGGGCTCGTGCCGCTCGAAGCTTTCGCATTGCTGAGCGAAGGCCAAGCCCCGTCGCGCATCGATCGCCTCGACCGCCAACGGGTGGTGTCGCTGCGCGGTGGGGTCGCGCCCGGTTATGCGCTCGGAGACCGGATCCAGGTGCTGCGCGACCTTACCGATGAGATGGGGTTACCGCCCGGTGTCACCGCGTCGCTTTCGGGCCGCAGCCGCGAGATGGAGCGCACTTTCGACGAGTTCGCCTGGGCGTTCGCGTTGTCGATCGTGCTGATGTACCTGATCCTCGCGTCGCAGTTCGAGAGTTTCATCCACCCCTTCACGATCCTCTTGTCGCTGCCGATTTCGGTGCCGTTTGCGCTGCTCGCGCTCAACTTGACCGGCGGCACGCTGAACATCTTCAGCGCCCTCGGAATGCTGGTGTTGTTCGGCGTCGTGAAGAAAAACGCGATTTTGCAGATCGACCACATGAACGGCCTGCGCGCGACGGGGATGGAGCGCACCCAGGCGATCCTCGAAGCGAACCGCGACCGCCTGCGGCCCATTTTGATGACAACCCTCTCGCTGGTGGCTGGCATGCTGCCGCTCGCGATCGGCACCGGCCCGGGCGCCGAAGAACGGCGCGCGGTGGCCGTCGTCGTGATCGGCGGCCAAACCCTGTGCCTGCTCCTGACCCTGCTCGTGACCCCAGCGGCCTACGCCCTCTTCGACGACATCGGCCAACGCCTGCTGCGCCGCCGCCCGCGCGTCGCTCCCCGCAAAAAACCCGCGCTGGTTTGACCTCCTCTGGCTGTTCCGGCCCTGCTCGGTGCGTCGGGACTGTCGCGTCAACGCATGGGAGGGGTCTTGAACGCCGTTCGTGTTGCGTGCCCGCTTGACACAACGGTTCCACAACGGCATAGCACGCCCTTCCCGGCGCGCGCCCCTCCCGGCGCGCGCCCTTGAGAGCAGGGCGGTGGCCAACTTTCCACCCACCTGCTATGAACATTTCTGCCTCGCGAATCCGTCTGGGACTCGTTCGTCACGCACATGTTCCCTGAGTGGCCGATGACCACCCCCCAGCTGTTTGTATCGCTCCCCACAGGCTGGACCTGGACGATCGAAAACGTCTACGGTATGGAAGTGGCTTCGATGGGCGCATCCGTGAGCATGCAGTGTTCGGGAGGTTCCGTATCAACGTGCAGCTCCGCAAACGATTCTGCGTCGCTCCCCGGTTGGGACGCAAAAGTCGAAACCCATTGCTCAGTCGTAGGCGACTGCTGCTAATGCGAAGTCGCTTTTAATTACACTTCCGGATTCAAGAGCTTGTCCATCAGTGGCGGGTATGGGGGAGCTTCCTTCGGATTCAGCGTTACTGGATCTCGGGGCTGCTCAGGTCATGCCAGCCGGCAGATGCAGCAATGTTGCCCTTGAGTCGCCCCCCCCTCCGCGAAAACGTCACAAACGTCGCGGCGCGCTAGGTTTGCTCCGCGCGCACAACTTTGGCGGTGCCTCGCCGCCGCGACGTGACCGCGAGGTGTCCACGCAGAAGTGTTTCTCGAAACACTGGAGCGCCCCGCCGTCGGTTTGCGTCAACGGAGGCAGGCCAACCGGCCCCACGGCGTCAAAGAGCCCGAAGCAACTGCCATTGGGCCCTCTTCGGCCGTCACGGTCCCCAGATCTGCGCCTTGGTGGGGTGGCTCTCCCGCATCGTGTCGGACCTGTGGGTTCGACTCGGAAACTCAAGGAACCGATGGACTGGACCGGATTTCGGGGGCTGCCTCTTTACAGTAACCGTCCGCGGGCGGAGTTGACTGCACGTCAATCCGAGGGCAACGCGCCGGCGCGTGCTTCGTAGGCGAAGAGCGCGCGCTCGGCGGCCAGCGCGCAGACGAGGCCAAACGGGACGCCGACGATGGTGTCGGTCACCCAGTGCACACCGAGCGCAGGCACGGCCCACAGCAGCACCACCCAGTGCACGAGCAGGAGTTGCGCGAGCCGGCGCGGTCCCGCGCGGCGCGCGAACCACCAGGCGGTGAAGGCGATCGACAGGTGCAGGGACGGAAAGCAGTTGTCGAGGGCGCTCGCGAAGCGCAAATCCGGGGTCAGGCCCGGCGCGAGCAACTCGAGCCCCGGCTGGGCCTCGGACAACCCGCTCCACGCCGGTTCCGACACGGGCGCGAACACATAGAACGGCAGCGCAAGCAGGTAGTTCGCGAGCAGCGCAACACCGAGCCCCGCCGCGGCGCGCACCTGGCCCGCCGGTCCCCACCACAAGAGCGGCAGGGCGATGCAAAGGGGCAGTCCCAGGAGGTAGATGGCGGCGAACAGGACGAGGACGGGCTCCGGCGTCATCGCCTGCACCCACGCCGGGAGGTCGCCTTCGAGCGCTCGGACGAGCGGCGTCCAGTCCCGCCCGAGCCGCGCCGTGAGGTCCGGATCCCAACGCGCCTGGGTCGAGGCGAGCAGTATGACGCTGCCCAGGGCGACACCTAACCAGCGGCCGCCCGGGGTCGCAATCAGCAGGAAGAGCGCGAGGAAACCGCGCGCGACACCGCGCGGGCCGGAGCCCAACTCGGCACGCCCGAGCCACGCGAGGACGACCGCCGCGAGCGCCGGGACGCCAGCGATATAAAGAAGCGCCAACACGCCGCGCAGAGTGTAACTGTTCGGCCAACCCCATCTTGATCGGAACTGCGATTGCGGGATCCTTGCGTGCATGGATCTTGAAGCGCAGATGCGGCGGTGGTTGGCGGAGCGGGAGCGCGACGGGCTGACATTCTACGAGTTGTCCAAGCGCAGTGGGGTGCCTGCGACCACGTTGTCGGGCTGGGCGCGCAAAGTCCGCGCGGAGCCGAGTTGCGATTCTCGCGTGAGGTTCGTTGAACTGCGGGCGGCGACGCCCATCGATCGGCCCAATCGCGTGGAGATCGTGACACGCACCGCGTGCAAATTGCGGGTCGATTTGGGCGCCGATCCCGATCAGGTCGCGCGGCTCGTCGCCGCTTTGGATCGATGCTGACGTATGGCGCTGGACAGCGCGTCTTCGCGGCGACAGGCGCCGTCGACTTCCGCAAGGGCTTCGACGGTCTTCTTGCGCGTGTGCGCAAGGACTTCAGTCGTGATCCGTTGACAGGCGACCTCTTTTGCTTCTTCTACCGTCGCCGCGATCGGGTGAAGATCTTGGTCTGGGATCGCAACGGCTTCTGGCTGCACTACAAGCGCCTCGAGCGCGGTACGTTTGAGCGCCTGCACGACAGCAGCGCGACAGCGGAACTCGATGCGCGCAAAGCGCACCTTGTTGAGCGCGATGCGCGCCTTGTTGAGCGCGACGCGCACCTCGCTGAACGCGATGCGCGGATTGCACTGTTGGAAGTGGAGCGCAACGCCAAGGTGGGCGCGTTGGAGTCGCGCATCGCCGAACTGCTCGCGCGGATCGACAAGCTGACGCGCATCGCATTCGCGCCGAAGTCCGAACGGCGTCCTTTGGGGCCTGGCTTCGAGCTGCTTCCTGGCCAGATGCACCTGCTTTTTCCCGAGCTGATCGAAGCCGACGGCGCGATCCTCGAGGTCGCGTGTTGGGCGCATGCGCGTCGCAGGTTTTTGGATGCAAAAGGCCAGGAGCCTGAGTTCGCGCGCCAGGCCATCGATCAAATCCGTGAGCTGTACGCGCTCGAGCGGGCGGCTAAGGAAGCGGGTCTCGACGCGGATGGCGTGCGAGCGATACGACAGTCCCATGCGCAGCCCGTGCTGGCGCGATTTGCAGACTGGATGAGCGCCACCAAGCCGAAGGCATTCGACAAGGGAGCGCTCGCGGACGCGATCCGTTACGCCGAGTCCAACTGGGATGCGCTCCAGCGCTACACGACCGACGGGCGCCTCGACATCGACAACAATGCGGCCGAGCGCGGCTTGCGCAAGGTCGCCCTGGGGCGCAACAACTGGATTTTCTTCGGCAACGAGCGCGGTGGCCGAACGGCCGCGATCATGTACAGCCTGATCGCGACCTGTGAAGAGCACGGAGTCGACCCGCGCGTTTACCTGCGCGACGTCCTGATGCGCATCAAGACCGGCGTGCCGCCGGTCGAGCTGACTCCCTATGCCTGGAAGACGATCTGGCAACCCAAAGTGGAAGCCCACCGCGCGAGCATCCTCGAGCGCATGCTCCAAACCCCCGCCGACGGATCGCCCTCGCCCCGCGCGCCAGCCAAGTCGCCCATGGGGATCGCCGAACTGTTGCCGTTCTCTTGACCGCCAGGCCCTTGCCATCCGGCGGGTGCCGCTCGCCTCGATTCACAATGACCCCGCCAACGCGCGGGCGCACGACGAGGCGAACCTTGGCGCGATCACCGCCTCGCTCCAGCGCTTTGGCCAGGCCGAGCCGCTGGTGGTGCACAAACCCACCGGCCGCGTGATCGGTGGCAATGGCCGCCTGGTCGCCATGCGCAAGCTGGGCTGGATCGAGGTCGACGTGGTCGAGCTGGACGTGACGGACCTTGATGCCACGGCGCTGGGCATCGCGCTGAATCGCACCGCCGAACTTGCCGAATGGGACGAGCCCGCGCTGGCGCAACTCCTGAAGTCGCTGCGGGCCGAGGACGCGCTCAATGGAGTGGGATTCAGCGAAGTGGACCTGGACGAGCTGATCGCGTCTGTCGAGGGCGAACTCGCCAACTCGGCCGAGATCGTCGAGGACGAGCCGCCTGCTCCTGGGGACGCTGCGATCACGCGGCGCGGCGACTTGTGGGTGCTGGGCGAGCACCGCCTTTTGTGCGGCGACAGCGCCGAGTGGGCCGACGTGGAGCGCCTGCTGGCCGGTCGCCAGGTCCACCTCGTGCACATGGACCCGCCCTACAACGTCAAGGTCGAGCCGCGTTCCAACAACGCCATCGCGGCGGGCCTGTCGAGTTTTGCGCCATCGAAGCAAACGCACCACCAAAAGCTCGATCTTGCGCGCCATCCGGGCAAGGCCAAAGCGACGGGCAAGATGCGCCCCAAGGACCGCCCGCTCGCGAACGACTTTGTGTCGGGCGAGGCCTTCGACGAGATGCTGGTCGCGTGGTTTCAAAACGCGTCTCGGGCGCTTGTGCCCGGCGGTGCGTTCTACATCTGGGGTGGCTACGCGAATCTTGGCAACTACCCCAGTCCGATCGCGGCGGCGGGCCTCTACTTCAGCCAAGCCATCGTGTGGAACAAGCTGCACCCGGTGCTGACGCGCAAGGACTTCATGGGTGCGTTCGAGCTGGCGTTTTATGGATGGAAAGAGGGCGCGGCGCACCGCTTCCTTGGCCCCAACAACATCTCCGACCTGTGGGAGGTGAAAAAGCTGCACCACGCGTCGATGGTCCATTTGACCGAGAAGCCCGTCGAGCTGGCGGCGCGGGCGATGGAGTACTCGTCGCTGGCGGGTGAGTGTGTGCTCGACCTGTTTGGCGGGTCGGGCTCGACGCTGATGGCGGCCGAGCAGCGCAAGCGCGTGGGGCTCGCGATCGAACTGGACGAGCTGTACGCCGATGTGATCGTGCAGCGCTGGCAAAACGCAACCCAGCGCGCCGCGATTTTGGAAGCGACCGGTCAGACCTATGAGCAAGTCAAGCAGGAGCGTGCGTCGTGACGCAGCGCCTTCCCGCCGATTCTTTCGAGTACTACGTGGCGCTCGGCGATGGCCGCAGCTACACGCGTGTGGCGGAGCACTACGGCGTCGCCAAACGCACCGTGACGCGGCATGCGCTGGTGGAGGACTGGACGTCGCGCCTGCTCCAGGTAGAGGCGGAATCGCGGGCGAAAAGCGATGCGAAGCTGGCCGAAACCCTGGCCGAGATGCGCGAGCGCCACATGAAGACGCTGCGCGCGATCAACGCCCGGGCGCTGGCCGCACTGCGCGAGTTTCCGATTTCGAGCAGCCGTGACGCGGTGCGCGCGGCAGAGATGGTGATCAAGATGGAGCGGCTGATCGCGGGCGAGCCGACGGAGCGGCATGCGAACGTGGAGGAGATCATGCGGCGCGAGATGGATGCGCTGCTCGTGTACGACGACGACGACGACGACGCGGACGAGGTCCATGCCGACGCGCCCCGGTAACCGGCGTTTGCCGCGCATCGACAAGGACACGCTGTTTCGCCAGCTTGGCTATCAGCCGCATCCGGGGCAGATCGAGGTGCATCGCTCGCGTGCGCCCCGGCGCATGCTCTCGTGTGGCGTGCGCTGGGGCAAAACCCGGTGCGCGGCGATGGAGGGCATTGCGGCGGCGTTGGCGCCCTGCGAGCGGGGCATGGGCTGGGTCGTGGCGCCGACATATGAC
>ENA-ORBV01005638-ORBV01005638.1-microbial-mat-metagenome-genome-assembly--contig:-NODE-5638-length-22813-cov-6.982803_pt1 | contig 22813 bp, 24 predicted proteins | sample MGYA00237777_ERZ505514 | MGnify/ENA primary metagenome ERZ505514 (study PRJEB26160, sample SAMN06269048) | microbial mat metagenome | isolation source: Oligotrophic lake microbial mat | place... | reverse complement strand
CCCGGCTCAAACGCTTCGATAGAAAGTTCGCCGCAATGACGTCCCGAACCTTCCCACTCGCGGCCGCGGGCAAGCGTGAAAAGCACCGGGTGCAAAGCTCTGCACCTCGGTGCAGATGCAAGCGCGAACATTTCTCGCAACGCCAGAAATCGTCACCTGGCGTTGCGAGGCAAACGCGGAGCGACGCCGTTGCGAGCAGGCCATCTCGATGTCCGGCGTTGGCAAACTGCGCGAGGACGTCGCTAAGATTCCGCCTGGCATCGCCATCTCCCCAGAGCGCCCTTGCAAAGCGAAGAACGCGGTTCGTTGAACCAATCGCGTTTTCGTCTCGCCACGGGTCGGGCGTCCGATCGTAAGGACTGTCGAGGAGACGGTATGCATCTCCGAAGACACGGACCAACGCGGCTGCATTCTCGAACGCCCGCGCATCGGTTCCGACAACAGATCTTGGGAGGCACAAGTAACCGAGTCCTGCCTCTTCGATCGAGAAGTAGGTACGGCTCAGGATGATCTCAGTGACAAGCTTCTGCATTTTCTCCACGAGCTGCGTGCGCGCGACATTCAGCCATTGCTGGGTCTGCACGTCATCACGCCAATCAAACGTCTCGCCTTGGCGTTCGAACAGGTCATGCCAGTCGAACCAGCGCGTCTGGCCTTCTGCTTCCGCCCCGAACTTGCCGGTTCCCGCAGCGTGAACCGGATGAATCTGGCGTGTTGCAAGATGTTAAGTCCGGCGAACAAGTGTCGCTGGAATCGCTGTGGCTGGCGAACGACCTTGAAATCTTCCCGCACTTCGTTGAGCAACACCGCCATTTCCGTGGTCTTGCCGACACCCTCGTGCCCTGCGATGGAGCCGCGGAAATACATCGCTCCCTTGGCTCGCTTCAGGCGCAACGCCATTTTTTTGCGCCAGTTCGCGTCTCGCAATTCGTTTAGTTCGTCCCGGTAGAACCGGGCGATGTCTTCAGGCTCCGTCAACGGCTCCGGGCGAAATGCCAGATGGAATTCCGCCAGTGTTGTCGCCTTAAGAATGGGCATACGAATAACAAGTATATAGCGCCCCCGCTACGGCAGCGCCTCCACAAACGCCGCAATCTCCGCCGGACTGATATAGAAGTGCGGCGACACCCGCAGCCAGCCCGCCCGCGGCGCCGTAATGATCCCCTTCTCCTTCATTTCCTTCCAAATCATCCGGCAGTCGATCCCCTCTTTCCGCATCGACACAATCCCCGCCCCCGTCTCCGGCGTGCGCGGCGAGAGCAACTCATACCCCTTGGCCAGCGCCCCTTCCGCCACTTGATCGGCAAGCCCTTGCACCACCGGCGCGATACTTTCCACACCCACGCCGTTCAGGAATTTGAACGCCGCCTCCAACCCAAAACACCCGATCGTATTCAACGTCCCCGGCTCATAGCGCCCCGCGTCCGCCCGCAGCGTCATGTCGCGGCTCGCATAATCGGCATGAGCCGCCGCGTTTGTCCAGCCGAATTCCACGGGGTCCACCGAGTCCTGCACATCGCGTTGCACATACAACACACCGCAGCCTTCCGGCCCGGTTAGCCACTTGTGTCCATCGGACGCCGCCGCGTGAATCCGCGCCTTCCGCACATCGAAAGGAAACACGCCCAGACCCTGAATCGCGTCGACAAAAAAGAATACGCCGTGCCGCGAGCAGATCTCGCCAATCGACTCCAGATCGCACCGGTACCCCGACAAAAACTGCACATAGGAAATTGCCAGTAACCGCGCTCCGCGAGCCGCGCGGTCGATCTCTTCAAGCGGCGCTTCCGGCCGCAGCCATGTTATCGACACGCCGCGGGAGGCCAACCGGATCCACGGATACTGATTCGCCGGAAACTCATCGAGAAACGCCACAATCCGGTCGCCCGGCCGCCAATCGAGCCCCAGCGCAATCGTCGCAATCCCCTCGGACGTATTCTTGACGATGGCCATCTCCCGCGGATCGGCGTTAATCATCCGCGCCGATTCCACCCGCACCCCCTCATAGCAAGCCATCCACTTGTCGTAGTGAAACGAACCGAACTCTTCGGCGTCGGTAGCCAGCCACCGCATTGCGTCGGCCGCCGCCCGGCACACCGGCGACACCGCCGCGTGATTCAGGTACATCAGTTTCTTCGTCACCGGAAAGTCCGCCCGATGGCGTTCCCACAAAGTTTCTCCAACCATTTCGAAACCCATCGTATCTTGAATGCGTAAAACGAAGTGAGCCTCTCGGGCGACACTGTGTCCGATGCGCGTCAGCGCTATAATAAGGGCACCAATTGTAAGGAGTTACATGAAGCACTTTCTCCAACTTCCGTTTGCGGCTGTTATCGCCGTCACCCTGACCGTGCCGCCCGCCTTTGCCGAGGACGCCAAAGCCCCCGAAAAGAAGGTGGACGCAAAAACCAAGACCACCGCGAAGAAGAAGCCGGCGAAGAAGGACGTGGACGCCATCGGTGAGCGCGACGTGGGCAAGGGCACGAACTTCTACTCGATCGAGAAGGAAATTGCCCTCGGTAAAGGCCTCGCGCAGGAGATTGAGCGCTCCGCCAAGATCGTTGACGATCCCGTTGTCAGCGAGTACGTCAACCGCGTCGGCCAGAATTTGGTCCGCAACTCCGATACGAAAGTTCCCGTTTCCATCAAGGTCATTGATTCGGAAGAGGTCAACGCCTTCGCCCTCCCCGGCGGTTTTTTCTTCGTAAACACCGGGCTTATTCTGAAGGCCGAAAGCGAATCCGAACTGGCTGGCGTGATGGCGCATGAAATCGCCCACATCGCCGCTCGCCACGGCACGAAGCAGGCGACGCGCGGGCAGCTTGCCAATATCGCCACCATCCCGCTGATCTTTATGGGCGGCTGGGCCGGCTACGGCATTCGTCAGGGCGCCAGCATCCTGATTCCAATGGGCTTCCTTCAATTCAGCCGCGGTTTTGAACGCGAAGCCGATCTGCTCGGACTCCAGTATCTTTATAAAGCCGGTTACGACCCGACGTCTTTCGTCGACTTTTTCGAGAAGCTTCAATCGCTGGAGAAAAAGAAACCGGGTACTTTCGCAAAGGTCTTCGCGTCGCATCCGATGACCGATGACCGTATCGTGACCGCGCAGAAGAACATCCAGGAACTGCTCGAAGCCAAACCCGAGTACGTCGTCACGACCTCGGAGTTTCTTGAGATAAAGAACCGCCTGAATTCTCTGGTAAATCGCCGGAAGGGCGAGGAGACCGATACCAACAAGCCGCGCCTTCGCCGCGCTCCGGGTTCCACCACCGGTCCCGTGGATGCGGATGAGGACGGCAACAAGCCTAAAGAAGACGAGGATGAGCGTCCGAAGCTCAAGAAACGTCCCAACACCGCGCCGGAAAATTAGAAGAGTTGAAACTTTACGAAACGAAATTTCAAGAAAGATTTGGGGTCGCGGCAGCCGCCGCGACCCTTATAATTTAGCTATGCGCCGTTCCGCGTTTCTTCAATGCCTCGCCGGCTCCGCTCTGTTCGGGCAGCAGTCCGGCCCCGTCGCCGATCCGATCAAGGTGTCGGTCAACGAAGTCATTGTTCCGATCACCGTAACCGATGCCAAGGGTAAGTTCGTTACCGACCTTAAGGAAGAGGATTTCAAGATCTACGACGAAGGCAAGTTGCAGAAGATCTCTTACTTCTCGCGGGAACGCAACCAGCCAGTTGTGGTCGGCTTGCTGCTCGATTTGTCGAATGCGAGCAAGCTGCACTGGAAGAATTATCAGGAATCCGCCGTGGAATTGGCGCTGGCCCTTATCCCCGATGACGACAAACGCTTCTCCGGGTATTTGATCACGTATGGCAATGAGGCCGAACTCGCCGTCAACACCACGCAGGATTCGTCTAAGATCACCGAAAAAATCAGCAAGCTGAAGCCCGGCGGAGGCGCCGCGCTTTATGACGCTATTTACACCGCCTGCACCTCGCGGAGCCTGGTGAAGGGCGAGCCGCTGGAACCGCGCCGCGTCATCGTCGTCATCGGTGACGGGCACGACAACGCCAGCAAAAAGACGCTCGATGAAGTCGTCGAAATCGCGCAGCGAAACCTCGTTACCATATACGGTGTTTCCACGGTCGCCTTCGGCTTTACCGTCGCAGGTGAGAAGAACCTGACCCGTTTGGCCGAGGAAACCGGCGGGCGCGTCGAGTATCCGCTGCAAGGGTTATATAAGGACATTTCCGGCTACCTCTCCACGCCCTCCGACGAAGGGAATTACGCGATCAAGGTTGGCACTGGCGGGTATGCGTCGGAGATCGCCAAGGGAATGTTCCGCGCCGTCTCCAACACGGCGGGCGAAGTCACGACGCAATATATCCTGCGCTACATTCCTGAAAACGCCGATCAGCCGAAGGTCTTCCGGACGATTCGCGTCTCCGTGCAACTTCCCAACGTTACGGTTCGCGCGCGCAAGGGTTATTATCCGTATTCACCCGAAGTAAAATCCAAGTAACTTCCGCCGATAAGCCATTTATCCCCTCATGTCCACGGCCCTCCAGATGCGCTCGATGGAGTATATCGTTCTCGAGGTATCCCTTCCCGGCGGCAGGCCGGAGAACGCGGGAGTGATATTGCTGGACAGAGAGGATAATCGGCTTTTCGTGAAGGCTCGCCGCGATTGGGATTCATTCGCCTCCGAAGAGGCCGACGTACTTTCCGGCCTGGAGGAAACGATCGAATCCATGGCCCGCGACCATGGCGCCGTCGAGGCCCTGGCCTACATCGAGTCCACCTTCTCCGGCGTCGTCCGCGCCACAGATCGACAGGCCACCGTGGCGGCGGACCCGGAAGCGCGGCTGCGCCGTCTTTATCGCGAGAGCGTCAACTCCGTCGGCGCGGTTCCGGTGATCCAACTCCGGGCGGCAGCCGGGGGATTAAGCGAGGAGGATGAGGTTCCCGGAGAAAAAATCGGCGGCATCGACCCTCCCAATGGGGTCCGCCCGGCCCCCGGAATGTTTGCCGCCAGAGTCGTTGGCCGCTCCATGGAACCAATCATCAAGGATGGCAGCCTCTGTCTGTTCAAGCCCCATGGCGGCGGCAGCCGCAACGGTCAAAAACTGCTCATCGAGAAATTTGGAACATTCGACTCCACGTCGCAGTTCACCGTCAAGATCTACCGCAGCGAAAAAAACATTCACGAAGATGGAACCTGGGAACATAGCCGAATCCGCATGATCCCGCTTAACCCTGAATTCGAAGAGTGGAATCTGACCCCGGAAGAATTTAAAGTGATAGGCGAATTCGTTTGTGTTCTCCCGGCCGAAGAATGACGGATCTCGACAGGTCGCCATCGATTATTCTCTTCATATGCGCTCCCGCCTTCTGCTCGCTCCATTCGCCGCGTTCCTGCTGAGCGCCCAGGAACCCGCCCTGACGGCCCCGGAAAAGCTCTTCCAGGAGTCGCTGACTAATGTCACTCTCGAAGGCTTCTACACCAATGGCAACGGCGGCGAACTGAAGCAGGACCGGTACGTGATTGAGAAGATCGGCAAAGCGGCCGGCAATCTGTGGAAGTTCGAAGTACGCATTCAGTACAACGGCAAAGACATGGCAGTCGCCCTCCCCGTTCCCATTATGTGGGCCGGCGACACACCTGTTGTTACCCTAACCAACTTAACCATTCCGGGCTCCGGCACGTTCACCGCCCGCGTCCTTTTCCACGATGGCGCCTACGTCGGCACCTGGGCGGGAGCCAATGGCCACGGCGGCAAAATGTTTGGCGCGATCCGCAAAAATTCCACACCGAAACTGTGAGCGAACGATATAATCCCCGCATGTTCCGGCGCCAATTCATTCCCACCCTGTTCGCCTCCACCGCCATCGCCCAACAGAGCGCACCCGTACTGGAAAGGCAGACGCCGGGCCTGCCCCATAAGGGCAAAGTCCTCCTGGCCATTCAAGCCCATTCCGATGACATTCCCCTCTCCGCCGCCGGGACCGTCGCCAAGCTGATTGAGGAAGGCTACACCGGCTACCTCATCCGCGCGACGAACGACGATATGGGCGACGCTCCCGGCCTCGGCACGGTTGGCACCATCGGCGAACACGTCCTCGGCAATGAACGCGACAACGCCGAGGTCGCCCGCATCCTTGGCTGCAAAGGCAATTTTGACCTGAACTACAACAACCACCGGATGGGGGACGTGTCTCTCAATGAGATCATCGGGCGGTTAATATTTCTAATACGCGCCCTGAAAGCCGACACCGTCGTCTGCTGGGATCCATGGGCCCACGACGAGGAGAACCCCGACCACTACACCATCGCCCGCGCCGTCGAAGCCGCCGGTTGGATGGCCGGCCGCAAGCATGACTTCCCCGAGCAAGTCGCCATGGGATATGCTCCGAAAACCGTGACGGAAAAATACTACTTCGCGCGCCGACCGGAAATCACGCGCGTCGTCGACGTTAGCAAACAAATCGACAAAGTGATCGATGCCAATCGCGCCAACCGCGCCAAAGGGCCAGCCGGCCACCTGGGCTCCCGCCTCCGCGCCGATCTCTCCAAACGCAACCAACGGCTCCCCCTACTCGGCGATGACGACGTCACCGCCGAGCGCAGTTACATCCGCGAATTCGTCGTTTCCCGCAGCCGCGCTCTCGGCGCTAAACATGGCGTCGAATACGCCGAAGCCTTCCACTACATCGGTCCTGGCGCCGGTCGCGGCAGCCGCGTTGAAGAATACATCAAGCGCCACGCCGTTCCGCGATAAGCGCGCGGTGCCGGGTTAACTCCGCGGCGTAGCGCTTATCTCCAGCCACGTTCGTGAACTCGCGCGGATCCTTCCGGTGGTCGTAGAACTCCTCCGCCGTCTCCTCCGGCGTCGTCCATCGGATGTAGCGGAAATCGGCCGTCCGCACCGCGCGGCCTTCCGTCTTCCCGGCATTCAATTGGGTCCGCGCCATGGTTTTGTGCGCCCGCTTCGGATTGTCCAGTAGCGGCTGCATCGTCTGCCCTTCCAGATTTGATGGCGCCTTTATTCCACACAATCCCGCCACGGTCGGATACACGTCAATCAGTTCCACCAGCGACCGGCAAACCTGCCCCCGCGCCTTCCCGCCAGGCGCGGAAATCAGCAACGGCACCTTCGCCGATTCCTCCATCAGGCTCCGCTTCTGCCAAAAGGTATGCTCGCCCAGGTGCCAGCCGTGGTCGCTTTGAAATACGATCACCGTGTTCTCCCGCAATCCCAAGCCGTCGAGAGCCTTCAACACGCGCCCCAACTGATCGTCCATGAACGAGATCGCCGCATAGTAAGCGCGCAGGGCCTCCATTTGCTGGTCCTCATTCATCTTCATGTTGTGCGATGTCGCCGGCATCGTACGCAAGACGACAGCCGGAATATCGTTCAAGTCATCCGCCGGATTCTTCGCAAGGCGGATCTTCGACAGCGGATAGCGGTCAAAATACTCGCTCGGGGCAACGAAGGGAACGTGCGGCCTCACAAATCCCAGCCCCAGAAAAAACGGATCGTTCCGGTGTTTTTCCAAATGCGCAATCGCCCGGTTCGCCGCGTCGAAATCCGCCTGTTCGGACGCATCCGGCGTCTTTACATATTGCATCCCAACGCCCGGTCCAATATGCGGCGTCAGGTTCTTCCCGTCGCCCTTGGAATTCTGCTCTTTCCCCTGCGGGCTGCCATTGTGGGTCCAACTCGCCGCGTCCTGCCATCGGTCCGTGCCCACCGTTCCCGGCACGCCCATGTGGAACATCTTCCCTTCCCGGATCGCCTGATAGCCATTGTTCTTGAATAGCTGCGGCATGGTTACGTGGTTCGGGTTGAAGTCGCGAAAGTCGGGGCCGTTGGTCAGTACGCGGGTCGTGTCCGGGCGCAATCCGGTCATGAAGCTCGCCCGTGACGGCGCGCATAAGGCGTACTGGCAGTAGGCGCGATCAAATCGCACGCCGTTCTTCGCCAGTGAGTCGACATTCGGGGACTGCACCAGCGGATGTCCGTAGCAGCCCAGCGCGGTTGACGTCAGGTCATCGGAGACAACAAACAAAACATTTAAGGGCCGTTTCGGCGCTGCCGTCGCGCCCAGAGCGCCGGCGAGAAAATGTCTGCGGTACATCGAGAAACAATATCACGCCTGCCAGCCAAACGCCTCTGTCAGCCAGCCTGGCGGATCTTCGGCGAGAAAGACGATTTTACCATCCCGCGCTTCCATCACGAATCGCGGGGCGCTCCCCAACTGGCTGTTGTCGTAGACGTGCAGTTCGTCAGCCTCATGAATCGCCTGCGAAAGATTTTTGAGGCTCGACTCATAGATACGTCGAAGCGTCGTTTCGGACGCGCTGTGTCCGCCGGCGTCAGATCGAATTTTGATACGTTCCAAGTGCATGGGGAAGCTATCCAGGGCCAAATATCGCATCTCCACCGTAAAGCCCGCTTGCCTCGCCAGCCTAGCTTGCTCAAAGGTTACTGAACTCCGCAGCGTCGTCTCAATTGCAAAGCTCTCGCGCCGGTCGATGCAGCTAAGTATGAAAGCGGCGAACTCGCGATTTACGATTTGCCGAATGCCCTTTGAAATACCGTGGTACGAACCGCCATTCATTTCAGCGGCTCGGTCATCCGCATTGAAATAGGCCACACCAATGCGCGCGACGGGAAACGCCGTCGACTTGCCGCTGCCCGGAGGACCGGCGATCACGATCATCCTAGCACTCATCTACCCGCCAAAATCACAATCGGAATCTTCCCGCATGTCAGCCGGAAGATCCTGGCGAATGCGATTCCCTTCCGCATCAATAATGCCTCTCGCCATCAGGTCGGCCACCGCCGCCCTGATATTCTCGCCCGCCTTCTCCAAATACGGATCAACGCTCGGCGACGGATTCTCAATATGAGGAATGCGTGTTGTCTTGATCATCACTTTCATGATAATCGAGTAAGCTAAACGCCATGCCCCGCCTCGCGCTCCTGCTCTTCTCCCTCGCCGCCGCCGCCCAAGACCTCCAGCTCCAATACACCTCCGCAATCGATAACACACAACAACCCTACCGCCTCTACATCCCGCCAAATCATGCCAACCCCGCCCCTCTCGTCATCGCCATGCACGGCACTGGCGGCAACGAAAACACCCTGTTCGATCAGCATCCCACGCTCAAACAGGCCGCCGATAAACACGGAATCGTCGTCGTCAGCCCCAACGGCCGCGGCGTCACCGAGTATCGCGGCATCGGCGAAAACGATGTTCTAACCCTCCTCGAAGAAGTCCGCAAAAAGCACGATATTGACCCGGCGCGCATCTACCTCACCGGCCACTCCATGGGCGGTACCGGCGCCGCCTATCTCGCCATGCGCCACCCCGATGTATTCGCCGCTGCCGCTCCCCTCGCCGCCGCCTACAGCTTTCCCTGGCTCGCCCGCAATCTCACGGCGATTCCTACGCTCTGGATCGCCGGCGCCGATGACGATGAGTACTATCATCGAGGCGTCGCCGTTGGCCTCGAACGCCTGCGAAAATTCGGCGCGACCGCAATCCTCGAATCGCTCCCCAACGAAGGCCACAACGGCCCGGTCAGAGACTTCGAACGCGTCTTCGCATGGCTTGCCGATCATAAGCGCGACCCCCATCCTCGCCGCTATGTTTACGAAACCGACACCCCGCTCCATGGCTGCGCCTTCTGGACTTGCCTGCAATCATTTTCAGAACCCGGCCGCATCGCCACCATCCAAGCCGAAGCCTCTGGCGGCAACCGCGTCAACCTCATCCTTTCCAATATCGCCGAACTTACCTTCATTCCCGACTCGACGTTCCTCGACACGACTAAAGCCGTCCCTCTCGCCGTTAACGGCAACCTGATCTGGAGCGCCCCCATCCCCCTCGACAAACAACTCCGCATCACCCACGGTTGGAGCGCAGCGCTCGAACCAATCGAACCCCGCACACTGAAATGGCGCCGGCATCCTGTCGCCCACGCACCCGGGCAACTCGACATGCAGGGTACCCAAAAAGCCCTGGGATCCTGGATCGCCGACGCCATGCGCGCCGCCACCAAAACCGACATCGCGTTATATGGCGGCTGGGCCTACCGCGGCCTGCCCATTCCAGCAGGCCAGGTCGACATCGTTGACCTCCTCCAATGCTCCCGCCCCTTCGATCAGTTCCTTGTCACCGTCCAACTCACCGGACACGAGATCGCTCAAATCCTTGATGACAACGTGCCCCACCCGAAGAAGGACCAGCCGCTCCGCATCGATTCCCCCGGCGCCAGCCGGCTTGTCCAAGTCTCCGGCATGACTTATACCTTTGACCCCGCCAAACCCGACGGCTACAAAATCATCGCCACTTCTCTGCAACCCGAAGGGCTCTACACCGTCGCGCTCGAAGGTCAGGTGGTCGAACGCCAATCGATGCTCCTCGCCGGCAAGTTCCGCAGGCTTGACTACCGCACTACCGAAATTCCGCTTACGTTAGCCCTCTATGGCCACGCTGCCAAGTCCGCCAAAATCATCGTGCCCGCGGCTGGCCGCGTCCAGCAAAAATAGATTCCGGAACGCCGCATTTTTTACTTGCCTTTTGCAAGTGGGACGCGGGCACTCTCCAGAGAGTGCCCGCGCCAAAGCACCGGTCCGGATGCCCGGTCAGCGTCTCCCTCGAACTGTTGGGAGATCGCTGGTCGTTATTGATCGTCCGCGATCTTATGGTTCGCGGCTATCGTACATACCAGGAGTTCCTCAAGTCCGGCGAAGGCATTGCGACGAACATCCTTGCCGATCGCCTGCATAAGTTAGAATCGACAGGTATTATCACCGCCGAAAAAGTGGAGACGGACGGAAGAAAAGTGCACTACGGCTTAACGGAAAAAGGAATCGATCTCGCGCCAGTGGTCCTGGACTTGCTCATCTGGGCAGCCCGCCATGAGCAAACCACCGCCCCGTGCGCCCTGATCGAACATCTCGCTCAAAACCGTGAAAACGTCCTCACCGAAACGCGGCGCCGCTGGCGGCAACACGACCTTACACCCTTGATCCCCAAGTTCATAAAGGAAAACCAGAAATGGGCAAAGTAAGAGTATTAGTCGGCACGCGCAAAGGCGCGTTCATCCTCGAGTCCGACGGCAAACGCGAGCAATGGAGCATCTCCGAGCCGCTCTTCGCCGGCTGGGAAATCTACCACGTCAATGCCTCCCCAGTCGATCCCAACCGCCTCTACGCCTCCCAATCCAGCGGTTGGTTCGGCCAGATGATCCAACGCTCCGACGACGGTGGCAAGACCTGGGATCCTGTCGACAACAAATTCGTCTACGACGGCGTTCCCGGCGCCCGCCAGTGGTACGACGGCACGCCCCACCCCTGGGAATTCAAACGCGTCTGGCATCTGGAACCGTCTCTCTCCGATCCCGATACCGTATACGCCGGCGCCGAAGACGCAGCCATGTTCAAGACGACCGATGGCGGTAAATCCTGGGCCGAACTATCGGGCCTTCGTCAACACGGCTCCGGCTCCAGTTGGGCCCCAGGCGCCGGCGGCCTGGGCCTCCACACCATCATCATCGACCCCTCCAATGAACAGCGCATTTTCATCGCCATCTCCGCCGCCGGCGCCTTCCGCACCGGCGATGGCGGCGTCACCTGGCTCCCCATTTACCAAGGGCTTCACTCGGAACACGTCCCCGATCCACATGCCGAAGTCGGCCACTGCGTCCATCGCATTGGCATGCATCCATCGCGCCCCAATACGCTGTTCATGCAGAAACACTGGGATGTCATGCGCAGCGATAACGCCGGCGATTCCTGGCACGAGGTCAGCGGCAACTTGCCGACCGATTTCGGCTTCCCCATCCAAGTCCACGCGCACGAACCCGAGACGATTTACGTTGTGCCCATCACCAGCGACTCGCTCCACTTCCCACCCGATGGTAAACTGCGCGTCTACCGCAGCCGCACCGGGGGCAACGAATGGGAGGCCCTCGGCAACGGCCTGCCCCAAAGCGATTGCTACGTCAACGTTCTCCGCGACGCTATGGCCGCCGATAAACTCGACAAATGCGGCATCTATTTCGGCACCTCTGGTGGCCAAATCTACGCATCGTCCGACGAAGGCGATAACTGGACGACAATCGCCGCCAATCTTCCCCCAGTCCTGTCCGTCGAAGTCCAGACGCTAGCATGACGACCATCCGCGTCGCGATCCCGGCGCATCTCCGGACCATCGCCAAGGTGAGCGGCGAAGTGGAACTTGCAATGGACGGCGCCGTCACTATCGGCGCCGTCCTCGACGGGCTGGAAGCCAAATTTCCAGCGCTGCAAGGCACCATCCGCGACCACGTCACCAAGCAGCGCCGCCCCTTTATCCGCTTCTTCGCCTGTAGCGAGGACATGTCTCATGACCCGCCGGACACACCGCTTCCCGAAGCGGTCCGAAACGCAACCGAGCCCTTTCTGATCATCGGCGCCATCGCCGGCGGCTCAGCGTAACAAAGCACGCCGGGCGGCATCTACAAAGTATTGGAAACCGCCGGTACAACCACTAAATCACTGCGTTCGACTTCCAGGGGACGGGTTCGCGGGATTGTGCTTTTCACGTTCACCGCGGTCGCGGTCGTCATTTGCCTTGGCTTGGCGGCCCCGTTTGTACCAGCCATCACCTGGGCCCTGGCGTTAGCTGTTGTCGCCCATCCGATTCACGCGTGGATTCAGAAACGCCTTCCTGGTAAACCGGTACTTGTCTCGGCGCTCGCGACGGCCGTCGTGACTATCGGCCTGCTGGCGCCGGTGGTCCTAATCGTTCAGCAACTGATTCAGCAAACAACGTCCGGACTGGGACAACTCCAGCAGACGCTTGAATCCGGGAGCATAAAACAGCAGTTGGAAAGCGACAACCGCACCGCCGCCGCCTACCACTGGATTGAGGCGAATTTCGACTTGGAAAAGGAGGTCGAGAGTCTCTCCAACGGCTTCCGCCAGAACGTGGCCGGCTGGATTAAAGGAACTGCCTGGACGGCCATGCAGTTGCTGATCACGATATTTCTCCTCTTCTTCCTGTTTCGTGATCGCGTGGAGGCGCTGCAGGCGTTGCGATCTTACCTCCCGCTGTCCCGCCGCGAATCGGATGCACTACTTGAGCGGATTCGTTCCATGATTCATGCCACTATTTTTGGCTCGCTTACCGTCGCCGGTATTCAAGGCGTCTTGGGGGGCTTGATGTTTTGGATTTTGGGCCTTCCCGGCGCGCTCCTTTGGGGCGCAGTAATGGGGCTTTGCGCCATCATCCCCGCTGTCGGCACATTTGTCGTCTGGGTCCCAGCCGCAGCATTTTTGGCCGCTCAGGGCAGGTGGGGCAAGGCGCTCATTCTCGCGCTCTGGGGGGCGCTGGTGGTTAGCATGATCGACAATCTGCTTTACCCGATGCTGGTTGGCCATGAAATCCGGATGCATACCGCGCTCGTGTTCATGTCGATCGCCGGCGGGCTGGCGCTGTTTGGAGTTTCCGGGTTGGTGCTTGGTCCGGTCGCACTGGTGACGGCAATTGGCTTGGTGGATGTATTGAGCCGCCGGGCAGCGGCTAGCCATAAAGTGTGAAACGCTTGCGCCTGTCGGGCGATCATTGCAGTAGTGACTGGGACCCGGCTACTTACATTCGCGCCCCTGGGCGCCGCCTTCGTGTTCGCAAGTTGCTCGCGGCCCCAAGCGGAGTCGAAGCCGGAACCCCCTCGCACCGTAATCGCCGCCTCCGCTGTTTCACAGCCCGACGATGGCCAGTGGTTAATGGCTTCGAAGGACTATGCGAATAACCGCTTCAGCGGCATGGACCAGATCAATGCGGGCAACGTTCGCAATCTGAAACTCGCCTGGTCCTTTACCACTGGCGTATTAAGAGGCCACGAAGGCGCGCCGCTGGTCGTCGGCGACACGATGTACTTCGTCACGCCCTATCCGAACATTCTTTACGCCCTCGATCTGAAGAATCAAGGCGCTAAGAAGTGGGAGTACAAGCCGAAGCTGCAATCGGCGGCGCAAGGCGTTGCCTGTTGCGACGTCGTCAATCGGGGCGCTGTTTACTGGGAAGGGAAGATTATTTACAACACCCTCGACGCGCAGATGGTTGCTGTTGACGCCGCTTCCGGAAAGGAATTGTGGAAGACGAAACTTGGCGACATCAATCAGGGCGAGACGATGACCATGGCGCCGATTGTTGTCAAGGGAAAGGTGCTTGCCGGTAACAGCGGCGGTGAGTTTGGTGTACGCGGCTGGATCACCGCCGTCGACGCCGCCAAGGGCAACATCGCCTGGCGCGCCTATAACACCGGGCCCGACGCCGATGTACTCATCGGTCCGCGCTTTAAGCCATTCTATGCGCGCGACCGGGGCAAAGATCTGGGCGTATCCACATGGCCCGCCGATCACTGGAAAATTGGCGGCGGATCCGTCTGGGGATGGATCTCTTACGATCCGGAGTTGAATCTGATTTACCACGGCACAGGCAATCCCGGCCCATGGAATCCCGACTTGCGGCCAGGTGACAATAAATGGACCGCCGGCATTTTCGCGCGCGACCCTGACAACGGCGAAGCCATCTGGGCCTATCAATGGAGCCCCCACGACCTCTATGACTACGATGGCATTAACGAAAACGTGTTGCTGGACCTGCCTATAAAAGGCCAGACCCGCAAGGTGCTCGTGCGGCCGGAACGGAATGGATACGTCTACGTTCTCGATCGCCAAACCGGAGAAGTTCTCTCGGCCGACAAGTACGTTCACGTGACCACGTCCACTGGCTTCGACCTCAAGAACGGCCTGGTGCTGGAGGATAAGTCAAAAACGCCGGGCCTGGGCCGGACCTCACGGAATCTGTGCCCTTCCGCGCCGGGCGGCAAAGACTGGCAGCCATCGTCATGGTCGCCGCGAACGCGCTTGCTCTACATCCCGCACAACAATCTCTGTATGGATATGGAAGGCCTTGAAGCCAACTACATCGCCGGAACGCCCTACGTTGGGGCCTCGGTGAAAATGTACCCCGGCCCCGGCGGGCATCGCGGCGAGTTTAGCGCATGGGATCCGGTCCGCCAACAAAAAGCATGGAGCATCAAGGAGAAGTTTCCTGCCTGGAGCGGCGCCCTCGCCACCGCCGGAGACGTCGTTTTCTACGGTACCATGGATCGTAATTTCAAGGCCGTCGATGCCCGCTCGGGAGAACTGCTTTGGCAATTTCGTACCGGCTCCGGAATCATCGGACAGCCGATCAGTTTTAGAGGACCCGACGGTAAGCAGTACATTGCGATTGCCGACGGCGTAGGCGGGTGGGCCGGAGCCATCGTCGCGGGCGGTCTGGATCCTCGCGATGAAACTTCCGCCCTCGGCTTCGTCGGGGCGATGAAGGATTTGCCGGCCCACACCAATCAGGGAGGCGCGCTTTATGTGTTCGCGCTTCCATAATGTTTGCGGTCTATTCTGGACGCTGATCGTGTGCGGTTGCTCGCCGGCGGTTCCTGTGGCCGTGCCTCCTCCCGGACATTTAGTACAGGGAATCCGGCAAAGCACCTTGCAGCCCGGACCGCCGAGCCCCGTCCGCTTGGTGCGCAATCCAGTTGAAGGAGACGCCGAAGCTATCGAAACCGGCAAACGTCTCTTCGGCCAGTTCAATTGCGCTGGCTGCCATGCGGGCGGCGGGGGCGCCATCGGTCCCGCGCTTATCGATGACCAATGGATTTACGGCAGCGGAGCTGGAAACATCTTCTCGACAATTATCGAAGGCCGTCCGCAAGGAATGCCGGCATTTGGCGGGCGTATTTCGGAAGACCAGACTTGGCGCATTGTCGCCTTCGTCCGTTCCATCGCGAATTTGACCGAAGACCCGGCGCCATCTCCTCCGGCATCCGGCACTGAAAAGGGAAAAGCGGTCTTTCTTCACGGACCCTGTGTAATGTGTCACACCATTCGCGGCACCCCGGCCGGCAGCCGCGTTGGTCCCGATCTAACTCATTTCGCCAGTCGAAAGACAATCGCCGCCGGAACATTGCCGAACACCCGAGGGCACTTGGCTGGATGGATTCTGAATCCTCAGAACTTGAAGCCGGGAACACAAATGCCCGCGACGCTGCTGGAAAGCCAGGACCTTCACGCATTACTCGACTACCTGGAGACGCTGAAATAGCGGGACCCATGCGAACCATCTTGCTCCTTACTCTTGCGTCGCTGTCTCTGGTTCTCGCGTCAGGCGCCGGCGGGCAGGCGGAGCGGGGCAAGCAGTTGGCGGGGTGGTATGGATGCGGAAGTTGCCATGAAATTCCGGGGCTGCGGGGCGCCACCGGACAGGTCGCTCCCCCGTTGCGTCGAATTGCCAGGCGCGCTTACATCACTGGCAGCGTCCCGAACACGCCCACAAATTTGATTCGTTGGATTCGCGCGCCGCGTACCGTGGACGCGCGCACCATCATGCCCGATATGAAGATTTCTGAACGCGATGCTACCGATATAGCAGCGTTTCTCTACAAATTGGATTAGCTAAACTGGGGAGGAAATATGATCACACTCGAAGAAGCAAGAACCATCATCGCCGCGGCGGAGCAATCCGCCATCAAAATCGGCCAACCCATGAACATTGCCGTCGTTGACGGTGGGGGGAATTTGGTCGCCCACGTCCGCATGGATGACGCCTGGATTGGCAGTATCGATATTTCTATCAACAAGGCGTGGACATCGCGCGCCTTCGACATAGAGACCGGCGAGTTGGGAAAGAACAGCCAGCCGGGAGACCAGTTCTACGGCATTCACGCCAGCAATCACGGGCGCGTGATGATTTTCGCCGGCGGCATTCCGCTCAAGCGCAAAGGTAAAGTGATGGGCGCCATTGGTGTCAGCGGCGGCAGCGGCAAGCAGGACCAAACGGTTGCCAAGGCCGGCGCCGCTGCGTTTCAATAATTGCGAGGGCGTAATAGTAGACGGCTCGCCAGCCACAATGCCCCGGCCATGTAAGATATGGCGCCGGTGGCAATCATTATTACCCCTCCAAGCTGCTGATCCGCGAGTGGGTCCAAACCGCCCTTGTGATGGTCCGCGTAGAGCGGCCGCGGCGAGAGCGCCAACAACGCGCCCAGCAGAGTCATGTGCATCAACGTCAATAGCAACGCCACAATGCCGGCCGCTCCCTGTTCCGCGCGCCTGGAATGCACCCCTCCAAAAACTGAGATCCAAAGCAGAAAGCCCGATACGAGAAACGATCCCTGCTCGGCGGCCATCGCCATCGCGCCGCGCCGCGCGGCCTCATGAAAAAGCGGGGTGTGCCACAGCCAGACCACCGCCAGTTCAACCATTGATGCCACGAGCGGCGAGACATACCATCGCCTGATCGGATCCCACCTCCCGCCCGCCACGCCGAACGCCAGCAACGGCGCCGCCACGGCCACCACCGCCATGTGGGCCGTCATGTGCGCATAAAATGAATGTTGTGCGAACGGACCCCACCAAGCCCCCGCCAGCACCGCGATTCCGAGCGAAAAGCTTCCCGGCCGAGTCATAAGCAGTTTCGTACGAACAGCAGGCTCAGACAAACATAAACGATCGCCACCGCGCTCAGCGCCGAAAGCAGTACCGTCGCCGCGCCCAGGAATCGATGCCGATCCTCCGCCGTGTCTTTATCGAACGGTGGCTCGCCCCCTGCCAGCTTGAATTTCCTCCAGCCGATTCTGCCAATGAATCCGATGCATGCCAGCGCGGCCGCGCCGGAAATCACGATTCCGATCCGCATCGTATCCACTCCGCTGGTCCGGTCCTCGACGGCGCCACACCACACTGCGGCGGCAGCGTAGCTCGCTAAAAAGTGGGCCGCCCAAATCGACGGCGATAACACCAGCAGCCACAGACTCTGGCGCTCCTCCGCCGCCTCATGTTGCGTTTCGTGTGTCATCGGAGCAATGGAAATCCGGCGATGACCGCCACTGTTGCCGCGACGGTAATCGTCACAAAGTGCCAGTAAAGGGTTACATTCGAAATGTCGATATCGTACTTGCCGGTCATTCGGCCGGCATACCGCCGCGCGACGCAATAAAGCTGCATTACGATACCGGCCGCGATATGCAGCACCGCCCAAATCGCCAGCAGCCAGACCAGCGCCGTGTAGACATGCACTTTCGGGTCCATGGCCGCGATTTGCGGACCCGCGATTAACGCGTACCCGCCAAACACGGCTAACAACACCGCCAGCCCCATGCCCGCATAAAAAGCAGTTGGCTTTTCATCCCGGTTCCAGCGCCGCGCCAGAATCGTCAATGCCCATGAACCCAGCGAGGCCAACAGCCCAATCACGGGCCACGCCACGCCGGGCCCGGCGATGGAAGCCGGAGGAAAATCCTTGTGCAAGGTCCAGTAAAAAAAGTACCCGAAGAGGAGCGACACAAATGCTGTAATATCGGCCAGCATCGTGATCATCATGGCCCACCAGCCCACTGAAGATGGGCCCGATACATAAAGCGGAACGGTGACTCCATGACCGATGAATTTCGTGTCCTTTTCCGGTATCACGCCCGAGCCCTGCCAAAGCCAATACAGAATGCAGCCCAGCGCAATCACACCGCTCACCGCCATTGACCAGTACATTTTAAACGTCGGGAAGATAAACACTCCGCCAAGGAAAATAGCCGAGATCAGCGTGATGAAACTGGGCCCCGGGACGCGCAGACATTGCTGGGGCTTGGCGTCGATAATCGATGTCACCAGCATTTCGCGCTTGCCCTCTTCGGCGTCCGGCATGAAGAACCGTCCCTCGTCGACGTCACGTACGAAGTTAGGCTGATCCCACAGCGGGTAGCGGCTGTCAATTTCGGGAATCGAACGCACCCCCCAGGATTTGCCGGGCATCTCCTGCAGCCATTCCAAACTGCCCGCATCCCAGGGATTCCGCGGGGAATCCGAACCCTTCCCCTTGGGCCGCAAAATATCCCACATTAGGACGCCAAACCCCGCCGCCAATATAAACGCCCCGATAGAAGAAACGAGATTGAGCTGCTCCAGGCCCATCCCCGCCGGATACGTATAAACGCGGCGGGCCATGCCACGAAGTCCGGTAAAGTGCATCGGCAGAAATGTAATGTTGAAGCCGCAAAAAAGCAGCCAAAACGCGATCCGGCCCAGCTTTTCTGAAAGTAGTTTTCCGTTCAACAGCGGGAAGAAGTAGTAAGTCCCCGCGATCACCGGAAAGATAGTCCCGCCGATCAAAACGGAGTGGAGATGCGCCACCACAAAATGCGTATCGTGCGCCTGGAAATTGAAGGATGCGACCGCGACCATTACCCCCGTCAAGCCGCCGATCACAAAGGTCGCCAATCCGCCAGCCACGTACAGCATCGGTATCGACGGGCGCAGCCGGCCCACGTACACCGTCGCAATGAAACAGAAAAGCTGCACACCGGTGGGAATTGCGACGGCTTGCGACGCGGCGGAAAAAAGCGCCAGCGTGATGCCGGGCAAGCCGGTCGTGAACATGTGATGCACCCAGAGGCCGAAGCTCAGGAAGCCGGTCCCGATGGCGGAAAGGACAATCCATTTGTACCCGGCAATCGGCGTGCGGGCGAACGTGGGTACAATCATCGCGACTAGCGCCACCGAAGGCAGAAAGATAATGTAGACCTCGGGATGTCCGAATAGCCAGAAGAGGTGTTGCCACAGCAGCGGATCTCCGCCGCGCGTGGCATCGAAAAACGGCCAGTCAAACGCGCGCTCCAACTCCAGCAGCAGGCTGCCGCTAATCAAGGGCGGAAAGGCGAACAGCACCATTCCCCCGGCCACCAGCACGTACCATGCGTACAGCGGAATTAGATGAATGCGCATCCCCGGGGGCCGGCACTTCAAGACGCCGACGATCAATTCCACGGCGGCGGCGATTGCCGACACTTCGATGAACGAGAAGCCCAACAGCCACATATCGGCGCCGACGCCGGGCTGATACCGGCTGGTGAGCGGCGGATACATGAACCAGCCGCCGCTGGGCGCCACGTTGAAAAATATGGACCCGCAAAGGAACATCCCGCCAATCAGAAAGGCCCAGAAACCGAATGCCGATAAGCGCGGAAAAGGCAGTTCCCGGGCCCCCATTATCTGCGGCAGAAATAGAATGGACACGGCTTCAAATATCGGGATGGCGAACAGAAACATCATCACCGAACCGTGCAGCGTGAACACCTGGGCGTATAGGTTGGGGTTCAGGAAAGTGTTCCCTGGCACGGCAAGCTGAATCCGCATCAGCAACGCCAGAACTCCGCCGAATAACAGGTAGAACAACACCAGGGCGGTGTACCAGATACCGACGATGCTGTTATTTACCTCAGACCAATAACGCCACCCCGTCGGTGGTTTCCATGCCTCTTCCAGCCGCGCTTCCTGGGCTCGCAGAACCTCCGGCGACGGCGCCTCCGCCAGCGGGTGTGTATCCTTGTTCACGGTTTGGCCGTCCGTTCCGTTGCGTCCAACCATCGCCAAAAATCGTCTTTCGAAAGGACGACCGCTTGCATCGCCATATTGGCGTGTCCAATCCCGCAGTACTCGGCGCAGGCGCCCTGAAACGTTCCCGTCCGCGTGGGATGCAAAACCAGCCGGTTCACCCGTCCGGGCATCAGATCAATTTTCCCGCCCAGCGACGGAATCCAGAACGAGTGAATCACGTTGGTACTATGCAGCAGGAACTCCACCGGCTCGCCCACCGGTAACCGGATTTCGTTTGCCGTCTCGAAGGGCAATCGGCCCGGCGCCTCATAGCGAAAACGCCACCACCATTGTTCTCCATGGACATGAATCCGCAGTGCGTTCTTCGGCGCGACCGCCAATAGATCCGGCAGCATCGACAAACCGAAGACGAGCAGGATTGCCAGCACCACAGCCGGGGCGGCGGCTCCTCCGAAGATGATCCAATCGCCGTTGCGAGTGTCATCGCCCGCTGCCCGCTTCTTCGCCGCGAAGATAGCCAGCGCCATTACCCCGAGCCAAACGAGCCCGGCGCCCGCCAACATCCACCAAAACAGATCCGCGATCCGTTCCGCTTCCAGTCCAGCGGGACTAAGGGCGGCGACGATGGACGGGTAACGGAGTGTCATTCATGCGCCTCGGCCAAACGGTTCGGCGGAGAAATTGGAACCTCGAAGTCATCCAGAATTGTCGCAATCTCCGCCTTTTTCCGATCCAGCACGGCATCCAGCTTGGCTTTCAACTCGACGTCCTGCTTCCGCACGCCCATTCCAATGTCGAATGTCAGTGGCATCGCCGTAGGCTCGATGAAAGATAAAAACAAAGGAATCGCCTGCCTGCTGGCGAAATACCCCGCCATTGGGCCCCATGCCACGGCCAGGTCAACCTCCCCATTCGCCACTGCCTCCACAACCTTTTCGGGTGCGTCCCCCGCGACCCGGTACCCGCGCACGTTGACAATCCCGCGCCTGGCCATCTCATGGGCCGGCGGTGTGTTCGCGTAGTCATCCCCGACAATCTGAACACCGATTCGAAGTTTACGCAGCACTGGGTCGTCGAAGGAGCGCGGAAGGCTTCCTTCCCGGCCGACGAATACATAGGAAGACCGGTAATACGCGCGCGTTGCGAGCACACTGTCCATTGATGTCACAATGCCCGGAATAACGTCGCAAAGGTCCGCGGACAATGCGTTGCGGACGAATCCCCGCCTTTGCGCCCACCACACATACTCCACCGGCCGCTCCAATTCGCGCGCGAGGAGTTCGGCGATTCGGTTCTCGAATCCCTCGCCGCGTCCATTGGAAAAGGGCAGGTTATTGGGATCCGCGCAAACTCTCAATGGCGCAACTCCCGGTCCTGCCGTCCCGCATCCCAACGTCCCCAAGAGGACCGCCCACACCAATCCGTTCATACAGAAGCCTGATTCAGCCGTTCCCCCGCCCTCCGTCCGCCCGCCGTCAAACGCCTCAGCATTCCACCGCGAACGCGCGCCAGATCCAACCCCTTCGCTTCAAGCGAAAACCCGCTCACCGCGTCGGGCAACAACCGATTCACCAACGCAAAAATATCCGATGCCAGTCCCGGAAACGCGCCATTCAGCCGTGCCATCGCATTCGCCTGCGGCGACAGAATGATCTCCGTCACGCCTCTCGATATCGCCGTCACGATCTTCTCTGCCGCCCTCTCCGCATCCATTGAAAGCACCGGCAGGGACGCGGCCACACTGAACCAGGCCGCCTCCTTTTCCTGATCGCCTTTGAAGCTCGCATTGACGTCGGATCCCGTTCGCAATAGCCCTGGAACGACAGTGGTGACCTGAATGCCATATGGAGCCATTTCCGCCCGCAATCCCTCAGAAAAGGCGACCGCGGCAAACTTCGCGCAGCAATACGGCGCCATATGAGGCACGCTCACCTTGCCCCCGATCGACGTCACTGTCGCGATGCTCCCATTGCCTCTCTCCCTCATCTCCGGGAGCACCGCAAAAGTCGTGTTCAGCACGCCCCAAAACATCACGTCCATCGCCTTTTCAAAGTCCTCAACGGTCGTGTTTTCCATCGGCCCCACCATCACCTGGCCCGCATTATTCACCAGGATGTCGATGCGGGAAAAGCGCTCATGGACCTGCCGCACCATATCCTTGACCTGACCGGGATCGGAAACGTCGCACGGCACGGCCAACACCCGGTATCCATCCGCCTCAAGTAGTTTTCTCGCGCGATCAAGCTGCTCGACTGTCCGCGCACAAATGGCAATCGAACAGCCGCGGCGGCCGAATTCCCTCGCCAGCGCGAGGCCTAATCCGCGCGAACCGCCAGTTATCAAAACCACTTGTCCCCGCAGACTCGCGGCCCGTCGCGGACGCAGCAGCAGGCCCGCCGCCACTGCCACCGCC
>ENA-ORBV01005637-ORBV01005637.1-microbial-mat-metagenome-genome-assembly--contig:-NODE-5637-length-22819-cov-4.199059_pt1 | contig 22819 bp, 18 predicted proteins | sample MGYA00237777_ERZ505514 | MGnify/ENA primary metagenome ERZ505514 (study PRJEB26160, sample SAMN06269048) | microbial mat metagenome | isolation source: Oligotrophic lake microbial mat | place... | reverse complement strand
AACAACTCCGTCACTCGCGTCACTCCCGCCGCATCCGCTTCCGAGCCGCTGATGCGCAGGTCGCAGGGCTGGGTGGAGTTGCCGCTCGGATCGATGTCGATCACCAGCGAGGGCATATCACCAATCAGCGCCTGTACGGCGCTGTGGTCGGCGAGGCCGATGGCGTTGGTGGTCGACACCAGGATCACGCCGCTGGTCAGCAGCAGGTAGGCGACTTCGCCGAAACGGCGGACCAGTTCGGCCTGGGTCGCGTCGCAGGACAGGTCGTGGTCGACGCCCATCAGCACGTTGGTGCCGTCGATGAAGTACGGATGGCGGCCCTGTTCGAACAGTGCCTTTTCCAGCGAACGGGCGTAGCGTTGTTTGCCGACGCCGGCTTTGCCGACGAACATCACCAGCGCGGGACGGTGGCCGAGGCGTTTGGCGCGTTCCTCGATGCCGATGCTGCCGTGGATCCAACTGAAATCGCGCAGACGCGCTTCGGCGCGCAGGTCGTCCTGGTCGTCTTGCACCGACGCAGTGATGATGCCGCCGCCGGCGACGTCGTAGCCGTCGACGATGACGAAGCGGCCGGTGACTTCGATGTCGCTGGTCAGGTCGAAGGCGATCGGCTGCTTGGTTTCCAGGATCACGTCGGCCACGTCGTGGCGACCGATCTCCTGCTTGGCCAGTTCGGCGTTCAGTTCGCTCGCGTCGAGGACCTTGAGCAGTTTGTGGATGCGCACCGGCTGGGCCGCGGTGTGGATCTTGATCTTGTAGTCGCGGCCCTGCTGCATCGCTTTGCGGCCGAGCCAGATGATGTTGGCGCGGAAGCGCGTGCCGACGAGCGGCGCGTGCGCCTTGTGGCTCATCACCTCACCGCGGGTGATGTAGATTTCCTGCGACAGCGTGAAGCCGGTCGACCAGCCGGCGCCGATCTCGACGCATGGAGTGGTATTGAAGCCCTCGATCGATTTGATTTTCACCGTCTTGTTCGACGGGCTGAACACCACTTCATCACCGACCTTGACGTTGCCGGTGTCGATGCGGCCCGAAATGATGCGGCGTTCGTCGCCGTGGCTGGTGAACTTGTAGATCGCCTGCACCGGCATGCGCAGCGGTTGGTTGGTCTTGGGCGGCTGTTTGTTCAGGCTGTCGAGCCGCTGGAGCACGTTCTGCCCGTGGTACCAAGTCATGTGCGGGCTGGGCTGGGTGAGGTTCTCACCCGTCAGCGCGGCGATCGGCACGAACTGCAGCGGGCTGACCGCGCCGATGCCAGCGAGGAACGCGCGGTATTCTTTTTCGATGCCGTCGAAGACCTCCTGGCTGTAGCCCACCAGGTCCATCTTGTTAACGCACACGATGACCTGCTTGATGCCGAGCATGCCTAAGATGTAGCCGTGTCGGCGCGAGTTCTCGCGCACACCTTCCTTGGCATCGATCATCAGCACGGCAGCTTCAGCGCGCGCTGCGCCAGAGATCATGTTCTTGAGGAACTCGATGTGCCCAGGGGCGTCGATGATGATGTAGTCGCGCTTGTCAGTCTTGAAGAAGCAGCGTGCGGTATCAATCGTGATGCCCTGGTCCTGCTCGTCTTCCAGCGCATCGAGCAAAAAGGCGTACTCGAACGGCTTGCCGGTGCGTTCGCACTCGCGCTTCACTTTATCGAGTTTGCCCTGTGGCAGCGAGCCAGTGTCCGCCAGCAGACGCCCGACCAGCGTCGACTTGCCGTGGTCGACGTGGCCAACGATGACGATGTTCATCTGTTCGCGCGATTCGACCGCATTTGCGGGAGCAGAATTCGCGGGAGCTGCGAGCTGCGAGCTGCGAGCTTCGAGTTTGTCAGCCATTGCGTTTCTCTGTGATTCCCGGTGGTTTCCGTGGTCGAACTCGTAGCTCGTAGCTCGTAGCTGCTAGCTCATCGCTGATTACATGTATCCATCACGACGCAGATCTTCGAGACCGCCGCGGCCTTCTTGGTCCTGAGCGCGACCGCCGCGTTCAGCGATGTTCTTGAGACTGCCGCTCTTGAGCTCAGCAATCACATCGTCGACGTTCTTGGCCTTCGAATCGATCGGCGTCTGGCAGGGGCCGCAGCCGAGCGAGCGGTAGCGTTTGCCGTCGCCCTGGTCGTAGTAGAGCGAGACCGTCGGGATGCTCTCGCGCTGGATGTATTCCCAGATGTTCAGCTCGGTCCAGTCCAGCAGCGGATGGATGCGCACGTGGGTGCCTGAGGCGAAGTCGGTCTTGAACTGGTTCCACAGCTCCGGCGGCTGGTCGCCCACGTCCCAGGCGTTGTTCTTGTCGCGCGGGCTGAAATAGCGCTCTTTCGAGCGGCTGCCTTCCTCGTCGCTGCGCGCGCCGACGATGACGCCGTGCCACGGTTCACGATCCGGGTCGATGTCGTACTTCCCGGTCGTGAGGTTCAGCTTCCGCCGCACACCGGTGCCCTGAAGGGTTGCCTTCAAGGCGCCGCTCTTGAGCAGAGCGCAGCATTGTTTGCGCGTCAGCTTCTTGGGGTCGTCTGCTGCCAAGTGCGCCGTGGCAGGAAAGGTATCGCCTGCTGCGATGCTCGCCTCGTCCTGGCCGTAGATCATCGTCAGCTGATATTCCATCGCCAGACGATCGCGGTACTGGATCATCTCTGGCAGTTTGTAACTGGTGTCGATGTGCACGAGCGGGAACGGGATGTGGCCGAAGAACGCCTTGCGCGCGAGCCACAGCAACACGGTCGAGTCCTTACCAATGGACCACAGCATGCACATGCGGTCGAAATGGCGGAACGCCTCGCGGAAGATGAAGACGCTCTGCTGCTCCAGCAGGTCGAGATGGTCGAGGGTCGCGGTGGTCAACGCGGTCTCCGGTCGAAGGGGTCGCGCATCATTGGACGAGTTCGCAGGGGGCAAGAGGCTCCCTGGGCTACCTACGGCAGTTGTCGTGGTGCTGCCCCAGGGTACAGCCAAGGCGATGCGCCTGATCGTTGCCCTGCTGCTGTTGTTTGTGGTGCCGATCGGCAGTGCCGCTCATGCTGCCACCGGCGAATGGAGCGGCACCATCACCGTGCAGCAGACCATGGTCGGCCCCACCGGTGTGGTCGGGGCGGACAAGGCGGAGCTGGATGATTACGCCAAGCTGATCGAGGAGCGCATGGCGCGCGCCAAGACCGATCTAACCGCGGCGTCGACCGTGGTCGCCCGCACCCTGCGCGCGGACATCGGCGTTTATCAAGCGGAACTGGAACGCATTGCCCTGGCGCGCGGTGGCGTGGTGGCGATCGGCAGCATCACCTTTGTCATCGACCAGCAGCGCATGGCGGTGTTCAGCGACCTGCCGCGGCTGGTGATCGACCGTGCGGCCAACACCGCGCTGGTGATGGGTGCCGATGCGCCGGAACCGGTGGCTCTGGCGCCGCTGCCGCCACCGCTGGTGATCGAGCCGTCAGCGCCCGAACTGCCGTTGCTCGGCCTGACCACCCGCCGCATCGAACTCAAGGCCGAGGGCAAGAAGTTCACCGTGCTGGTGGCGCCCTCGTTGCCGAATCCCTACGCCCTCTGCCTGTTGGCCGCCACGATGGAGGAACCCGACAGCCTGCTGGCGGTCCTCGCCACGGTGCCGGGCATGCCGATGCAGGTCGAACACGGAGCCGGCGAGGTGACGCATCGGTGGATCGTCACCGGTATTCGTGAGAAGGTCGTGGATCAGGCTGCGTTTGAGCCGTGAGGGGGGAGGCTTAAGGCTTAAGGCTTAAGGCTTAAGGCTTAAGGTGACTCGAACTGTAAGCCTCAGGTCCTAACTCTTCCCTTTCCTGCGCCGTGAAAAAATGGACGGCTTGAGATGGTTCGAACCTTAAGCCTCAAGCCTCAAGCCTTAAGCCTTAGGCCTTAGGCCTCAAGCCTTCCAACTCACCCAGTCACCGGCGGCCACATCGACATCGGCTTAAGCAGCGCCTTGAGCGTCGCTGGCAGTTCATTGATCACCGACAACGCGTCGTAACACGGTCCCTGTTCCAGCCACAACCGATCGCCAGCGGTAGTCACCCACAGCACCGCCATGCGTGCCGCGTCGAAGGGCGTTGCGCCGCGTGCCATCAATCCGGCGGCGACGCCCGCCAGCACATCGCCGGTTCCGCCCACGGCCATGCGCGGATTCCCGCGCGGATTGCGCTGCCAGCGGCGGCCGTCGGTGACCAGATCGACCACGGCTTTCGCCAGCAGCACGCGATCGGGTCTGGCCCAGGCGTGCAGCGCGTCGTCGTCGACAGCGGTGCCGAGCAGGTTGCGCGCTTCGGTGCGGTGCGGCGTGATGAGGATGCGCGCGTCGCTCTCCGGCATCTCGCGCAACACGTCAGTGAGCGCGGCGATGGCGTCGGCGTCGAGGATGATCGGCACACCCATTTCCACCGCGAGGGAGAACGCCTGCTGCGCGGCTTCGACCGCACCGGGAGCACGTCCCAGGCCCGGGCCGATCAGCACCGCACTGGCACGCACCAGCATCGGCGTGAGTTCTTCCGGATTCGCCGGATTGAGCGTGCCGTCGGTTTCGCGGTGCACGACGATGGTCGGTGGAAGCGTCGGTCCGCCGCCGGTCCACGCGCGCACCAGATCGCAGCCAGTCATCACCGCCGCACGGGCGCAGAATTCCAACGCTCCAGGGAACGCACCGCCGCCGATGATCAGCAGCTCGCCGTGCGTGCCCTTGTGGCCCGTACGTTTGAGCGGTGGAAATCGCCGCAGGCAGGCGTGTTGGACTTCCTGATACGCGGCTGGCAGCACGCCGATGTCGACGGTCTTGAATTCGCCGATACCGGGCTGACGCAGCAGCTCTGCCTTGGCCACCTGGAAGCACAACGTCAGCGTTGCCGGAAGGCAGAGCTCCGTGCCGATGCCGCTCGGCACGTCCGCCGCCAGGATCGGACAGGCCAATGCGCGCAACGCGATCAGCGCGTGGGCGATGGGTTCACGCGGACGACCACGGGCACCAGCGCCCAGGATGGCGTCGATCAGCAGCGCCGGTGCCGTGCTTGGCGCCTTGTCGATGATCCGCACGGACGGCGGCAGACGCGAGGCCTGTTCCTGGCAGAGCGAACTCTTCGGCGGCACCACCGGCCACAGCAGCACTTGGCGGCCGGCTTCCGCCATCAACCGCGCGCAGACGTAGCCATCACCACCGTTGTTTTTGGGCCCACAGGCGACCAGCACCGTGCCGCCTGGAACCAAGCGCTCCGCTTCACGGGCGAGCGCCGCGCCGGCGTTCTCCATCAGCTGGCCGAGATCCTGGCCCAAGGCCACTGCGGCTTCGTCGATCACCGCGACTTCGGACAAGGGCACGACTGGAGCAGGCAGGGCCATGGGACGGGATCCTGACCCTGGCGTAACAGGGGGGCAAGCCCATCCACCTGTTCGCTCTATCGGCATGATGGACGGTGACGGTCGAATTATGCACCAGCAGGATGCAGCGCCCACCACCCCAAGAGCATGATTGCTAGGTCGCAGCAGGCGTGAGCGATCCACGCACCGAGCAGGCTGCCCTGGTGGCGATGCAACAAGCTCCAGCACACGCCAGCACCACCCACGACCAAGCCAAGAGCGATGCCCGCGACCGGTCCGGCATAGACCCACAACACCACGATGTGATGGCCGGCGAAGGAGAGGCCGCCAATCAGGTGCGCGCTTGTCGGTCGCAGTCGTGCGTGCAGATGTCCGACCGCGAACCAGCGCCAGTACCATTCCTCGAACGCACTGTGAAACAGGCTGATTCCCAGCGCGAGCGTGAGGTAGGCGGTTGTCGAGGTGAGATTGAACTCCGCGAGCTTGGCCGTGATCTGCGGCGTCGCGAGGTCGAGCAGCCAGGCCAGCGGACCGAGCGCGGCGAGGATGATTGCGCCGGCCATCACCACGCCGAGCAGCAAACCTTCACCGACGATGCGACTCCATGGCTGCTGGCGAGCGATGGTTGTCGGCCAGCTCCAACGCCAGCCGCACAGCAGCGGCCCGACCACCATCGCGACCTTAGTCGCGCCATAGATCAGCGCCGCCGACCAGTGTCCGGCGGCGAGGACAAAATAGATCAGCGCGGCGAACGTCGGCAAAATCAGCGCAGCGAGCAGGACGGGCAGCGGAATCATAAATACTCAATAGATAACAAATGGGCAGATGCAAGCGCGGCACCTTTGGCGTTCTCGAAGACCGCATTCACGTCACTGACGACCTGCGCACGCGGTCGCTTCAGCTCACCAGATGAAATCGAAGCCGAACAGCACGCGCGTGGCTTCGTCGCCATCGAGCTGCTGCGCCACGCCGATGCCGGGATTCAGCATCAGCTCCCACACCATCCAGTTCATGTGCAGGTTGGCGCCGACGCTGCGGTACCAGTCGCCCTCGCCGTCGAGTTCGTCGTTCGACACCTTCGCCGCGTCGAAGAACAATTCGAGCACGGTCTGGCGATCGACAAACGGCGTGGTGCTGTGGCCCCAGAACGGTCGCCACACCGGCGTGCGATAGGCAACGCTGCCGCCGACCAAGTACTGCCCGAGTGCTTCGGTGGTGCCATATCCGCGTGGCAGTTGGTTGAGGTTGTAGGTACCGCCGACCGAGAACTGGTTCTGCAGGTAGTCATCGCCCTCGGTCCAACCGAGTGCGCCGCCGAACACCAACTGCTGTCCGAAGCGCGGCCAGAAGCTGAACACGTAGGTGCCAAGCCCGATCACGCGTTCCTGCTCCAAGTCACCGCCGTAGCCGCTGTGACGGTAGTTCACCGCGAAGCTGGTGCCGTCTTCCAGTGTGTAGCTGGTGGGGAAGACCGTGGCGTCGCTATAGGCGAGGGTGACCTCAGTGTAGCGCTCGACATCGGTGTAGGGCGTGAGGTTGAAGGTGGCGAGGCCAGCGTATTCCTCCGCGGCGCTGTCGACGGTGTTGTATTCGGCAATGCCAACAGCGGCGTAGAGCTGGAAGCGCCGACGCAGACCGGTGAGGCCGTGACCCAGGCGGAACTCGGCGCTGCGGCGGACCTCGACGTAGTCGTACAACTCGCCATCGCTGGCGACGATCTGTTCGTCCCACGCACGCTCTGCCTGCCACCCGACGATGCCGATGTCGATCGGCCAACCCCCGTACGCCCACGACGCCAGTCCGACCGGTGAGGCCTCGGCCAAGCCGATGCCGGCGGAACCGATGAGCTGATGGGTGAACACCGGATCAGCCATCACGCCAGCAATGCCAAGTCCGCCCTCCGGCACCGCCATCAGCGTCGGCGTCCAGAACAACGGACGGATCTCCAGCAGGCCGCGGTAGGGCTCGACCGTCAGCGCCGCTGGATCACCACGATCCTCCGGCAGTTTGAAACGCGGCTCGACCTTCGCCGCCGGATCGGCGTTCTTGCCCACCGGTGCTGGCCACGTCAGCGGAATCGTCGGCGCGGTGCCCGGCCACGTCGCCGGATCGTTGGGGATGCGCGCGAGGAATGAACCTTTGTCGTCGTGATCGACGATCGCGAGTTCTTTGCCATCGGGTGACGGAACACACGCGAGTACACCGCCGAGGGTGTTGGTGATGGCCAGCAGTTCCTTCGTATCCGGATCGAAGCGATAGGCGTTGGCGACGCCGGTGTGGTCGGCGCAGAAGTAGAGGTATTTGCCGTCGGCGCTCCAAGTCGGGTGGAGGATGCGGCCGGGGAGTTGGACCATCACCCGACGGTCTCCCAGTATCGGCACGTCGGGAGCGCCGGCGAAGAAATCGATTCCGTGAGCGGGTTCTTTCTGCGGTGCGATCACCAACCGTGAACCAGTTGCGTCGGTCTCCACCCACGCCAAGTCAGCGGAAGATGGGCGGAACGCAGGACTCCACGGACTGCCTTCGGTGGCAAGAGTTGCCAATGGGAGATCTGTCTTGTTGCCCAAGCCAAGCCAACTGTCGTTGATGAGCGCCCGACATAGGACCAGTCGATGGGTGCCATCCTCCTGGAGTTGGATGGCGGCGCATTCGTACGAGGGGACGATAATCGAGTCGTTGGTGGTCTGTCCTACTTTCCTGATATCCGGCTGGAGGAGCCGTTCGTGTGATAGTCGAACGCGGTGTCCGCTTGGCGTCATCACCGACACCCGCGACCGATTCCACGGATCCGTCGTCACATCCGCATCGCTGAACACCAACGTCCCATCCGCCAGACTGCGCGCCGGGCTCATCATCCACGCGCGGTAACCAGCGCTGTCGTTGTCACCGCTCGCGTCGACAGTGATGAACTTCGGATCGCCATACGGCCCATTCCACGCAGCGAACAACTCGCCGTCTTTCGTCCACGCCGGCGCACCGACGGTGCTGTCGATCGGCGTCAGGCGTTTCGCCACAGTGATCGGCTTGGTCTTGAGCGTCTCGACGTTGCGACGTTGTTCCGCCAGCAGGTCGTTGCGCGCGCGGTCGATCAGCGACAGGTGATCGGTGCCGAGCAATTTCTGCGGCCCACCATTGAAGGCGAAGGGCCAGCGATGCTGCTGACGTTCGATCAGCTTCCACATGTCGGCGCGTTCACCGACCGCACTGGCGAGCCAGCGGGTGTAGGCCACGCCGTAGAGGTAGCTGTTGGATCCGAACGGCCACTCGTGGAAACTCAGCCGCCAGTCGCCGGTCTCGGGGATCTTCCCAGTGAGCGCATCCAGACGCCAGACCATGTGCGTCAGGCTGTCGCGTCCGCGGCCGGCCCACACGCCGCCGGTAGCGTATTCGGTCTCCGCCCATTGGGCGAAGCCTTCATGCCAGAACGACGGCATGGTCTGGTGCGCCGGCGTCGAGAGGTAGGCGACCAGCAGGCTGAGGTAGTCGTTCGGCAGCACGCGGCCAAAGATGTTGCTCAGCGTGCGGCGGAAGGTGTTCGGATCCCAGTCGTTGCTGATGTGGTGCGCCAGCTCATGCACCAGCGTGCGCTCGAACTCATCATGGCCGGTGAAGATGAACGACGGTTGGAGCGACGGCGCCAACTGCACGTTGATGATCGGGAACGGCGTGACGGTGGAGAAACCATTGTGGCTGTCGACATCGTCGGTCACCAGCAGCACCAGCCGACGTGGCTTATAGCCGGCGTCCCTGGCCATGGTGGTGTAGATGACCTCGGCGCGAGCGATGCGGGGCTTGAGCGCTTCGGCAGACTCCGCCGGCACCAGCGCGTGCAGGTGCGGCGTGTCGATCACCGCCAGCCGTACGCCTGGGGCGATGAAGGCATCGCTGGCGTGGGCGGTGAGCGACAGGGCGAGGAGACCAGTGACGAGCGGCAGGCGGAGGAGGCGCATGGCGGGGTTGTAGGAACGATGGGGTGGCAATGCCACCGTCGGACCTCGCGGTCGTGGCACGGGCGTCTCGCCGGTGATCGGGTGTCACCGACCACGGGCGAGAAGCCAATGCTGGAAAGCTAAGACCCCACCGAAATCAAATTCAATTGAACCGCCACGACGCGACGACGCCACGGTGCGAAACCGAGGCCAGGGCCCGATAATTCATCGATTTTCCGCCTTTCCGTGGCGTCGTCGCGTCGTGGCGGTTCAATTCATCCGCCTTTGCTTTACCGCATTGGCGAGACGCCCGTGCCACGGCGGAATCGGCCATTCCGGCACCTTCGTTCCCGCTTGTCAGATCCTTCGGCCTGCCCGCTGGCCAGCCTTCACCAGCCATCTAGGCTCCCGCGCATTCCTGGGAGTCCCGCCGTATGGCCAGTGCCGCGACTTATGACGTCATCATCCTCGGCGGCGGCCTCGCCGGCCTGACGTTGGCGCTGCAACTCAAGCAGCGCGACGCGACGGTGAAGGTCCTGGTGCTCGAAAAGAAGCAGCACCCGGTCGACGAAGCGGCGCACAAGGTCGGCGAATCATCGGTCGAAATCGGTGCCGGTTACTTCACGCGTTTCCTCGGCCTGCTGCCGCATTTCCAGGAACGCCAACTGCCCAAGCTTGGCCTGCGCTATTTTTTCGATGATGGGGAACGTCAAGACCTGACCAAGCGCACCGAACTGGGCGGCAACGTGTTCTTCCCCGCGCCGTCGTTCCAGATCGATCGCGGCCGTTTTGAGAACTTCCTGGGTGAGGAGGTCCTGCGTCAGGGTGTCGACTTCCGCTCGGCGACCTCGGTCAAACAGGTCGACATCGGTGAAGGCCAGGCGCCGCACACGGTCACGTTCCAGAGCAAGGACGGACAGCCGGAAACCGCGACCTGCCGTTGGGTGGTGGATGGCGCTGGACGCGCGGCGTTCCTCAAACGCAAATTCGGTCTGCTGAAGAAACACGGCCATCAGGCCAGTTCGGTGTGGTGGCGTTACGATCGCCACGTGAAGGTCGACGATTGGTCGGACGACGCGGCGTGGGCCAAGCAGAACGACAACCTGGGCAAACGCTGGCTGTCGACCACGCATTTCATGGGCCGTGGTTACTGGGTGTGGTTCATCCCACTCGGATCCGGCAGCCACAGCGTCGGAATCGTCACCGACGAAACCATTCATCCCTTCGCCACCATGTCGACGTATGAGAAGTCGATGGAATGGCTGCGTAAAAACGAGCCGCAGGTCGCGCGTCATTGCGAAGGCCGCGAGGCGCAGGTGCAGGACTTCCTAGGCTACAAGGATTTCTCCTACTCGTGCAAGCAGGTCTACGACGGCGACCGTCGCTGGGCGCTGATCGGCGAGGCCGGCGCGTTCCTCGATCCGTTCTATTCACCCGGCAGCGACTACATCGGCATGGGCAACACCTTCGTCACCGAACTGGTGATGAAGGATCGCGCGGGCGAACCGACCGGCACCATCGCGAGCTACTACGACAAAATCTATTTCACCTTCTTTGAGAACCACCTGTCGCTCTACGAAGGGCAGATGCATCTGTGGGGCGACGCGAAGGTGATGTCGCTGAAGATCATCTGGGACTTCGCCTATTATTGGGTCATTCCGGCGGCGTTCTTCTTCCATGGTCAACTGACCAGCGTCATGACCTTTGCGCGGCATCGTGATGTGCTCGACCGCGCGGGTGTGCTCAACCGCGCGGTACAGATGCTGTTCCGCGTCTGGCACAAGTCCGGCGTGCAGGTGGCGACGACCTTCATCGACATCCCAGGCATCCCGTTCATGTACGACCTCAATCAGGCGCTGCATGAAGATATGGATCTGGCGACGTTCAGTGCGCGGTTGGTGAATGACCTGACGAAACTCGAACGGCTTGCCGGTGAACTGCTTGGTGCGGCGTTGGTCGATGTGCCCGAGCTCGACACCAGCGCGTTTGTCGGCGTGACGCCAATCGCACCGGAGAACGCCGAGCTGCTCGCCACTGTGCTGCCGCGTCTGCGCGCCGTCCGTCGCGATGCGGTCGGTGCCGGTGCCTGAGACGATAGCTCCCGCCCGTCGCCAATCGTGGCGCGGACGCACTCGTGGTGGCGCGGCGTTATTCCGTTTCTGCCTTGCTGCCCTGCCGTTGGCGGGTGCACGGGGAGCGTGGCTGATGACGTGGATCGCCGCCGCCGGATTCATGGCCGTTGGCGGTCGTCGCCAATTCGGCATGTTGTCGTGGTGGCGTCGCTTGCGGCCGCGGGCCGGGACGCTGGTGCACTGGGTGCTGGTCTACCGTCATTTCGCCAGCTTCGGCCGCATCATGTGCGACCGCTTTCTGGTCTGGCAGCGGCCGCAGGATTACCAAGTCGACATCAGCGGCATCGATGGTTTGCGCGAGGTCCGCCGTCGTCGCCAAGGTTGCATCATGGTCTCCGCGCATGTCGGCAACTGGGAGATGTCGAGTTTCTGGCTGCACACCATCGCCGGCGATGTCGGCAAGGTCCACGTGGTGATGGTGCGCGATGATGTGGAGTTCGTGCAAAACATCGCCGATAAGCGTTTGCGTGGCGACTTCACCGCGGTGATCGATCCGCGTGATGGCATCGGCGCGTCGCTGGCGATCACCGCGGCGCTGCAAGCCGGCGACATGGTGTGCATGCTCGCCGACCGCGTGTTCGGCGAACAACCCGCGGTCGAAGTCAATTTCATGGGTAGCAAGGTGCGTCTGCCAATCGGCCCGTTCCACACCGCCATGATGACCGGCGCACCGATCATGGTCGGCTTCCTGGTCAAGACCGGCATGCGTCGCTACTTGGTCCAGGTCGACGCGCCATGGTACGTGCGCCTGCCCGCGCGCCGTGGCGATCGCGGCGCAGTGGTCCAGGCGGCGGTGCAACGCTGGGCCAAACGGCTTGAACTCCAGGCCCGGCGGTATCCGCAACAGTGGCACAATTTTTATGAGTACTGGGGGAAGTAGAGCGCAACCGAGGCAGGGAAATGACATGGAGGACCGGAGGACCGGAGATCAATCATCTCCTCGCCTTTCTCCGGTGCTCCGGTCCTCCATGTCAGATCAGTTTCCGAGTCTGCTACGTGTGAGGCGGGACAGGCTACCGAAAGGTGCTTGTGGGCACGCTTCATGCCGCACCATGCGCCGTCATGCTGAACCGCAGTTTTATTTTCGCCAAGGGCATGACCGAAGAGGTCGAGCGCGTGTTGTGGAGCAAAGGTCTGACTTCATGGGAGCTGCTGCGCAAACACAGTGGCGACGCCGCCGAGATCATGGGCCAGTCGCGTGCGCACAAGTTGGTGGATGCCGTGACTGAGGCGCAGGGCGCACTTGAACGCAAGGACCTGGCGTGGTTCCGTACCACCTGGCCCGATCGTGAATTGTGGCGTTTATGGCAGGGGTTCAGCGATCTCACGCGCATTGCCCTGGTGGACATCGAAACCACCGGTCTGACGCCGGGCTATGATCAGATCACCGTCATCGGTCTGGCCGACGGCAAACAGGCGCGGGTGTTCGTTTCTGGTCGGCCACAGGCCGGCGACGAGGTGCTGGAGAAGTTCAAGGAGGCGATCAAGAGTTACGACCTGATTGTCACCTTCAACGGCGCCAACTTCGACATTCCCTTCATCGAGAAACAGTTTCGCGACACCAGCTTTCGCTTTGAGCAGCCGCACCTCGACCTGTTGTGGCCGGCGCGTTCGCTCGGCCTCAACGGTGGCCTAAAGGACATGGAAAAACAGATCGGCATCACTCGTCCGGCAGACATCAAAGAAATGCGCGGCCTGGAGGCGATCCAGTTGTGGGGCGCGTGGAAGAACGGCGACCAAGCGGCGTACACGCGGTTGACGACTTACTGCAAAGCCGACTGCGTGAACCTCAAGGATTTCGCCGACCACGTGTACAAAAAGAAGTGGGAGAAGATCTACACGCCCTACGCCAAGGACGTGGACTTCGACGCGATCAAGGGACAGCAGTTGACGTTGTTCTGAGTGCCGCTTTGTTTTGCCCACTCCAACCGTACTGACGGCTCCAGGTGGGTGATCGTTCAGATGGCCAGAAACCAGAACACTGCGAGTGTCAGGAAAAGAACAGGCAGAAGGATATTTCCATGCGAGCGCTGATTTCGTTGCTGTTGATCACCTCACTTGCTGGGGCTGCCGAGTCCGAGCAACCGACAGATGCCAAACCAGCGATCGGCACCAACGCCATGGCGGAGGCCATCCGTACCGCCCGGCGTGTGTTGAACGAGGCGGAGGAGAAGTACGAAGACCAGGCTTCGCGTGGCGCGGCCATTCCGGACGGTCCTGAAGCCGATGACAGGCCCAAGCCGATCACGCAGGCCAAAGCTGCGCTGGAGAAGGCGCGATTGGACTACCGTGCGGCACTTATAAATGCGCGTGAATCGGCGGTGCCGGGCGCGACCGCAGCGCTCGAACGACGCACGGCGGTGGAGAAGAAGATCAAGGAGATGCAGGCCGAGGCCGATGCCAACTTGGTCACCCTGACCATCCAGCATCTGGCATCGCTGCCGGCCGTGACGGTGACGTTGTCCGATGACCCGACGCGCAGCCAGATGCAGCGCGCGGATCGCGCCAAGACCTACAACCGGCTGGTGTCCAATCTGCAGGAACGGCTGAAATCGAAACGTTCGCCGGTGAGCGCGGTGTACCTCGAAGGGATCCTCACCGACCCCGACAACCTCGCGTTGTTCGCGGAGTTCTCCGCTCGCTGACGGATGGCCGCACTAGGGGAGGAACCGCTTCGTTGGTGGGTGCTGGCATGCTGACGGGACCGGTCTAGCGTCACACGACCCGGAGCCCGCCATGTTCAAGAGCAATCACGATTTCATCACACCGTATCTGGTCACCAAGGGGAAGAAGTTCCGCCTCAAGGACCATGATCCTAAGGACACCGCGCATATCGACGATAAGGAGCACGCCGAGGAGTTGCTCAAGCAGGGGGTCGAGCGGCTGGCCAAACTCCAGGACATGCTCTATGCCCACAACCACTGGTCGCTCCTGCTGATCTTTCAGGCGACCGATGCGGCGGGCAAGGATGGCGTGATCAAACACGTGATGTCGGGCATCAATCCGCAGGGCTGTCAGGTCTATTCGTTCAAGAAGCCCTCCACGGAAGAGATGGACCACGACTTCCTGTGGCGCACCAACAAGTGCCTGCCGGAGCGTGGGCGCATCGGTATCTTTAACCGCAGCTATTACGAAGAGGTGCTGGTGGTGAAGGTCCATCCGGAGTACCTGGGCTATCAGCACCTGCCGCCCCAGTTAATCGGCAAGGACGTGTGGGAGCACCGCTACGAATCGATCAACGACCTGGAGAGTCACCTTGCCCGCAATGGCACGGTGGTGCGCAAGTTCTTCCTCAACGTCTCGCATGACGAACAATTGCGGCGCTTCAAGCGGCGGCTGGAGGATCCGCAGCGGAACTGGAAATACGATCCGGGTGACGCGGCCGAACGCGTGCACTGGGACGAGTACCAGCAGGCCTACGAGGACTGCATCCGGGCCACGGCATCGGACCACGCGCCGTGGGTCATCGTGCCGGCGGACAACAAATGGTTCAGCCGGTTGGTGGTCGCCGCAGCGGTGATCGACGCGCTGGAGAGCCTCAACCTGCACTACCCGGAGGTCTCCGCCGCCAAGAAGAAGGAACTGGCGGCAGCGGCCGAGGCTCTCGGTGTCTGAGAGGCTGTCTGGAAAGACCGAAATTCACATGGAGGACCGGAGAACCGGAGAACAACGAGAAGTGACATGCAGGAGAACATCGGAGGTTCTGCGGCTCAGTCTTCATCTGGTCCTCTGGTCCTCTCGTCCTCCATGTCGATCCTGCCTTTCAAGACCGCGTCTGAACGTGGGGGAGTCGGGTACAGCGCCGCTGATTCCACCCGAACGTCACCCGCCAGAACAGGTTGGGTGGGGGAATCAGCAGGAATCAGCAGTCGTCGCCTTGCACCGCGAGAGCCGCTGGCAAGTATGCATCGGATGGTGGCCGCCGTGGAACATCAGAATGCAGGCGCATGTGATCGCTGGGTGATCGATCCGGCGCGCGGCCTCGTCGTTGCACGTCCCGCGGCGCTGATGGGGATCCTCAACACGACGCCGGACAGTTTTTCTGATGGTGGCAGGCACCTGGGAGTCACCGCCGCTGTAGCTGCCGGTGTCGCCATGGTACAGGCGGGCGCTGAGTGGCTTGACATCGGCGGAGAAAGCTCGCGTCCAGGCGCTGAGCCAGTGACCGCGGTGGAGGAGACCGCGCGTGTGGTGCCGGTGATCCGCGCGCTGCGTGCAGCCGGTGTCAGCGTTCCGCTTAGCATCGACACGACCAAGGCTGTGGTGGCGAAAGCTGCACTCGACGCGGGAGCCAGTGCCGTCAACGACATCAGCGCCGGTGGTGATCCACAGATGTTTCCGCTGGTCGCTGCACATGGTTGCCCGTTGGTGTTGATGCACATGCAGGGCACGCCGCGCACGATGCAGGTGGCACCAACGTATGGGGATGTGGTCGCGGAGGTGATCGCCCATCTGGCCGAACGCATGCGTGCGGCGGTTGCCGCCGGCGTGGCGGAATCGGCGATGCTGCTCGATCCTGGGATTGGCTTCGGCAAATCGCGCGACCACAACCTTACCCTGCTGCGTGCGTTACCGCGCATGAACCGCGAACTGGGCCGGCCGCTGGTGCTCGGCATCAGCCGCAAGTCCTTCCTTACGGGGGTCACGGGCGAGGCCTTGCCGGCGCAGGAGCGCGACGCCGCCAGTCATGTCGTCCATGCCCTGATCGCCGGCGAGTGTGCCTTGCTGCGCGTTCACGATGTCGCCGGCGCACACGCGGCGCTGAGGTTGCGGAACGCCGTGACACCGGACGACCTCACCGGGGATCAGGAAGGAGGCATCCATGCCTCTTGAGTGGTCCGACGTCTTCTACTACCTGCGCTCCGGCTTCGAGATCCTCATCATCACGGTGTTGATCTACTACCTGCTCTCGGCGATGGAGCGCATCAGCGCCGGCGGAAAACTGCGGGGCGTGACGCTGATCCTCGCGCTGGTGGTGGTGGCGTGGATGGTCGCGCGCGCGTTCCAGTTGCATGCCATCACCTGGTTGCTGCAGGCCGGTATCGGTGTCAGCGCGCTGGTCATGGCGGTGGTGTTCCAGCCGGAACTGCGCCGCCTGTTCACGCGCATGGGCGGCTTCTTCCCCAATCAGGATCTTTCGGGCAATGCCTCGATCATTCAGCACCTGGGTGAATCGATCAGCTACCTGTCGAGCAAGCGCATCGGTGCGTTGATCGTTTTCGAACGCAACGACCGCTTGGAGGACTACGTCGCCTCCGGTCCGCTCGACTGCGAGATCACCAGCAAGCTCATCAATACCATTTTTTGGAAGGACACCCAACTGCACGACGGCGCGATGATCGTACGCAATGGCCGCATCGCTGCCGCCGGGGTGATCCTGCCGCTGACCAACAATCCGGCGTACCGTTCCCTGTCGGGCACGCGCCACCGCGCGGGTATCGGCATCAGCGAAGACACCGATGCGCTGGTGCTGGTGGTGTCGGAAGAGACCGGCCAGATCAGCATGGCTGATCGCGGCCAGTTCACCCGTGGCCTGACGCGCCAGGATGTCGAACTGATCCTGACGCGTGAGTTCCGCGCCGGTGGCCGGCGTGGCCTGCGCTCCGAGCGCGCTTCCACGGGCGAACGCACCAGCACCGAACGCCAGATCGTCACCACTTTGTTGACTGCGCATCGCCCCGCGTCTGAACCAACGGAGCCAGCGGGCCCGGTAGAAAAGATAGTTGTAGAGAAGGTGCAGCCATGATCGGCAACCTCGGCGCTCGTCTGATCGAACATTGGGAACTGAAGCTGGTCGCACTGGTGATCGCGGTGGCATTGTGGCTCTACACCAACGGTCAGGTCCGCGTCGAACGCACGCTCAACGTGCTGGTCAACAATTCGTCGGTCCAGTCGTTGCCGGCGGATTACCGCGTCAACGTCATCCAACCGCAGACCTTCACCGTCAAGGTCAGCGTGCCGATGAACCAGGCCGGCAGCCTGCGCAATCCCATCATTCCCAACTTGCAGATCAGCGGCGATGCGGTGTTGCGGGGTGAACAGAGTTTTCCCATCACCAGCAGTATGCTGGGACTGGATGACGATTTGCGCATCGAACGCATTGAGCCCGAGACCGTGCGCGAAGTGCGCGTCGCCTTTGCACTGATCACCGAGGACTACCTGCCGGTCGAGGCCCCGACCATCAGCGGTCTGCCGGATGGCATCCAGGCGACCCTGGCGATCGAACCGACGCGCGTGCGCGTGCGCGGCACGCGTGAGCAGCTCGACGGCATCAAGGCGCGCGGCCAACGGCTGGTGTTCGATCCGATCAGACTCGATGGCGTCGATCCGACGTTGCAGACCACGCGCAAGGAAGTCGTCGCGCTGACGCACAAAGACACGCAACTCGAAGTCATGGACCGCGTCACTGCCACCGTGACCCTTAGCCCGCAGCAGGGTGCGACCAAGGAAGTCAGTGTGCCGGTGCAGATCCTTGCGCCCAAAGATTTCACCGCGCGTTTCGCCATCGAACTCAGTCAGCCGCAGGTGGTGCTCGCGCTGCATGGCCCCGCGAGCCTGCTGGTCGGATTGCAGCCGGAGACCGAGTTGACCGCCTACGTGGCCCTGCGGCCGACCATCGAACTAGGCGTCCCGGTAGAAGTCCCGATCGGCGTGATGGGGCCGACATGGGCTACTTATGATCCTGTCACTATTCGGGTTACGGTCAGCCTGCTGCCGACTAGGCCAGCTCCGGAGGCGTCCCAGCCGTCGCCCACAGGTGCGGCAGGAACGCCCTGAACACCTTGCGTCGGGGTGACCTTTGAGGTTAGAACCGCCGCCCCGGATGTCAGGTTTCTTTCACGAGACCGTCTAACCGGAAACCACCCAGGCGCATTCGCGCCGCCCACACCGCAAGGAACTTCACTCATGAAGACTGCACTCTTCGCCCTCCTCTTCGCCGTCAGCAGCAGCGCCTTCGCTGCCGACTTCGCCGCTATCACGCACAAGGATCTGACCGCTGCGATCGAAACCAAGGCCGCCGTGATAATCGACGTCAATGGCAGCGACTCATTCAAGGCTGGCCACATCCCCAGCGCGATCGACTTCGAAGCCAAGGAAAAGGAACTCGCCAAGCTCCTGCCCGCCGACAAGGGCGCCCTGGTCGTCGCCTACTGCGGCAGCCCCCAGTGCCCGGCGTGGAAGGAAGCCGCCGCTGCGGTTGCCAAACTCGGCTACACCAACGTGAAGCATTACACCGGCGGCCTGTCCGGCTGGAAGGAAGCTGGCGGCAAGCTCCAGCAGAATTGAGCACGACGCTCAGTCGTTCGAGTCAGCTTGGCTGACAACGTCGCACCCCGCGGATATCCGCGGGGTGCGATGTTTAACCGGTCTTTCGTCGGTTCCGCGAGTGATCAGCGTTTGCGGTTTTTCCCGCCGCGATCTTTTCCGCCGCGATCCTGACCACCCTTGCTGTCAAGGATGGTGCCAACACCGAAGAGTGAGAGCTCGTCGCTCACTGGTGGAGCGGCTGGCCCGGGAATGGGAGACTTGGCATCACCGGCGGCATTCGAGGTCGGCGGTTCACTGGCGGGGGCGGGCGGTGTAGCCATCAGTTCGATCTCGACATCCTCGTCATCTTCAAACGGCAGGATATCGCTCGCCGGCACCACCAAGGGCATGATCGGCATCGGCTCCGCGTCGGTGAGATCCACCGGCTCAATGGTCACTGGTTCCAGATCGATCTCTTCGGGCGGGATCTCAAGAAACGGAATCACCGCCGGCTTCTTGGCCGCCCGCAGCCGCAGGGCGATCATGTCGGCACCCTCGTAGACCGAGCGGTTGACGTATTTGGAGTTGCTCACGGAGGGCGGTCCTGCGGCCAGGCACAACTGGTGCTCGGCCAGTGTCGAACGAGCCCGCGCCTGTCAAACTTCGTCAGCGCACGCCGCACGCGGCAGAAGCCGGCGTCGTGCCACACCGACTGCTGGCGGGTGAACCGGGATGTTGGTTTTTTTGACGGTCGGACAAACACTTCCACCACGTTTCCCTGGTCAGGACCAGCGTTACGACGCGTTGCGTGTAGCAGTCGCTCGCAAACAGCGGTGAAATTGCGTCTGTTCTGTGCGCTGCAACGGGATAACGCGTTATCCGAATCCTACAGGGAGGTTGCCATGTCCACCGTCGAGAGCATGCGTTTCATCTGTGGCGGGTGCGGGTACCGCGCCCGCATTCCGACCTCCTATACCGGCAAGGTGATCCTCTGCCCTGGGTGTCAGCAGATGCAGATCGCCAATGCGGATGGTGGTGAATCTACCGGCGACACCGTGCGCATGTCCAAGGTCGCAACCGCGCCAAGCACTGGGCGTTTCAGCATCCCGGATGCCGACGGTCGCCTGCGTTTCACCTGCGCGGGGTGCGGTTACAGCGCCAAACTGGCCAGCACCTATGCCGGCAAAGCGATCTCGTGCCCGCAGTGCAAGTCACCCCAGCTCATCCCGCCCCTGCAGGGGCCGGAGGGCAGCGCGGGAAAAACGGGGCCGTCGCTGGCTCTTGAACCGGCGACGGCACCAGCAGCGGCTCCCAGCGAAGACGATGGCCTGAGTTTCGATGATGAACCGGCCAAGCCGGCGATCGCGGCGACAAAGCCAACCACGCCACGCAAGCCGGCTGCTCCGGTAGCAGCACCTGATGACGATGGCCTGACGTTCGAGGATGAACCTGTGGCACGTGCCGCGCCTGGGGGCACGGACAACGATGCGACCAAGCCGACGGCTGCGGCGTCGGCCAGACCGCAGGCGCCAAAGGCAGCGGCGGCAGCATCCAAACCCGCGACCAAACCGGGGTCCGGTGGCGTCGTGCGTCGAGGCAGCCGTATGGCCATGCCGACTTCGCCCGAGCCGATCGAAGAGAAGGTCGAGGACGACGAACCAGCGAAACCAGCCAAGCCGCTGCCACCGTGGGTGCAAAAGCTCAAGGAGCCGCGGATGATGGCGCTCATCGGCGGCTGCGCTGCCGCGCTCATCCTCCAAATCGTCTTGATCAGTGGTTGGGCCGGTGCGTCCGGCGAGGCCAAGGAATACCGCGACAAGGCCGAAGCCAACGAGACCCGCGCCAACGGTCTGGACAAACTCAAATCCGAGGCGGAGTTCGACCTCAGCAAGACCAGCGAGGAAGTGAAACGCCTGAAGCTGGCCGAGAGGGAGGCCAAGGCCGCGCTCGCAGCCGCCGATGTCCGTCTCGCTGAGATGGGCGAGCAACTCAAGAAGGCGGAGGCCGACAAGGCGAGTGAATACGCCCTGCGCAAGAAGGCCGAGGCCAATCACGACGAGTTGTTCGACAAACTCCAGGCGGCCGAAAAGAAGCGCAACGAGGAATACCGCACCACCACGGAACTCCGGCGTAAATTCGAGGAAGAGGTGAAGCTGCGCAAGGACCTGAAGGTGCGCCTGGACGAGGCGCTGGCGGCCGCGAAATGACAGTCGCTCCCGCCGGTCGCTGATCTCAAGGTTGGCGTGGGAGCAGGGCGTTCAGGTGGGATCACGGGGACGCTGGTCGATCAGGGAAGGGCGTTGGAAAATAGCGGTCGCAAGACGCCGCGGAGAATTTCCCCACCTAACAGGCTGCTGTTTTTCAACAGCCTGTTAGGGTGCCCGCCATGAAGCCCATCCAGGTAGCTGCGCTTGTCCTGTTGGTCCTGCCGACCCTGACGACTGAGGCCGCTGATCGCCCGCCGTTCTACGTGGCTGGTGGCGTCAGCCAGTTCGACAAGGACATCCGCGACATGACCACCGACTACCCGTGGACGGTCGGCGTCGGTTGGGGTGAATCCGAGTCGGCGTTGTTCGGCGCGCCCAGCATCGATCTGGAATGGGCGCACGCGCAGGGACAGGGCAACAAGTTCGATTCCTACGGCGTGACCTATAACGAACGGGCGTCGATCACCGACAGCATGTATTTCGGGCTGGGGCTGGGCAGCTACTACAACAAGATCGATGCCACCGACAAGAATGGCAAGGTGTACGATGGCGCGAAATGGTTCCCCGCGGCACGCGGCATGCTCGGACTCAACCTGGGCGGAGGGCGCTACGGTTCGCTGTTCACCGAGCTGGCCTACACCTACCGCGGCAAGGTTGAGGGCCTGCGCGCTGACAGCTTTTCCCTCATAGTTGGTTTCTGGTTCTAGCTGGGCTTGCGCTCCAGCCCGACTTCGCCGCTGCGCTGCTCGCATGCTGCGCATGTCACCGCTTCGCGGTGATCGCTCTGGCGCGACCCCGGCAGCGCCGGGGTGTCCTGCTGTGCAGGACCAAGCCCGTCCCCGCTTGTGCGCGCAGGCGCACTCGAGGGATTGTTGTTCGCGGGCTCTGCCCGCTACGCCCGCCAAGGCCTCGCCGGCCCTGGACCCGCACGGGTTGTTGACGCGAACGACGTGAAACGGGCGCCATGGATCCGCACTCCCGGCAATGCCACCCCTGGCTTGCGTCGGGCCGGGTCGGCGCATGACATGAGCGCCATGCCGCAGCCGCCGGGATTCGAACAACGCGATGACCAGAACGACCGCGCTCTGCGGCCCAAGCGGCTGCAGGAGTTCACCGGCCAGACCGCGGTGACGCGCAACTTGAGCTTGGCGATCGCCGCGGCGACGCAGCGCAAGGAACAGCTCGATCATGTGCTGCTGTCGGGGCCGCCAGGTCTCGGCAAGACCACCTTGGCGCACATCATGGCGGCCGAGATGGGCGCCGAGATCCGTGAGACCGCGGCGCCCTTGCTCGACAAGCCGGGCGACCTCGCCGGCCTGCTGTCGACGCTCAAGGCCGGTTCGATCTTGTTCATCGATGAGATCCACAGCCTCAAACGCATCGTCGAGGAATACCTCTACTCGGCGATGGAGGACTTCCGCATCGCCATCCAGCTCGGCGACGGGCGCATGGGCAGCGATGGGCGAACCATCCTCGGCGACTTTGGTGAGTGGAATCCATGGGCGCGGCAGGGCGTAGGCATGCGGGCGGGGATGGACCACGCTGCCGCCCAGGTGGAGGGTGATCGACTCGCCTGACCAGACTGCAACCACGAGACCGCCTGGATTCGCGGGTGGCGATGGTGGATTGCCACAGGCGCAGAGTGCGAGTAGCAGGACGCCGATGACGATCCTCACGGAGAGAGGCCTTCACGGGTACGCAGGGCCGGCAGCAGCGAGGAAATGACGCTCGAAGCCGCCCTGAACCGCTACCTTGCCAGCCGAAAGGCATAAGCCACATGAGCACGGTCAAGGATCAGCGGGTCATCGAGCGACCCTTCGGCCCCTTCGAGCGCATGCTGGCGCTGCGCTATCTCGGCGCGAAACGGGAGCATGGCGGCCTCGCTTTCATCTCAGTCGTGTCGGTTGTCGGCATCACGCTTGGCGTGTGGGCGCTAATCCTGACCATGGCGATCATGAACGGCTTCCGGCTGGAGCTGATCTCGAAGATCGTGGGCT
>ENA-ORBV01005635-ORBV01005635.1-microbial-mat-metagenome-genome-assembly--contig:-NODE-5635-length-22829-cov-5.598145_pt1 | contig 22829 bp, 20 predicted proteins | sample MGYA00237777_ERZ505514 | MGnify/ENA primary metagenome ERZ505514 (study PRJEB26160, sample SAMN06269048) | microbial mat metagenome | isolation source: Oligotrophic lake microbial mat | place... | reverse complement strand
TGTGTGTCTGTGTGTCTGTGTGTCTGTTGCAAAAATATGGGTTCGGAAATGGTAGGGTTAGGGTCATTGACAGCTGTAGAGCACCTTGTTGCCAGTCCTACTACAGCTATTTAATCAGCTCTGTCCAGTAGCCCCTACTAAGTCTTCCTCAATTAGCACCTGCTCATGGACCTGGTCTTCTATCAGCTTGCTGCTCTATTATTTCTTGCTTGTTGAAAGCCCGGACACCTTTAGGTTATGGAGGCAAATTCATGGGCGCCGCAGATTGAACATCCCCAGATTCAACTGGGATTCGTTTTCAATCCCGAATCAACATCAACGATTCATTCAATGCATCACGTGACTATGATTGTGGCGATGCAGTGGATGCTACTGGTAGCTAGATAGGGAGTATGTTGGGTTAGCTTTTCGCATGCCGTACCATACTGCACAAGTTACTGTACTACTGTCCGGGACTGCCAGGAGGGGTTGGCGGCAGGACAGCTCAAATACAACAGCAAAGGAGAAGGTATATCATATGCGGCCGAACTCAACTAAAGCGAGAGAACCAATCCAGCGGCCACCACTGAGTGGGGCCATCCAGTCACCTTTCGCGCCCATTGCATCCCATAAAATATGTCCCTTTCTACATGGTGCCATTTTTTTTCGTTTTCCTCGCGGTGTAGTGGATTGCCGTGGCGATTGTGAATTGATATTTTGCTTGGGTTAGTACTGGATGTAGCGCCCTCCTCCAGATCTTTTTCACTCATAAATGCAGTCACGGCTGCTCATATTCGTTTCGAGTTTCTGCCTTTTGGGACCCAAATCTGTCGATAAGGTTGGATTGGACCCATGGGGTAGCGGAAAGAGCTACTCCAATTTGAGCAGGTACAGTGACGCGGACGAGATTGACATAGGCGAATGCCTCGGCCCCCAATTTTGCCTTGTCATCATCGTTGGAAAAATCAGGAAGGTGTCCTGCGACTGCTAGGAACCCAAAGAGCACCACTGGGATTGAGGCCGCCCAAAAGACCAACTGTACCACTCCATACGAGACAAAGCCTGCCACTCCTGCATCTTTGATTTTTTGCAGCAAGGAATCCTTTTCTTCTTTCAATGGATCCTCCTCTTTTTCTATTACTAGCTGGTAGTTTTCCGTTGTCGTTGTTGTTGTGAACACCTGTGGTGCCATTCCTTCGTTTGCTTTTCCAGATTCTGTATCCTTGGCGTGGACGAATCGGTCAATGACATTGCTTTGCACCCAGGGTGTCGCAGAGAGAGCCAATCCAATGCGGAAAGGTATTGTGAAACGAACTAGGTTGATATAGGCAAATGCCTCTGAAGAAAGAGTCGAGTGGCATGTAAATGTTAGCGACGCAAACAGTACACGACATTAACTTTGTTGTCAGGCCATGCCATACGTACCTGCCGCTAGCTTTGCCTTGTCTTCATCATTGGAAAAATCTGGAAAATGCCCCGCCACTGCAACATATCCATAGAGAACAATCAGAATGGAAGCTGACCAAAATATCGTTTGCACAATCCCATAGGAAATCACACCTGCAATCCCAGCATCTTTGATCTTTTGCAGTAACGATTCCTTATAGTCTTGTGGTTCGTCGACTACTACCATCGCGTCCTCTACTACAGCTGCTTGTTGCACTTGTGGCTGCTGGTCGACGACGTCTTCTGGATAATAATAGTGGTGCTCATTATGGATACTTGTACTACTATCCTCCACGGGTGTTGTGAATGGATGATATTCCTCCTCCGACTGCTGCCATTTGTTGGCAGATTCGACGGTGTGTTGTTCCAAAGAAGCCAAGTACGAGTTGCCGTACACGATCGGCACTCTTTGTGGCGGACGCATCGAGAGCGCTGCGGCGTCTCCCAGCAGCAGCGACCACGCAACAATCGTTATTGCCTTCATCATTATCTTCTACTAGCTAGTAGAGAGTTATCTTGTTGAATAAACTCAAGTGAAGGAAGGAGAGGCCTTGATGGGTGCATGGTGTGATGGCAGTGATGGCCATGCATGACAGATGGATGGATGATGGTACGGTGGCCATGGAGGCAAACTGAAGAGAAAAATAACATGCATGCATAATGAGGGGATGATGGTGAGTGACGTCACAGGCTAGAAATTCGCGCCAACAAAAATTAGAGCAACTGTGGTTCCGTTACAAATAGTTAATGCCCTATCCCTAATTTATTTTTCTTAAAAAAATAGCCAAGTCACAAATAAACGGTCATCAACGATTGGTGATGAGAACGCGCGCGGTGCGGCACCACCGCTCGTTCGGGTTCTAGTGTAGCATGGCATGCTGGGTTGGTACTATTCGGGACTGATTTCTACCTTCACAAGAGACATGTGCGCGTCTAATGGTCGTTGAGAAGGCAATTATGTTTTCTCGAATGAGAACCACGATTTCCAAAACCGAACACAAAATCAAGTTTATTGGCTTTCAAATCTCGGTAACAACAGCATCCGGTGAAGACTTTCCTATCTTGTCCAACAACACAAGCGACCATCATAAAAATTATCTCCCAAAATCTGCACTTGTTTTTCTCACCAGATCGCTGAAGCGTCTTTTTCGTTGACTTGCAATCTTATATTCACGAAAAAAAAACAAGAAAGAGTCACCATGAAGTTTTCGTTGAGCCTCATGACTTTGAGCCTGCTCGTGGCGTCCGTTGATGGAGGAGCCAGTGTGGCTGCCGATGGGAATTGCAATGTTGGGAGTCAAGCGTCCTTGGGTGAAAAACTTGAGGTTGGTGTATCCAGTGATGCGAACTGCAACAACTCGTAAGTATTCCAATCTGGGTTTCTCGCGATTCGCTTCTGGGAAAGGGAAAATTGAACATGGATGTTCAACTGACACAATCATGAATCGCCAATGTTCTGAACTCTATGCATTTACCGACATCTTGAATATACAGGACCAACGCCGAGTGTCAAGTAAGTGTGGAAAAGAAGCGAGTGAAATACGAGGCCCCAACGCCAGCTCGTCGATTGGATTCTGTGGGAAGCGAAATGGGAGTGGCACAGACCATTGATGTCAACAAGCAGGATGATATCTTTAACAAGATCAGCGAGGCTCGCTACTACATGAACAATGAAGTCAACGTGGAAGAGAAATACGATGATGTCCGTGACGCTTGCAAAAACCAACACGAAAGTTGTGCCTTTTGGGCTGTCCTGGGGGAATGTGAATCCAAGTAAGTTATGAGAAGCGGTGTTTTTAATATTGTTATCCATCCCTGACAAAACAAGGGTGTCTCACGAATTTTTTGTGTGCAATACAGCCCAGCTTACATGAAAGCGAAGTGTGGTCCAGTTTGCAAGTCCTGTGATTATTTATCTTTCACGACTCGTTGCCCCCTTGATCCAAATGCCGTGAATGCCCTATACCCTGGTGACATTACCAAGATATACAACCGCATTCTCACAGACCCATACATCCAACAATTTGAACCAAAGATTGTGTCGCGCCCAGACTACGCCGAAGGAGATACAGCCGAAACAGCCGATTACAAGATTGGCCCTTGGATGGTGCTCTTTGAAAACGCCATTACGGATGAAGAAGCCGACCGTCTCATTGAATTGGGAGGCGTCGAAGGATACCAGCGAAGTGCCGACGTTGGAAAGAAGCTTGCGGACGGAACATATGATAAGAAGATTTATGCCGGAAGGACAAGCACCAATGCTTGGTGCCAAAATGAGTGTTATGAAGACCCCGTGGCCAAGAGAGTTATGGAGCGCGTCGAAAACATTACTGGTGTACCCGAGCCAAATTCGGAATGGCTCCAGCTTCTACGATATGAGACCGACCAGCACTATAACCGTCACCACGACCTTATTCCCCACCAAGAACAAAGGCAGTGTGGTGTCCGTATCTTTACGCTCTACTTTTACCTCAACGATGTGGAAGAAGGCGGAGGCACTGAATTCCCAGATTTGGGCATTACCGTGACACCCAAGCGCGGCAGGGCTGTGTTGTGGCCAAGTGTTTACGACCACGACCCTTCCATGAAAGATCCCCGCACAGAGCACGCCGCATTGCCTGTTATCAAGGGCGTCAAGTATGGTGCGAACGCTTGGCTGCATCAACGGGACTTCAAGAACCCACACCGAGCCGGTTGCACTTAAATTGTGCTCTGTCACTCCCGTGCAGCCACGCTGCCGTCATGCCTTGCCTTGGATGAAAACTGATTGTGAATGACCGGCAATAGACTTTATACGTACCGGTCCAAAGGGAGGCTCTCGCTTACTTACTATAATGCATATAGCAATAATTACAAACCTAGGTGCTACGTATGTATGATTACAAACCTAATTGCTGGGTGCATAATGAAGCAGCAGCTGGTTTTCTCGCGTTTTAGTACTAGTACAATCAAAATACTGCAGCTCAACTGTGAAGCAAATAATTGTGGTATGAAGTAGAATGCCGCAAAGAACGCATGTTCTCCACGGCGTTGACAACCGAAGGAAGGCCGAAGTAGCTAGAAAGACCTACAACACCAACAAAACGGAAGTACGATAAGATGATCTGTCCAGGGCTTGTTGCAAACACAGCGGTAGCTGAAAAATAACATTTGTTGCAAAAATAACGACGAAATTATTACAGTTTGTGTGCTACCAGTAATTGGATGGAAATAAATTTCGAATTAGGATACTGTTAATTGAAGACGCCTAACATCAAGAGTATATTGATTGGAGGTTCTATAATTTTGTCCATCCGACTACCAAACAAGCACTGGAGCCCAGCCAATCATTCAAATATAATCCAGAAGCCCCTCCAACAGTAGTCCACAATCTCCCAAAAAGCTGGCAGCATATTTACTCGGACTTTTTGTTGGCAGAGTCTCCCAAGTATGGCAACATAACAGGTCGAATCACACCGGCATAAATAGACTGAGCTCCCATTGTCTGGGGGTGGTACAACCAAAGAATGAATCCAGCCTTGGTCATGTAGTAAAAGGGGATGAGACGGATGATGAACCCAGCCATGCCTTCCAAAATGGAAAAGGAGGCAAATACGACCCAGTATGTCAACCACTGTGTGTCCTCGCCGTTGCTTTGGTCAATGGATTTGAAGGACATGTAAGCGGGATAGACAAAGCCAACCAAATCAACAATCAACTTGGCACCCCCCAACAAGGTCAAGATGGAGGCAAAGACAAGTGCAATGGCGGCGAAAAAATAAACTTTGGAGTACCCAGTCTTTCCCTCGAGTTCCTTTAGCTTCTCTAAAGAATTCGTTATTCAATTCAATGTTGTAGTTGGTGCAAAGTTGTTGTTTCATTTCATTGGACGAGCGGCGGGGGGAAGGGGGAAACACAAACGAGGTGAGTGAAAATAATAAATTATTTCTTCGGAACGGGCAAAATGACAACTGTCGCAAAACGACCGCCACAAAATCAGCGCAGACCACACCAACCACCTCCATAGCAGACAGCCCATAGTATGGTCATCCCTTGCCGTCGTCCATATAATCATCAAAACAGTAAGCAATATGTCCACCAATGCCGACCACGGGTGTGGTTGTGGGAGGACGGTTCGTTCCCCCACCAAAGATGTTGTTTCGCCACGTAGAAATCCTACGAGGATCCTACGTGCCGTAACCATCATTGGTGTCGTTGGAATAATGCTGGCTTGATTCGTGCTTTGCTGTTGCGAAACATACCATATTGAGTAAGAGCAGGATATGTGGCCATAAACTCGTCGCATTGAGCGATGGCTTGTTCAACTTGAGGTGGAAGCGCCATGGTTATTTATTAATTATTTTGGAATGAAACGTAAGACTACTAGTAGTCAAATAATATGATTCGAATCGTTTTTGTAGGTATTCGTAGGATTTTTCTTGCAGATGAAATGGAACAGCTGTGCTTGGTGATGGAAGGGAGAGAAGCTGAAGAATGCAGTCAGCCGCCAGCCGACCAGCCTGGAGGGCGTGTGGAGGGAAATCAAAAATGAAGCAAGTGTGCGATCAATGTAAAATTTGCGGACATTATTTTTGTCTGCATGCTATTAGTATACAATTGTACCATAGCCGCCGCCTAATTAATTCTTCTGCGAGGTACTAGCTAGTAGTACTGTAGGTAAATCTTTCTATTAGATAGCTACTACATTACGGAGCTACTATAGAAACGCGGTGGAGCAGCCATGCTAAGATTAGCTTTCTGGTCCTTGTCCTCGCTCCTCTTCCTTCAGGGTGGAAATGCGTTCCAGCTGCCTGGACCTGATAGAGCCAACAGAATTTCGAATGGACGGGTTGTGACGACAACATCCTCTTCGTCCTCGGCTCTTATCGTGCGTGCAAGCTACAAGAATGATGATTCCTGGATGTCAACAACTGCGAGCAATGGCCATTTTTCGCCGGTGACGACAAGCAGAGCACAATTTCTCTCGACATGTTCTGCTGCTGCCCTTGGACTTTCACTGCTTTCCTTGACGACAAAAGCAGCCAGTGCCTTTGAAGGAGGCGTCGGTGGCCTGGGCAAGACCAAACCCGAGACGGGCGTCCAATTGTTTTCGGAAGAATCAGCTCCCGTTCAAAATGCGGCTGGATATGTGACTGCCGAACTCAAAATTGACAATCAACCCGTCTTGGTCAATTTTCAAACTCCCTGGCCATTGCTACCCACCACACAGGGTTTGGAAGCGCGCGACTTGCAACAACCCGAATCGGCCTTTGTTCAAGTCGTGTCGGGAGACAATGTTCCCAAAGAAATGCCACTCAACAAAGCAGCCATCAAGAAAATTTTATTGAATTCTGTGTTTACGCAACAGGGAAAATTTGGAGCTTATGCCGCTCCTACTGATGTGAGGGTTCAAACCACGGCCGATCCCTCAGTCTTTTCCGTGACCTTCACTACCTTTACCCCTGGATTACGAGAAAGTGATCGACAAGTACTAGTCAAGTATCGCCCCGTTGGAAGTTCGTTGGTTCTATTGATTACGGGCACTACGAATTTGCGATTTAAAAAGCAAGAAAAGGTGCTGCAAAAAGTGGTCGACTCTTTCAATGCGGTGGCGGCGCCGTCATCGCGTCTTCGATAACACAAACACAAAGATTTGAAATGCACAAATTAAAAATATGGTGGATTGACTAGCTAATAGTGTAATTAAAGAAAGGCGCGAATACATCTTAAAAGAGAAAGCTGCGACTAGCCGCCCAAGAGTTTTTGTAAATGCAACCGCACTGGCTCGTTTCCCGGGTCGTGGCGCACGCTGCCATAGTATAGCGAGTCCATCGACAATGCGTTCACTATTCGTGCAGCTTTTCCCGAGGCCACAGAGTAGTGATGGTGGAGTTCCTCAGCTTTTCCTTTGGAAGCCATCCAATTCTCAATGATTGTAGTACAAGTCCACGACGAGCGTCGGGACATACGCTTCTTCAAATAAATGGAAGAAACGATGACGGTATCATCCTGTAGCCGCCTTGGGGACACTGTTTTAGGAGATATCGTTTGAAGATACTGTGGATCCCACCTGGTCAGAAACGAATATACCGATTCGAAAAGTCGGGCGAGGTGGCCATTAGAATCCGAAGGATGATGTCGGATGGCCCCTAAGCGTGTCATGGCTAGAGCCAAAAAATCTTCTCCAGGGTTCAGCCTCCTAGCTTGAACAAGCCTAGCACTTGGTCGATCTCGCATACTACTACTGCCGTTCGAAGACGACATGTCGGATGCTTGTAGAACTGATGACGCTGCTGACATTGCTTCTATCAGTCGACCCTGAGACAGCAATTGGGAAATTAGAGCCGCTGGAAAACGATAATCGTTTCTGGAGGAAAGCAAGCTGAGAGATATTTGGAGCGTTCTGTTTCGAAACGTGGGAGTGGCTGATAAAGCAATGAGTATGAATGGGTGCGTGACAGCGGTGATGCCATACACGAAGTAGTCTATCCAGCTGATTTCAGTTGTACAGAAGGTAGAAGAAACTAGACATACCTGAGCTTGGAGATTCCGTCTCGTCTATTTTGTCCAGACAAAGGGATCCGAATCTCACTGTTTCAATAATGGCCAAGAGTAGCGATGCTTGCCATTTTATACAGAGGAATGAAGCAGCTCGGCTAGATGGAGAAGTTGACATGGTTGTCCTGGCCGGGCTGGGAAACAAGGACCCGGATTCTAGAATTGCATTTAGTAATTGTGTATCACCAAGACGCCACAGTATCGCAAAAGCAAAGACTCCCAATGCTGGGCATGGCCAACCACCATGCTGCTCTAGAGCGCCAATATAAGATAGAACAATTTCTGTTACTCGCTGCAACAAGAGCTTGTTCTCGTCTGTTTTTGTATTACTTCTCCTCTCAACCAGTAAAACCGTCATTGTCATGGGAAGGAACAAGCGCAGCAGGAGATCCTTTTGAAATAATACAGCATTGGGGGGCAGCTTGGGCGCAGGTCCTACCAAAATACAAGTCGATTCGTCCTCAAAGAGGTCACACAATGCTGGTAGGAATTCAGCCTCTGCTGGTAACAGGGCACATTGGAACATAATGGGCAAGCTTGACATTACGTCCCATTCAAACGGTGTCATATGTGAGCTTGTTGTTTTGTGGGCCTGCGTTGACGCAGAAGCAAGGAAAATACTGTTGGAGTATGTCCTGGCAACATGAGTCAGCCACTTCAACCTTTGTCCCACAGATGGCAAGGAACCAATTGCTTTCAAACGTGAGTATACAATGTCTCGTCCACTAGCACTTTTGTTGGATGCGGATTGTTGTGGATGTTGTGACCGACGTAAAATCATACAAAAGTTGCAGCGTTGATGGTTCGACACCGAAGGTGCCAATCGCTCGACATTCAGTGAAAGTGGAAGAACGATGCCCTGACTTGGCAAGAACAGGTAGTTCGGACTGATAAACAAGGCACTTCGCCAAGGGTGGGTCAAAAGCATTCATGTTAGCGTCCATAGCTATGAAAGCTCGAACTATGTTGTGCGAAGAGAACTTACGGAGATTGTCCCTGCAAAAACGTTTCTTCCTCTTTCGTGGCATATGTCTCTACCACGAAACAGGATTCGGAGCCGACATCTTGAATATCCATGAATAAATAGAACTTTGATCTCCGAAACGAAACACAAAGTACATCGTCAAGAGTTACAATGAGTACATCTTCTTTGGAAGAACGTATTCTTTTAGGAAGAATCACAATTTGCTGTTGCGACAAAGCAGTGGGTCAGACAAGAGCGTTTTGACAAGAGGAAATTCTTCCACAGGCAAAACAAATTCTCTCTCCTTACCCGTATTTGCCCGATTTGAACGGTAAAGTTTTCTCGATCTAATTCATGAAGCGTTACTTCCAAGTAATTGTCTCCGGAATGACCAACGAAGGTTTCGGATCCAATATCCACAATAAAGGCTCTGTTGTACAAGTGAACCACCGACACACAGGTGGTCGCAGGGAACTTATCTCGTTTGTGTTTGGACCACGACGATGCTAATGCCGCCAGGGATGGCGGCTGCGATGATTCCATGATGGGTTGATTGGTGTTACTTGGGTCGGAATTTGCGGAATGAGACTTGCCGATAGCTGTATCCGTAATTGAAGACGGAGCATCCCTACCGGTACTGGCAGGAACAGTGCCAACCGGAAAGGCTTGAAAGCGGACCGGTGGAGGGCGTTCCAATCGCAATGGGAGTAACAAAGGATTTCGTAAGACTTCTCGATGGCTTGTAAAGGGACCATCGCCACTGAAAAAGTAAGTTCGTAAATACAGCTGGTGAAGTTGATTTTTGTTGGGTGGGACCATGGAGTTGTTTTTAGACGATGTTTTCGGTTCTCTTAGTTGTTGGTGTTCTTTGGCCTCTGCTGATGACCGAGGTTCTTGCACTCCTTGTTGATAGGAACCCACCACTAGCAAAAGTGATCTTGGAGACCACCAACAAGTGCTGGCCAAGGGATGCGAAAAAATATGCGCCAGCGCCATATTAAGGGTTGTTTTTTTAGGCTCGAGTCGATTCAATGTGACGGTATAGCACAACAAAGATTTGCTGGTGGCCATGACAAACATGAATCGTTGATAATCGGATTCTGCATGAACATTGCCGTAACTTTGGTCCAACCAAAAGATACCGCCCGGGAGGATTGTCTCCATCGCTGGATGTGATTTCTGTTGCCCTTGTTGCTGCTGCCGAGTGGATGGTTGAGACGCACGACTTTTCGGCGTGGCAATGAGTCGGATCTTGGGCATGACCTCTGCCATGGATACCACAGGAGCATAAGGATCTTTTGCAGAAGACAAGAGCTCTATTGTCCAGTGTTGTGGTGGCTCATTTTTGGATATTATTTTGGCTGTGTTGTTTTCTAAGGACGGTACCGCTATCCTTACGTGGGTGGGAGAGAATTGCATGGCCAATACTCTTTGGTTGTCACTGAATCGAGTCAATAAGGGAACGCGGCGACTTGTGTGGCTCCCACTGCTGTCGTCTTGTTGGGGGGCATCGCAGACGGCAAGTTTTGTTGGTAGTGGCAAGCTGAAGATTGGATTTACGGTTGCATTATCGCCCTCATTTTTTCCGGCGGGAAATTGATTGTGGGAAACTTTGTAAAATACAGACTTGGATTCGTGTTGATCCGATGCCACATCCCAGCGTTGAAGAAGCGAGACAAAAAATCCGGGCGCGTCGTTTCCTTCAGCTGATGATGATGGTGGTGTTTTGGTTGAAGATGACGACTTTTCCTGGTACCAAACTGCTTCGGGCAATGGGGCACTGGTGGATGGGTGTACATCGACTACGCTAAAGGCATTTTGAATGTCCATCTCATCTGTCGTTCTTCTTTACTACTGTTGCCATCAATTCTTTGGCTAGTAAACGTATTTCATAACAGCTACTCGCTGACCCCACATGAGATCTATGACGATACTGCAATAGCTATCTGTAATAAATAGCAAGTAGTCTAGTAGCTATTAATTTGAAGTTACTACGGTCGTTTACGCATGCATGGTGATGGCCATGGTCGTCGTCTTCAAGGAGTTTGAATTAATTGAATAGGGCGCACATGGCCTCCTCTGAAAAATAGATAGACGCACCCTAGCACCGCCCAACTTTGACCTATGATCGAGTCGTGCGTTTCTTTCGCTTCCTTGAATCGATAAGTGCCCACAGCAAGCTTTTACATGATCCATGATATTGCAGAAACGTTGCAGCCGCCACTGCAGTGGCCCAAAGCGACGGTTTGTGAGCGTCACTTGCCCTGGTACGAAAACCTCATCCAAATTCCAGGCCTCGACGGAGAAGAACAGCAGTGGATGGAGATGCATCACAGGTATGAGCAACAGCTTGTGGAAGCCATTCCATCTCAGGATTTATTGAAATACAATGTCAAACAGGGCTGGGCACCGCTCGTGGACTTCTTGAAACTAGATTCCGCACTTGTAGGGCAGCCGTTTCCGAATATCAACGACCGACATACTTTGAAGACAGTGCGGAAAATAGTGGACCTACTAGCAATAGGTCTGCCGCTTTGGGTATTTGTCTTCCTTTACATCCAATATCGCATGGTGCGATGGGGCATTGGGCTCCTTAACAGCCCCACCAAGTTAAAACTGGCGTAGAGAAGCAAACTGAAATGTATCATGGCATTTCCTATAGCTTAAAACGATACAGAAACAGTACAGAAACATAATCATAGGCTCCTCTAAATGTGGGTTAAATTACAATGAAACTACTTAGAAATCAGACGTTGGGCCCGAACCAAACTTCGTGATATGTTAGACCCAAAGCAACCGGTACTACATGTACCCAACTCAACTCACGTTTAATGCATCTTAGGCAGGAACTATAACTAAGAAGTCGTCAATGATTTAAAAAATATCTCGTGCGTGTCCGAGAAAAGACCATTTGTCGTCGCAACGGGACAAATCTGCTGGAAGAATCGAATCAACAGAAGCTAAACGCAAAAAACTCCGTAGAAGCAAATGTACCCACGGCAGCAAGGGCTGCCGCGATTGCAGGAAGCAAAGCGACCTGCGACACAGGAACCGTTTGTGGGACCTTCATCCTTTGGTTCGGAATCGCTCGCATTGGAAGGGTGGGCACTTGCCCAGACAGCGGGGCCAACAAACGGATTTTCAGAAGGAGCCGCCGTAGGGATCTGGCTTGGATTGACGGAAGGATTTGCACTTGGTAAGGAGTTGGGGCTTTTCTTAGCTACTGTTGACTCCGTCAGTCCTAAGCTTGGCGCATCGGTTGTTCCTGGTGCCGGCGGAGGATTCGACAAGCCCGTTACGCCAGTATTCGGAAATGCTGTGATATCAACAGACGCGGTGAGTACAGTAGGGGGGCTGGTTTCAATTTCGTTGCTTTCCATTTTGCTATTGGCAGCTGATTCAGTAAGCGTGGGTTCGCCCGTGGCTGAAAATGTGGTCGCAAGGGCACTATTTACAGAGGTTGGATAAGCTGACGAAATCGAGGTAGCATCCTCTGTCAGCGACGAAGTGTCTCCAGCTGTTGGTGGTGAGGTGTAATCTGGAATGGAAGTGATACTAATTGAGCTCGGTTCTTCGGTGTCTGTGTGTTGTGGCCCCGTAGGGAAGCTGGTAGGGGTGGCACTCGGGAAACGGGTCAGACTGTCATTTGGGGTAGCAGCCCCATCATCTTCTGCAGTTCTTGCAAGACATTCCCTCGTTTGCTCCAAATACAAGAGATCCATTTGACACGCAAGGCAGGTACCTGAGGGAAGCATGAATAAAATGCATTCGATACATAAGCTGTGGGTGGACCAGATACTACGACCCAATTCGTGGGTGAAGGACGTCACCCAAAGATTGTGATTGTCCGTAAACGATATGGAGTTTACACCAAAACCATTGCTTTTACAGAGAGAAGACGAGTAAGTGCATGCAATGACATCGCTGGCGAATCGGTGAAAGAGGTGAGCAGTGTCACGGTGAGTTTCCCGGTTTTGGAGCCAAAAGTCTTGAAACTGGTTTAGCAAACTGTTTTCTGTACCACACATGTGACTAGCTGACTCGAGCATGGGTGCATATGGATCCGTTTTAACCTGACAATAAGCTTTTGCGAAGGAACATTAGGAAGAACGAGTCAGAAAGTAAACGCAATTGACGCGAGAGAAAAAAAATGCCATCGTAGGCAGATGCCGACGTGTCGTCCACATCTTGTCGTACCTTCAACGTGGCTCAACACAACCTTGACGCAGATTCTCTTATACTTCAAACTTGTTTGCGCAATAATCATTTGGACAGCGCTAGTAGCTTCCTCCGGTGAACCTCCAAAGAAAGAACAAAAGGACGAATCGTAAGCGATCGCAACCTCGACGACGATGAAGCTGGAGCACGACGGCTGCGAAGGTCGCAAATTATCGGCAACCTGATACGAGGAATCCATAGTGCTACGGATACCAAGGTCTTCCAGGAAGCGACGCGAGAAACCGCTGTACTCTTCAGGGTTTCCATAATGGAAAGGAGCTAAGAGACTATCATCAATGTCGCTCGGATGAGCTGTGACAAAGACGCTGGAGCCTTGTTTGACTGGGATGATGGACGTGGCTAGTCCCGAAGACGAATCAATCATAGTGGCGCGTTGAAGGAGTCCCTCTCGGCTTTTTGACACGATCAAGCCATTCTTCTGCTTGCTTTGAAAGACTGTGTGCGATGGAAGGTCGCTCTGTTGCAAGCCGTCAATAAAGTAAGTCGCGGCATCGGAGAATACGCCGATAGGCTCGAGGTCTTTTTCGAGAAGAGATACTCCGTCCTCGTCGACACGAAGGAGGCCATCAGCAGAAACTTTCTGCAAGATAAAAGCATTGCCTTTCAATTGGGCCTTGTGTTTGATTCCTCCGAGAACAACGTCGGCAACTGGAATAGCATCTCGAAAAACATCCTGCGCACCACCTCGAAGGTTGGTGCTCCCCGTCTCTAGACTTGCAGCATTCACAAAATCGCGGATGCTTAGGGAAGCCAACGTTAGGCTAAGCAAACCAAATAGTTTCATGGTGAGGTAATTCATCATTGTCGTTCTTACTATTGTGAGTCTATTCATTGGCTCTTCATGAGATTTCCGAGAATGAGGAGAAAAAAACGTTTTTTCTTCTTGTTCCCGCGCCGGCCATCTGAATACTCGTATGGCCCCTCAGTCACGTCCGTGACCGACTAGGTGAAACAAGGTTGTTATTTCAATCGTGTTTGTCAGCCGCCAGTAGCAGTCCAACAGGCGACCAGCAGCAATACACTTCTGACTCTACTACTAGCCCTCAGACTCAACTTAGCTAGCTTGTTTTAGCAAACTACCATAGTACCGGTACTGTACTGTATCTGACTTGCCTGGTGCCCTCCTTGCCAGAGTAGTGGCTCCAAAGCAATCGGCTGCTCTAGTAGCTAGATGGCTGGTCCATCGTAGCAGATACTACTTACTAGTAGGGATTAGCTTTGAGAACTAAATAGCACTCATCCTTGTAGCGGTACTAGTAACCACTCAAAGTGCCTGGCACCGTACTTGCAGTGGATCTTGCCGACACTGCATGGTTAGCTACAGTACTACTACTTGTTCAGTTATTGGTACCGACCGCAAGCAAAGCAACAGAATTAGGCAACTGAAGCAACTGAAACACCAGCCAGCCACTAGCCACATTGGCTGGCTACTGCCGGTAGTGAGGTTCCCAAGCACGCGGCAGATACAGTTGTAGCTTGGTCAGTTGTTCTCTAGTGGTAGTTGGGTGGACTTGGTACTACTAGCTAATACTGACCGGTAGTTGATTCTGTAGTGGCTAAAGCTCGCTGACTTCCCTGTTGCTTCCGAAAGCTTTCCCATTTTCGCATCGTGCTGCACCGTGACAAGGTGACAACGAACTAGATAGCTAGACGACTCTGAGTACTTTAGCTACCTCGCTCTGGATAATAAATGTCGAGACTAGCTAGCTAGCTAGCTACTAGCTAGAGTCCAGCTTCTTGACTGTGATGTTACTGAAACTTCCCCAGCTACGAACTAACTACTCGGAGTAATAGTCGGTAGAGTGGCGAAAAGTAGCTAACCAGAATGGTGAGGAACAAGCCAAACTGTCGCCTTGGTCGTTGTTGCCACCGTCATTGTTTCCCGAAGGCCATTCCGACTCTTAGCAAAATTACAGTAACGGTACTAGTACAAGCAGGTCTTCAGAAAATTTGGGCCCGAACGGTTACCCCAGAGGAAGGTGTCAAAAACGGCTGGTTGTAGGCTGTAGCCTGTAGGCCCTGTCAACGAGGAGCAAGGCTCCCACTGCTGGTTCGGCACTTATGCTGGGTATTGCAATTGAGTATTATATCCCTGCCATAATTTTCTTCTGGAAGTATGGCCGTGGTTGATTCTTTTCCGTCCCTACACTGCTTACAACTGAAACAGAGCTGAGACCATTCTTGGAGTTGATTCAACCACCAAGGTTCGCTTCGATGCCTCATGGCTCTGAGATACGTGCTTGAGAATCAAAGGTACGATGAGGAGATGATTTTGCGGCACCACTGATATTTTCAATGGAGTACACAAAAACAAGTGGTTCTGACGCAAGGCATGCAAGCACGTTCCCCAGCATCCTTGGTTTCACCACCAGATGCGACATCAGCGGCGCATCATGGGGAACGACCGCTGAAAATGTCACGAGCGCGTACAACGTATCGTTTTAACAAACTCACTCGATGGATTTCGAGTTTCCTCTTCCATTTTACGTAGCTCCTGTACAATTCCTACCAATATTTAGGAGTAGGGTTCATGGGTTCGGAGCGAAAAAAAACCCACAGCACCTTGTACCATGGGCGGTACTGTACTTTACGGTACTGTACGAGCCGTAGGCTTCTCTCCAAAGTGATGCAGACTACATTGCACATACGAAGACAGCGTACTCCTTTACCCACAACTCATCATTAAACCCACCATACTCGAATTAGTACTGGTCCTCTAGGCTCCCCCAATCATTGAAACAACACCTGTGAGGAAAACAAACAGAAAGTAGTTCGTTATAGGCATAGTATAGTTCATTACATTAGCTCTTGTAGCGGCCGAAGACATCTTCCTAAAGTATCGTTGGTAACTACTGCGGCGTGCTGCGGACCCCCCTTTTTTTGTCGAAGTACAGAACCTGATGTCTTCCCAGGTTGCCTGTCGTTACGCTCCCACTCGTTCAACTAGTACATCGGACTCCACCATGACGTCGGCCAAGTCCAACAATGAATCGGCAACATCATCAAACAGCAGGCTCAAACCTGTTGCCGTGACCTCTTCCTCTGACCCCAGCCAAGAGGAGAAATTGGGGGCCCATGGAGCGAAAGTCAAACACAAACGCCGGTTTTGCCGCATAGAAGGCTGTGAACGGATTGTCAAATCCCAGGGCCTTTGCCAAGGGCACGGCGCCAAGCCTCGCTTATGCAAAGTTGAGGGATGCACCAAGCAAGCTCAAGGAAACTTTGATGGTAAGAAATGAATTTGTTGTCTTGTCTTTTGGGGGAAATGTCAATTTGGGGGCGAACTTTCGGAAGGCGGTTCTGTTTTGTATTCTCGGTGCTGGTTCCGAGTGTTTTGTTGTTTGTTGTAAAGGAACCGTATTTGATCCCTGCTGTATCTCATGCAAATGTATGCTTCAACACCACATGACATGAACAATCTATCGCTACTTATGACCGGAATACCAAATCAATCCACAAAGGCATGTGCAAATCACACTTCAAGGAGCACAAGCGTAAGACAACACCTATACCCGCGGTGCAGACTTCCTCACATGTTGTGCCAACAGCTGAAGGAGCATCTGTATATGATGAAATATTACCAAAATCTGTAACCTTTATTCCACAAGACAGCGAAACCAGAGGTAAAATGCCGCTTGTGGAGCATTTAGCGGAAGGATTCCAGACGGGCAAGCCTCCTGCCTGGCACAGAAATGAAGAACGAAAGGCACGAGGTTTGATGCCTATTCAAAATCCCGCAACGCAATTGGAAGGATGGGAACGTGAACTGGTGTGGATGGAAATTTTAATGTTGACTGGAGTTCCAGACGTGAGCTTTCGCCACTTGGCACGAGCTTGGGGACGCGACAAAGGCTTTCACATGGTCTTGGCCCAATTCATTTGTGAACGACATGGAGACGTGGAGCGCAAGAAGCGAAAGCGTGAGGAGGAGCAGGTGGCTGCCATAGAAAAAGTAGTAGGTTCCATGGCAAGTCCTCGTGCAAGGCCTCCAGCGGCGACAGGAGCTGCTGCAGCTACGGATGCTTCAGGCCAGCCACCGGCCATAGTCCAGGCACTACAACAGCTGGGCCAATCACAACCGAGTAGGAAATTGGTTGTTACGAAAGCAGAGCTTACTGAGTTTAGGGCTGCTATGATGACGCCAGCGCCGGATCGAAAGAAAAAGATTGCTACCCTGTTGCGTCGCCGAAGCAGTGGCAGTATGGACAACGATGCCCCTTTACCTGATGGCATCCAAGAACAAATTGATGCTTTGATAGGAGCTGATGTATGGGATGAAACCTGCTATGGCGATTCCAACTATAACGAAGAACTGGCTGCTGATCTTTTCAATTTGGCGGCAGAAGATTCAGCTATCCTAGCGAAGCGCATGCAGAACGTTGCAAATGCGAGAGCGGACGATGACTCAAGTACCGCCTACTCCAGATCGGAGGCATCTACCAAGCAAATGTTGCCGCCAGCGGCAGCCAACAAAGACGCGCCTGGCCACTATCATCTTCCAAAGCGAGAGTCTAATGCTTCTTTATATAGTAGTACAAGTAGTAATGCGCAGATTCCGAAGACAGTGGCTGTGAACGAAGGATCAGAAATGGAAGGAGGCGATACTCTGGGACCATCCTTTGCCACTGACGAAATTGGAAGGTCCCCTTCCTTCCCTCAAGCCCAGCAACATAGCAGTGGTGAACCTGCACAGGGATTTCAACAGCCTCCACCTCACGCCGTGCAGAATCAAGACGCCAGCGGAAGTCAGCAGCCGCAGGTGCCTTTTCAGAGCACTTTCAATGCTGGCCACCAGCACAACACGTCGCAGACGATGCAAAATGATACCGTTAGCCATCATCATCAGGCGCAGCAGCAGCCACCCCAGTACGGTGAACAAAACCAGCAGCGAAGTGGGACGTCAGATTTTTCTCAGATACTGCCTCAGGTTCAGCACAGGCGGCATCTGAGTGAACCTCCTCTACAAGGCAGAAGCCCCCACAGGCGGCATCTGAGTGAGCCCCCTCAACAGTGGGGTGTGGGGCAAATCCCGCCGGCCGTCGGTCATCAGCGGCAGCTCAGCTATCAAGGGCTTCCTGCAATTGGACAAAACAATGCGCATATCGTTCCAACAAGCCAGCCCGCTTCCGTGGGCCATCCTTTGCTGGCCCAAAACAAGCCCCACGAAGGCCAGGGCCAGACAGTGGTACACGGACGCCTCAGTCGCCAGAACAGCCAACAAGGTCGCCATCAGCGTCACCACAGCCATCAAGGCCTTGCTTTACTTGCAAATAACGCAATGAGCACGATGCAAGATAGCCATGGAAACCCGTTGCTTGCCCCCGCCCCAGTGGTGCAGCGCCATCAGCGGAACCACAGCTTACAGGGTTTTCAGTTGCATGGGCTACCACACCCCCAGAATCATCAGATCCATCAGCAAGGCCATAACCCAAGTATTTCTCAACACCAAGGCCGTGTCCCTGCCCATTCCGGAACGCCGCCGCAAAGCCTTCATTACCGGCAGCACAGTCAAGGCCACCCGTTGCACGGGCAGCCCCTGGCTACGCCAGGCGAACACGTGCAGCAGCAACACCCAGAGACCACAGCCAATGCAACCCCGACCCATCAAGTCCAGCAAGCCAATTTCGCGCAAGCTGGCGGGCAAGTTTTGCCGCAGCCTCAGAGTCAGAACCCACATGCCCAGCCCCCTCGAGAGCATAGCCATTATGAATATGACCATGAACGTACGGAACACTTATGCCCGCAAGATGACTCAGATTCGGACCCCACTCACGGCGACAGAGATCACGGATGCGAAGAAATCGAAGAGCATCACGACCACACTGACGTGCATCAAGGGAGCCAGCAGGTTCACCAAGTGACTCAAGTTGCTCAGGCCAGCTCTGAGCATTCATGGAACAGCTTTGCGGCACAGAATACTGCGTCGCAAGGGCCACAGCAGCAGCAGGTACACCAAGTCCACCAAACAGCGCACTACCAGCAAATAAATACTAGCAGCCAGCCTTCGGTGCAACAGACTCAGGCTGTCGCCCAGCATTATGACCAGGTCACACCAGCGCCCCAGGGGCAGCAGGAGCAGTATCTTGGACACCAGCAACCAAGCCATGACCCTGCGCATTCATGGAATCAACCTGGTGGCCAGGCTGGCGCAGGGCAGCATGGGCAAAGTTCAGGTTTCTCCCATGATCAGCATGCGAACCAGCACAATAATGGCAACCCTTACAGCCAGAATCAGGCGCCACATATGCAACCATTCGGAAAACAAGGGCATCCGCATGGTCAGAACATGGCGCAACAAGGTTTCAGCGTTCAGAACCAGCCGGCCGGCGTCCCTGGATATGGCCAAGGCGAGTCTCACGGCCACTTCCAAGGCCAACAGCAGGAGGTCACACAGGATGCATACCAGATTCACCCACCGAATCACGGCCCTAACCACCATTTCGATCATGAAGCATCGTCGAGTAATTATGGACAAGGCCAGCACCATGGACAGGCGTTGCACCACGAAGCGTCTCAGCAAGGTCAGCATGTGGCGGACCATCCGCAGGATGTGTCTACAGGCTACTTTCAGCAAGAACAAGGTCGTCATGATCAGCATCAGTCTGGACAGCCCCTGCAACAGGACCAGCCAGTGTACGAACCGCACTCAAATCAGGAGCAAGATACCGGTGTAAACAGTCACCCAGGACCCCACCAAGGACAAGATTCCAATCACGAGCAAAGTCATCATCAGACTGGGCAATCTTACGAAGATGCCTTGTTTGAATTGCCCTACACCAGTGGTGCCGCCGCTGGGTCTGAGACGGAGGAGCAATTTGACCACCACCACCCAAGCAACAGCTTCCAGGACGAACACCAAAACGGCAATGGTGCTGCATTGGGAAACTCGGAGGTGACTACGCACAGCTGGGAGCAACAGGGTCACGAGCAGCCACAGATCCAGCACGATCCGACGCAGGCACAGCAACAGCACCAACAAGAGAACGGCCAGGGCCACCAAGATGGGCAGCAAACACATCATGTATTCATTGAAGAGCACCTAGGCTACCCTCCAGAGTCGCAGAATCAACATCTTTATGCAGAACAGCAGCCCCAACATGGATATGGTGACCATCACCAGCAAGAAGGAGCAAATTTCCACCAAGAGTCTCAGCAACAGCAGAGCCATGTTAGCTATGTGGACGAGCGAAATTTTGTCACTGTGAACGGTCAGCAAACGGAAGGATACTATGACCCCAGCGACAACGGTGCCCACCAAGGCAGCAGCGAAAATACTGTGCAGTCGTAAACAGCATCATGGCAGCCGCTTGACTATAAATATTGCACTAGCATTCATATACATAAAGAATCATTTAACAAAAAACAACGGAATGAAACGAAAACGCAACAGTTTGTTGAAGTAGCGTGTTAGTCTGTCAGGCTTCCGGGGGGTGAGTGCGGTCGCTCACTTCGGTCCATTCGAATGGATGAATTCACGCCTGATTTTTTGCCGTAATTGTAGCTACGTCTGGGCCAGCTAGTAGTACCTGGTAGAACCCCGGAATGGGGTGCTACGCGTGCTTCGGCCGCCAATGAGTAGCTATCTCTAATAGCTAAGAGGACAAGTGTCTTGAGTGCGTCCGCTTGCGCTTAGCTATGTGTCATAGAGTGATGTATCGCAGGTGTTCATCTTTTGGAAGGGACTTTTCTGGGCGACTGGTGCAACTGGAAAATAGCCGAATCTTTGATATACCATAAAAGTAAGAAACGGACTTCTATTTCCGTGCAGCAGCACTGCTGACACAAGCAATGATAAATTGTAAACATGAAGAGCAAAAATACTAGAGTACTACGAGAGCCAACGCTACTAGAATTCTCCCTTTCGATTTTCTTACGCATTCATTTGATTACTACTAAAAATCTATTGCCAACGACCATCAACACAAAGTTACCTCACATACTGCGTAGTCAACACCATTCTTTTGAAAAAAGTAGCTTGCAGGTGACACGAGATTTGGCCACACTCCATATACTGAATAACATTCGCCCGGCGTTGTTTTCGTTTAGAAACCGTGCAGCACCACATTCTCAGAATGACAGATTTCTTGATCGACCAAAAATTCTTTCACGTTGGTTCGTTGATCACCACTCAATTGGATAACTTCTCCCACTTCCAAATCCTTTTGTACGGCACCGTTGCAACTGAAATTCTTTTTGAAGGCTTTGCAAATTCGCTTCACGTCCAAATCATCCGCCAAACCTGCTACAGTGGTAATACATTTACGTCCATTACGTTGTTGGACACGAACGTGGACTTTTTCTTCCGAGGAAACACCGCCCTTGTCTATGAAAGATAAATGGGGGCGGGGGATAACGCACCGAGTGAGTTTTGTGAACCACGTGCCATATTGCAAAAAGAAAAAGGGCACACACCGCTGAGAACGACAGCGACAGAAACATGGATCATCCATCATCATTCTTACCGCCTGCATCTTCAAATGCGTCAAAGGTATTAAATTGAAGACTTTTGGTTGCCATTTTGCTTGTTCTGTTATTGATAACTGCGGATTTGGTTATCGTGTATCAGCGTCGCGAGTTTGTAGGAAAACATCCAGCGATTCCATGCATAATAGATGCATTCCAATGTAATGGTCGTTCGTTCGTTGATATAGTAGCGGAGCGTGATAGTTGCAAGGAATGTAGCGATTCATATCAGCGCACAGAAGATCATTTAAAGGAGCATTGCAGTACATTGTTGATGGAGCGTGCATGATTGAAAAGTTGTCCATGGCATGGAGTTGAGTGTGTACGAAAAAGAAAGCGTCAGAAAAACAAAAGTCAATGCTTGTCACAATCATGTACAGCGGCAGCGCCCCAACTTCCACTAGGTCTACCAACAAGCCGAGGATTCAGGTCCAGTCTACATACCTAAAGTATAGAAATGAAAGCTACGGGTTGCTAGTGATGTTGTTCTTTATGTGTTGTTGCGGTTGTGGAAAGAAGAGCTCGCGGCGGCTCGCTTCGCTCGGGGGTATCCGCCGCGGCAGAAAAAAAGGATAGAGCACGGGGCGCTCGCCGCCGCCCCCGTGACCCCCGGCTCGGGGTAGTAAGGGCGGGAAAGCAATCCGGCCGGTCGTTGCCCGGCCAGCTAAGCCAGTTCCAGGGCCCGGCGTGGAGGGTGTGGCTGGAAGTCCGGCGGCTCAGGACGTTTGTCGAGGCCAGCCGCGGACCGCCGCGAGCAGGCATCCGACTTTAATTACAGTGATCAGAGTTGACGGACGATTATATAACGTGTATTGTATTGGGTGTTCTTCGGTCGTTTTGGTCGGAAGGCTGCAAAGTGAACAATTGTTCACTTTTTCTGGTCGGTCCGGCCACGAGGCGTTCCTGCTTTCAGGAATGAGCGGGTCGTGTTCGTGGTTTGGGTGGGAGCGTCCTCGGGCCGGTCTGGGCGGGGGCTTTCTGCGCCTGGGTTGCTGATGGGTGAGGCCTGTTTTTCGAGCCTGAATTTCCGAACCGCTTTTTAGCTGAGGCAGCTTCGCGGGCGGCCTGGTTGGGGGTTCTCAAGCTGCTGAGTGTTCGGGCGCTCTTTCCTGTGGCGCTTTGCCGCGGTTCGTCCTGTTGCACGATCCTCAAATCAAACATCGATCCGTTTCCTTTTTCCTGAGCCTGACTCACCCAGAGG
>ENA-ORBV01005632-ORBV01005632.1-microbial-mat-metagenome-genome-assembly--contig:-NODE-5632-length-22847-cov-6.219587_pt1 | contig 22847 bp, 12 predicted proteins | sample MGYA00237777_ERZ505514 | MGnify/ENA primary metagenome ERZ505514 (study PRJEB26160, sample SAMN06269048) | microbial mat metagenome | isolation source: Oligotrophic lake microbial mat | place... | reverse complement strand
TAGTTGGTAATGCTGCAAGCATCACTTGGCATTAGTTGGTAATGCATTAGCGGGACATTAGCGGTACCAAACACTAGCTGTAGAGCATGTAAAAGGTCATGCGACAAAAAGAAAGGTTCGGATTTAGAACGACCAGTGGCCGATGACACATCTGACAAGAAGCCGTTTCCTTGTAACTTCGACTACTCCGAAAGTGGTGAACAATAGCCCTTCGTCAACAGGTGCGCAACGCGAACTGCCCGGTCCCGCCGCATCTGTATGCAGTCATCGACAAAATCAAAAATGCTCAGAGGGCAGTCATTGTCGACTAGAACGATTAGCCAAGATTGAACCCATGCAAGTTCATTGAATCTTTTTTGGTTCTTTTCTTTATAATCTTCTTACAAAAAGCGACCAAAAAAGGCTTATGGTTCGCTTAGGGGCTGCATCTGAGAAAAAAAGAATCCAATGCGACATTGCCGACCATTTACAGTATTTACTGGTTCACTGTAAAATTTGTATTTGCAATTCGTCCATTTGGCATCCTCTTGCATCCCAAGATTCCCAATGGCCAGCGACGAATCACTGGCGAATGTTCTGAACAGCTGTGAAAAAGAGGCGAAGCCAGAGACGAAGACGAACAAGGCGTTTTGTCGCATAATGCATGTACGGCTTATGTAGCTTCCACTGGTGCTGTCTTCTTGTCATGAACTGTACGAAACTATACTGAACTGACCGTCAAAATGCTACACGTACCAGTACCATACTTAGTAGCTCGTGCCTGTGTATTCCTTATTAATTCCCACTACGAGTACACATTATAGAACTTAGTGTACGTTCCCCACTGTTTATAGCTGCCTTGAATTCGTTACCCTCTGTTCGTAGATCCCTGCATGCACGCTGCGCGAAACTACAGTGTACAAGGTTTGCACGTACAAGTGCTCTTGTACGGTAGCTACAACCGTAGAGCCTGTTACTCTCCCTCTTCAATGGCCGCTATCACACGGGCGAACCTCGCCGTGTCCGACGAAGTGCTCCTGGAGTTACTATCATAGATACTGGTAGCTAGTGAGTAGACTACATTGAACCGGTAGCTACTAGCTACTAGTACTAACAAGCTACTCGGAGTAGCTTCGTGTGTTTTTCTTTTTTCACAACCTTATTTCCTTTCGCACTGACGGAGCGATCGACAGTCTTCATCTTTTTTGCACTGTAAAACTAGACTAATTAGCTTGTACCTTACTTTTACATCTATCGATAGAAGACCTAATCATGCCAACAACTACTATCGGAAGCAATAGTAGCAGCAGCAGCAAAGACGGAGATGATGGACCATCTTCCGACCCGCTATTGCCGCTAATAGTTGCAGCTAGGGCCACTACGGAGAGTACCTCTTTGGATCACGACCACGACCGGCTCTTTTCCATGCGTGTAGCAGCCGAGTCCAAGGAGGAGGAGGGCAAAAGGGGCGACAACGTAGCAGGAGCAGCTGCGGCTGCTTTTTTGTCCGGGTTGCAGCTACTGGCGGCCGATCCAGCGGGGGAGGCCTCTCTAGTAGATGATGCGGCCAGGCACAATGCCAATGAGAGCAGTGCTGCTGCTAGCACAGAGGCGGCTTCAGCAGCAGCAGCTCCTCCTAGTGTCGGTCCTACTGCTGCTGCAGCTGCAGCACCCGGTTCATCCCTGCACATGGAAATTTCCAATGCCGTGACCGATCCCACTCGGTTTCCTCGCCGTTTGCACTCGATGTTAACTGAAATTGAAGAACACTCAGCTGCAGGAGGCATTAGTAGTAATAACAAGGAGGATGACTTTGACCAATACGTGTCCTGGGCTCCTCATGGAAGATGTAAGTTCTTGTTTTGTGTATGTAACAAAGAACGGAAGTCAACCAAGGAGAGAAAGATGGAACCTTACAGAGAGCCCTTTGTTTGCTTGGATTCTGTCCTGATGTCTTTTGTCCTTTGTTTCTTCTGCTATGCTACAGGCTTCTTGATTAAAAACAGGAAAGCTTTCACTGAACAAGTCATGCCCAAGTAAGTGCTTTTGTTGGTTCCTGCATGTTGTCGTGTTGGACTGTCAAAGGAAAGGAACTTGAATATTACACGGTCTGTGAAAAGAATCTAACAGGCATTCAACTTCTCTTGGTTTTGATTCATGCTATGCTCTCAGATACTTCTATCAGTTGAAGTATGTGAGTTTCTTGAGACAGCTCAATCTATACGGCTTCAAAAAGATCTACGGGCAAGGTGAGTGGTCCGTCGTCCATCGATCTGTGTGTCAGTCAAGGTCGACGGCAAACCAGCGAGTTTACCTTGCCTTTGTCTAGCACAGTCTAGTCAACCGCCTTCATATAGTGTACTCATCCATTCTCTATCACTCACTGTGCTTTGATCTCTTTGTTGCATCAGGCCCGGACAAAGGAGGTTAGTAGAGCTGCAACTAAGCACGAGACCGCCATATCGCTGATAGAGACTGCGAATGGGACACAATCATCTAACAACGAACCGTGCCTTTTTGTTTCTTCGTCACTATTCCTTTACCTCGTTCCTCCCCCAAAGCGTACTATCATGAAAAGTTGTTACGAGGACAGCCCGAACTCGCCGGGACTGTTGAGCGTGTCAAGACCGTCAAAGGGGGTAGCAACATCCGGAAACCATCCAATCCAGAAGACTCCGAAATCGACTTTTATGTGCTACCCCCACTCGACGACAAGGCAAAATTGGAGCTTGAGGCGTTCAGAACATCTCAAAAGCAGCAACAGACGGCGCATAAAAGGTCGTCGACATCGGCATTACAAGATTCTTCTGGGAAGAGTAGGCGTAGAAAGACAAAGGAGACATCAAAGCCCACCCCGAGTACTTCCAGCAGAAACGACAAGACCAACACCGATGGCATCCGTGCAGCTGTACGCGCTGAGACCAAAACTGAATCCCCATCCGAGACATCTGTGATTGATGCAGCTGCAGCTGCTGGGTCTGCAAGATTCCAGAGCTTCGCTTCCGAACTCGAACCGTCACCGATACTCTCACCTCAGCCTGCCCACCAACAAGTACAAGATTTCTCTTCACCCTTTGCCAATTCGCCCGGTTCCCATATGCTCCCATTTCCTTTTCCAAACGCTAGCAGTTTGATGGCCATGGGTTTGAATGTCCCATCATCCCTTGGCCAGTTGCAACAGCTACAGCAACGGCATAACTTGAGAGACCCGAACATCATGGGTGCACAAGCAGCCAATGACTCGGTATTACTGAATGCCGCCTCTGCTACTGCTGCAGGCATGCCTACCGCAAGCTTTGCTCTTGGAAATGGGCAGCAAATGTTAGAAGCAGCACAGCATGCAGCAGCGTCACAAATGGCGGGCCTGATGCCCATGAATGATGGCTGGGACATCGAACCACGGCCCTTGAAAACAGGTAACAATAACGGGGTGCAAGGAGATGAAGAAAGCAAATCAGTGTCTGAGTCTTTCAATAACATACAACAGCAGTTGCAACAACAACTGCAATCGCAACAGGACGATAGGTATTTGCAACGGGACCAGGACATTCCGCAGCATTTTCTACAGCAACAGCTACTTCAAAATCAATCCCAGCAATTTCAAAACCAACAGCTTCTACTACAACAGCAGCAGCACCAACATCTGCAGCAACAGCTGGAACAGCAGCAAATGATGATGGAACAACTCTCTTATCAACAACAGCAGCAGCAACAGCAAGAGCGACGCACATCTTTGTCACAACAACCTTCCTTATTCGTTCCTGAGTTGTCCTTGCAGGAGCGGATGATGCAACAATTTCAGCAGAACCAGTACCTAAACCAGCAACAGCCTCCTCCGTCTCAAAACCAACAACAGCAACCAGGAGACGATGCTTGGATGAGACATCATGGCTTCCAAGAAGAAGATTAGCTAGGTAGATAGTAGATGGGTATCTTCAAAACTATGTGAAAAAATAATGATGACCTCACGGGGGCTAGAACGTGCGGGGATCTTGTGCATATCAATTATAATTTTGAACATAATGTTTAAACGAACTGGAAATACGTCCTTTGATTTGTGCCTTCTGGTTAGCACTAGCTATTGCTTCCCATGGGATGGGTTGACCCCGCCAGTTCAAGAGAAGATCCTTTTTTTAACCAATCCATGAAACTTTCTCAGCTGCACTACTATAAGAGTTATTGGACAGTTGCTGAGTCATGCATCAGGAAGAAATGGGAAAAGAGGAAAGAGTGAGGGAAAGGAAATCACATGAAAGGGTTCAAAAAGGAAGGGAAGAAAGAATTGGAGGGATTCTTGGAAGGAAATTGCAACAAGGCAGTGTCTCAGTTTCCCTTAATGCTGTGTTGCATACAAAACACAAGTTTTTCTAAAATGCATTCATCAGACTTTTCAGTTTACTCCCTTCTCAAATGTTTTGTGTGATTTTCACATGATGGCATGTTGTTGCAACTGCTCCACAATGATCCTCACCTGCAATTGCTTCAAACACATGTTCCAGTAAGCTACTGCATGTTTTCATCACTCCCATGCTTTAAAAAAAACACAACAAAACACATGCATGCATCCATTTTGTTCATTCCATGCATCTCTGACTTTTTTCAAATTGCCTCACATTTGTTCAAGACACATGGTGTCCTTGATTTTGAAACACATTTTTTCCGGAACCATCAAGAGCAGAAATGTTGAATCCCCATTCTAATTTATTTCTAAGTTTCATGACAATTTCAATCGGTTCACCGAGCCAAATTCAGATGTTTTTGCACTGCTTTGTGTCTGTTGAACCAACATTCCATGAATGTCAGTGCGAGAGTGCATTGCATCAGTAGGATAAGAAATCTATTGGCACATGTCTACCACAACTAGAAAACCAAAATTGTTGTTAAAATTGATGCCTCATGATGCTTCCCAAAATGTCAATGCATCAAAATGACAGTTTGTTCCTCTTTCAACTCTGCCACTGAAATTCATGCATTTGTAGCAATGCAACCAAGATGACCTTCCAAATTCTAATCCCTTGCTTTAACCAAAATTGTTTGGAAAAGGAACCTTTTCTTAAAGTTCCGAGTCAATCTCCTCTATTTCTTTTTGCAAGCCAGTGCATCACGCACACACTAAGTTTTTCCTGATTGTGCATGATGGTTCTAACAAATTTCCAAAACCCTCAATTGGTCACTGCAGATTTATTTTTGCAATCAAAGAAATGCACCACAAAAGCAAAGTGCAGCATAACCTATGTTGCAAATTCTATTTCACTTTGAGCAGAACAGTTTGAAGTTTTCCTTCTGAGTCAAAAGCAGGGTCTTTGACATGATTGGTGCACCAACTGTTAGCATCTAGCCTGCATTGCTCGGGGGCATGGCAATGCATGTCCTGCATTGGGGCACAACATTGTGATCATCGATGGCACTGGTAGAAGCCCCTTGCCAGACTCACTCAAAGAAACAATCTAGCCCCGACAAGTCTGTGGCTTTCAATTGAGACACAATCAAAGAGAGCTGCACCGCGAAATCTTTAATCCACTCAACTTCTAAGCTTTTTGTGATGCATTTGATGGGTTGCAAAGGGTTACCAGCATGAATGCAACCATAACAAAGACCTGATTTGAAACATTTTGCAATCAATCTGATGGTGACACATGGGATGTCAGGGCTTTGAACTTAAGGCACAGCTAATCATTGAGCATGTCCCTAACAACATTGACAACAATCACTTCACAACTTGTGACATTTCCACTGACAGAGTTCATCTCAACATGATGCTGCCTGAGACTACCACACAACATTCAGAAGGTGGCCATGATGTGCGTTGGACCTCCAAGGTTAATCAATTGACATTCCAGGTTGATGGAACACCAGTGGAAACTGTTGTTTGAAGCTTTGAGCCACCACCCCTCCCTTCATTTCCACAGACATTGACTGCAGTGCAGCATCCGACATGCACACTGACACTCAACACATTCTTATTTTGTTGCACTGGCTACCAGCATGCAAAACATGGGGAAGAATGAAGTGCATGCAGGCATGTGCATGCATGTGTGCAGATGCACATGCGCACATGTCAGAATGGGGTGTGATCAGTGACCTTTTTCCAAACCCTCTTGGGTCATCTGGCTTTGTGTGGCATAGCATAGCATCTTGAACAATGTTGTGAAGGTGCAGCAAATGTGTTGAGCAAAGCAAAAGCTAATGCAACTTTTCTTTTTCTTTTCTGTTCAATTTTATCCATGTTCTCCTTCTTTCAGTTTCTAACACCCCAAAGGGAGATGGAGTGGGTAACTGAAGAGAAAAAGTTGGCTTTTCTCACAACAAATCATCCTGTTCTTTGGTTTTCTTCATCTCTCTTTGCACTCAAAGGGCAAAGGAATTGCAAAAAGTGAAAGGAATCCTGGGCAACAAGTGGAGAAATGACATGTCACAAAGCTGATGGGGTGTTTTCTCATGGTGCAGAACAAATCAAATGCCATTGTGGCTGCAATGCAGTGGGTCATAAAATTGTGTTTTCTGCATCTCACGTGACAACTGAAGCTGACAGTTCAATTCTGCCATCAGCTTCCTCAGCATTTTCATTCACCACCACTTTCAGTTGCGACATTTGGGGCCCTCATGTGCAGCGGTTTCACACTGAACCATAGATTAGGAAGTGAAAGGTGGATGCCACAATCAAAAATGCTACCCAACTGGACAAAGGACCTGACAAAAGGGAGCAAAACTAGGTCTTTGTCAGTTAGACTTTTTTGCACACTGCAAATGAGAAACATTGCATCCCTTCAATTGAGAACCGTTGTCCATTCATCTGCCAATTCTGCTGCCTCTGATGCAGGCCTGATCCCAACAATGTTCAGTTGCTAGGATGTTGAAATGTTTCAAAGTTAGTGCAATGCTAGTAAACAAAGTCACCTTTTCTTCATTTGACCTTTGGTTCTTTGTTCCACAAAGAAGGAAACAACTGTCACGCAGTCAAGAGGAATGGTGGAAAGATTGGGATCAGTTTGGTGCAGCATTGCAACAAAACTGTTTTAAAAGTCAGATGTCACACAACAAAATGATTGCAATGCTTTTTTTGCAACCTGTTGCAGACTGCAACACATTGGGGATCAGGCCTGCTATGATGTGCTGCTGCAGCAAAATCTGAGTTTTGACATGTGGCTCATTTCATTCCTTTTTGTCACATCTTTTGCTCCTTTTCAGTCCTGAGTGGAAGTGTGTCTGTCCACATGCCCTGACAGCTAAAAATGGGACCAAATGACAGCCAATGTCAATGACACAAGATGACCTGAACACACATTGCAGTTTTTCATGTGTCCAAAAAAGAGCATGTGAGATTCTTCAAGGGGGGACAAGCTTTGTTGAGATGCAACACGAATTGCTGATTGCTCAACACAAGAAAAACAAACACAATGTGCATTCACTTCCGTCAAATTGTCCCTTTCATTCACACCCAAACTTGTCACTCTAGCCACCCTTTTGTCATTGATGTCCGATGATTCATTCAACTCTCAAAGTGATGAAATCGGACTCACAATGCACCAAATGACAGATGAGGTTGAGGCTGTTCATCATGTCAACCCTGGAACATGCGACTTCTCATTAAATTTTCAAATCTGTTAAGAATGAGCCCTTGCAGAGGACACCAGGTTGGCGTCACACATAAAACAAGGATAAGCACTCAAAAGACACAGGAGCTAAAAAAAAGAAATGCGTCAAAAATCGTGCTTTTTCAAATCGTGATTCAAAACGCAACCAAAAAAAAGTTTCAGTCTGCATTTAATTGAGTCATTCAAAACACAAAGAGAATCATTCCTGGTGATCACTTTGGGTTTCAACGCATTCAATTTTGCATGACCCTCAAAATTGGTGCATCATGTGTGTTGCTTTTGTGGAAGCATGTGGAAGCATGAATTGTTCACAGAACATCCTGTCATCTCATGATTGCATCCAAAACCTTGTGCTTCTTCTGCCACCAACAGCTTGCAGCTTGCTGGTGCTGCGACAACTGTTGCCATTGTCATTGCTGTTTCTGCTGCTGCCGCCAATGGAAATGTTTGTGTTGATGCCAATGCAAATTCTGACACTTTTCTGCCATCACAAATGATCATGCCAATGCTGTCACTGCCAGACTGAACTAGACTGGACTGGACTAGGCCAGACCTAGCATTACCATCACTAAACTAGCAGTGGGCTAGCCATGGGCTATGGCTGCAGCAGCTACTAGTGCTGCAAAACACTTTGCTAAGAATCTGCAGTCTTGCCAAACTTTTAGGAAAACTGTGCTACCTGATCTTCGTCTGTCCGACCCCCCCTTCTACTCAACGGATGGATCTCCTCCTTCAAAAATTTCGCTCACAAAGTTAGCCTGGCGTGTGTATCTTCCCAGCATTTCTATCTTTCCAAGATTCTTTAACTTTCATTTGAAGGATGATCTCCGCTGCTAAGGATCATCATGCCGGCGTCCTGCCTTCCAATCAAATGAACTATGAATGGACGACGGGCGCGTTGGATCTTGCTGGTCAGCGCGCTTCCAATGCCACTCTCCTGCCCACCACGGGAAAACTAGCAGTAAATAACGGACATCTTTCAGCTTCGTGGTGTTTCGAAAGTTTGCAAGCGGCCGTACGGCTACTGGTACCAGTACGACGTACCAGTGGCCAACACAAGGCGCACCGAGCGAAGCTGGCCTAACAACAAGCAATCACTAAGCTGTTCACCGCGTATAACACGAAAGAGTAGGGTTGCTCTCTCCGCTCTCTAGTGTCCAACAGTTTGTTTTATATTAGTTTTAATTTATATTTATTTAGTCTTTCACCATGGCGGCGGTACCACTCGTCTTCAGTGAAGCTCTGAATGTAAGTAGTTTTAAATTGGATTGAAATAGGTTGCCTTTTGCCATGTCGGTTGGATGGATCCAGTTGGCTTTTACGTAGGATCCAGTACCACTTCTACGTAACGGACGAAAAATACAATCAGCCCGATGACTCCGCGGTAGACTGGCTATGCCTCCCTAGCTAGAAGCAACCAACGAGCTAGCTAATCGACCACCATGACAATCCATCAATAGTAGGTACAGCTACACGACGACGCACTGCTGAGCGAGGGTAGCTTCACGCAAAGCTAGTGGCTACTTCCAGCTAGCTAAAGACTGGAAAATGACGCTTCGTCAACCGTAACACCCTCGAGTCCCACCAACAATCCCTTGGACGCTCCTACATTCAAATACACAACAACCTGTTCTTCTTTCCAGTTACTCTTCGACAGCGACTGGGATGCGCGGCTAATTAGTCTTCCATGTTGGCCCAAATGACCTGGATCAAGGAGCTGCTGGATCCAACCAACCAACCATTGTGAAATTGCCTCCTCTTTTTTGTCGGTTTTTATTATTTATTTATTCATTGTTTCTAACCGTCCCTTATTGTCTTTTAAACTCAACAATCAAATGCTGTCGTATCAAATGGAATCCGAAAATCCAATAGCTTCAAAGCCTCGGCGTTCCCGAGACATCCATTAAACATGGTCTTACTACCATGGAATCCGACAAATGGATCATCTGCGTGGAACCCAACCAACTGTCCATGGTCGATTTGCAAAATGGCGCACAAGTGACCCGTCGTCCCATTCAGGCGGAAGCTGCCATCATGAACCCTACACAGAACATTTTGGCTCTGCGGTCTGGAACTACGCTCCAAATCTTCAATCTAGATGCCAAAGCTAAGGTCAAGTCACACAACATGCCTGAGCCTATCGTCTTTTGGAAGTGGACCTCGGTCACCAACTTGGCTCTCGTCACCGCCACGGCTGTCTACCACTGGAAACTTGATGACCAGGGTGCTCCCGTAAAGATCTTTGACCGTCATGCTACTCTTGGTGCAAACACCCAGATCATCAACTACCGTGTCTCTCCGGATCAGAAATGGTGTTTGCTGGGAGGAATTTCGCAAGGGGCGGGAGGAATGGTCAACGGTAACATGCAGCTCTTCAATATCGAGAAGAATTTGTCACAGCCCCTTCAAGGACACGCAGCAGCCTTTGCCACGCTCACTATCCCTGGACGCGACGATCCTGCTCACTGCATCGTCTTTCACGAAAAGAAGGCCGACAATCCTGCCGAGCCACCCAAGATTTACATTCGTGAAGTTGGTCGAGATCCTTCCAAAGGTGCTCCCTTTGGTGTCCAGCCTTCGCCAATTCCTGTTCCACCTGATGGCGCTGGAGACTTTCCCGTCAGCATGGCGGTTGATTCCAAGAATGACATTGCCTTTCTCCTGACGAAGATGGGATACGTGTTCATGTTTGATTGCCACACTGGAAAAACCATTTACCGTGCCAAGCTTCTCAGCGACACCGTCTTTGTCACTTGTCCTCAAGAATCTACTGGTGCCATTTTTGGTATTACTGTCCGCAAGGGTCAAGTCTTCCGTCTGCAGTTGAATGGCCAAGCGCTTGTTCCTTACATCATGCAGACGCTTCGCGACAACGACTTGGCGCTGAAGTTGGCTGGTCGTTTGAATTTGCCTGGTGCCGAGCAATTGATGTCGGCCGAGTTTGAACGTTTGATTTCGCAGGGTCAAGTTGCCGAGGCCGCCAAGGTTGTGGCGGCTAGTGGAAATGCTTTGCGCACACCCGCCACCATTGCCCGATTCCAGCAGATCCCCGCTGTGCCCGGTCAGGTTCCTCCTCTCTTGCAGTACTTCTCGACTCTATTGGAAACTGGTCGCCTCAACGAACAAGAGAGTGTGGAAGTCGCCAAGCCCGTCTTGCAACAGGGCCGTTTGCCTCTTATGGAGAAGTGGTTGAAGGATGACAAGCTGCAGTGTTCCGAAACTCTTGGTGATCTCATCATGCAAAAAGATATCGGCATGGCATTGAGCGTCTACCTGCGAGCGGAATGTCACGCCAAGGCGATCCAGTGCTTTGCGCAACGTGGGGAATACGAAAAGATTGTCCCGTACTCGAGCAGCGTTGGATTCAAGATGGACTACTCACAAATGCTGAACCAGCTTCTATTCAACAACCCTGCCGGAGCTTTGGATTTGGCCAAGGGTCTTGTGAATGCCGAAGGCGGTCCTCTCATCGACATTCAGGCAACGGCGGAAGCCTTTTTGAGCAGCAATCGTGTTCAGGAGACGACCGCCTTTCTGTTGGAAGCCCTGAAGGAAAACAAGGCCGAGCACTCGTACTTGCAGACCAAGTTGTTGGAGATTAACTTGATCGGAGGAGCTCCTCAAGTTGCCGATGCCATCATGCAGCAAGGTATTTTGACTCACTACGATCGTCCTCATGTTGCCAAGCTCTGCGAAAAGGCCAACATGTGGCAACGTGCCGCCGAGCATTACACCGAGATTGCGGACATCAAGCGTGTGTTCAAGAACAGCCACCAAATGAACCCCGAGTTTGTGGTGAACTTCTTCGGCAAGCTGAATCGTGAGCAAAGTATTTCTCTTCTCAAGGATATGATGCAGCGGGGACCCCAAAACGGCCAAGTCTGCGTCGAGGTAGCCAAGAAGTACCACGAGGAGCTTGGCTCGGAAAGTCTGGTCGAAGTCTTCGAGAGCGCCAAATACACCGAAGGCCTCTACTACTTCCTTGGAGCCATTGTCAACTTTTCGGAGGACGCCTACGTGCACTTCAAATACATTCAAGCGTCGTGTATGCTCGGGCAATTCAAGGAGGCCGAACGTGTCTGTCGCGACTCCAACATCTACGTCCCCGAGGAAGTCAAGGATTACTTGAAGGGGGCCAAGCTTCCTGACCCTCGTCCTCTTATCCACGTTTGCGATCGTCACGATTTTGTGGACGAGCTGACCGAGTACTTGTACCTCAACAGTTTGCTCCAGTATATCGAGGTTTACGTGACCAAGGTCTCGCCTCCAAAGACCCCCATGGTTATCGGAAAGCTTTTCGACCTAGGTGCCAACGAGGACTTCATCAAGCGCCTCCTCATGGCTGTCGGTACTGCATGCCCTGTTGACGAGTTGGTGGAGATTGCCGAAACCCGCAATCGTCTTCGTTTGCTCCAGCCCTGGCTCGAGGCTCGTGTCGCTACTGGAAGCACTGAACCCGGTACCCACAACGCTCTCGGAAAGATTTACATTCAGTTGAATCGCGATCCCAAGTCGTTCTTGCTCAACAACATGTTTTACGACCCCAAGGTTCTCGGTCCCTACTGCGAGTCTCTTGATCCTCAGTTGGCTTTCATTGCTTACAAGAAGGGTGCCGGCGAATGTGACGACCAGCTCATCAAGGTCAGTCACACCCATGGACTTTACCGCGATCTTGCTAAGTACTTGGTCGAGCGTCAAGACATGGATCTTTGGGGAAAAGTCCTCAACAAGGAAGAAGGAGAAGACGAGAAGGAAGAAACCAAGCGCCGACAGCTCATTGATCAAGTTGTCGAGTGGGCCCTCCCCGAAAGTACCTCCGCTGACGAAGTTTCCTGCACTGTCAAGGCTTTCATGGCTGCCGACCTACCAGGAGAGCTCATCAGTCTGCTCGAACGTATTATCCTTCAAGGATCGGACTTCTCCGACAACAAGAACTTGCAGAATCTCCTTATCCTTACCGCCATTCGTGCCGACGCCACTCGCGTTGCTGGATACATTGACCAGCTCGACCAATTCGATGCCAAGGACATTGCTCTTATTTGCGTTTCCGAGAACCACATGCTGTACGAGGAAGGTTTCAACATTTACGTGAAGTTTTCCAAGGTCGAGCACACCCCTGACAAGGAAGAACAGGTCGAGATGCAGGTTCTTGCTATTGGAGTTCTCGTTGATTACATGAAGGATCTCGATCGCGCAAAGGCATATGCCACCCAATGCGACGAGAAGCCAGTCTGGTCGAAGCTTGGTAAGGCTCAGCTCGAAGAGAAGTTCCCAGCCGATGCTATCGAGAGTTTCATCAACGCGGAAGATGCGTCCGAGTATGCCTTGGTTTGCAGCGAAGCCAATGAAGCCGAGATCTGGACCGAACTCATCCCCTACCTCAAGATGGCACGAAAGAGCATGCAAGAAAACCTTATCGATACAGAGCTCATTTATGCGTACGCAAAGACCAACAATCTCACCGAAATGGAACAGTTCGTCAGCGGACCCAATGTTGCCAACATCCAAACCATTGGCGACAGATGCTTTTCGGAAGGCCTTTACCAGGCAGCCAAAATCTTGTTCATCAGCATCAACAACAACTCCAAATTGGCTCTTTGTCACATTCACTTGGAGGAGTACCGAGAGGCCGTCGCAGCTGCTACCAAGGCCAACAACGTTTCCACTTGGAAGGCCGTGTGCTTCGCATGTTTGCGTGCCGACGAGTTCCGATTGGCTGCCACTTGTGGTCTTCAAGTCATCAAGTACCCCGATCACGTCGATGAAATTGTTACGTTCTACTCTGATCTCGGACATTTCACACACGTCATTTCCCTCTTCGAGCAAGGCTTGGGATTGGAGGATGCTCACGTCGGTATCTTTACCGAGTTGGGTGTTTTGTACACCAAGCACCTTCCCGAGAAGGTCATGGAACACTGCAAGGTTTTCTTCAGCAAGCTCAACGTTTCGAAGGTTGTTCGAGCATGCGAGCGCGCTCGTTTGTTCCCTCCTGCTGTTTATCTTTACATGCAAGACAAGCAACACGACAACGCTGTCAAGGTCATGATCGAACACGCCTCTGGTTGGGAGAACGACCTGTTTTTGGACTCGATTATCAAGGTCCGAAATGCCGAGCTCATGTACAAGGCAGTCAACCACTACCTTACCACGCATCCTATGTTGTTTACTCGACTCATGGAAGTTATGGAAGATAATATTGATCACGCACGAGTTGTGAGCCAATTGAGACGCACTGGGGACTGGGCTCTACAATTGGGACAGCAGTACATGAAACAGGTACAAAAGAACAATGTCAGTGCTGTGAACGAGGCACTCAACGAGGTACGATATAGATCTTTTATGTTTTTACTATACTTATGAGTCATCCGGGGACAACTAACAATTCGTGTCATCCTATTTTCTATTTTCAGCTTTACGTCGAGGAAGAGGATTACGAGGCTCTCCGCAAGTCTGTTGATGGATTCAACAACTTCAACATGATTGCCCTTGCATCGAAGCTCGCTACACACGAGTTGTTGGAGTTCCGACGTATCTCAGCCTACGTATACCGCAACAACAAGAAGTGGAACCAATCGATTGAGCTTTCTAAGAACGACCGCATGTGGAAGGATTGTATTGACACCGCGAACGAATCTCAAGATACTGAGATTATCGAGAACTTGCTTCGATTCTTCTGCGATGCGTCCGAGAAGGAATGTTTTGCGGCATGTCTGTATACCTGCTTCACCCACATCAGTCCCGACCTTGCTTTGGAACTTGGATGGATCAACGGGTACCACAACTTTGTCATGCCCTTCATTATCCAGACCTTCCGCAGAACTCATGTGCGTCTGAAGAAGTTGGAAGAACGTACCGCACCTCCCAAGGAAGCCGACAACATTCAAGACCAGGTGGCAGGTACCTACGGCAACTTGAGCGGATTCGGTGGCGTGTTGATGCTTGAAAACGGAGGGGGCATGGGAATGGGAGCACCATCCATCCCCGGTGGTATCCCCATGCCTGGCACTCCTGGCGGCGGAGGTGGCAACATCGACATGAGTGGATTTGCACCCCAGATGAACGGTGGCATGGGAGGAATGCCTAATATGGGCATGCAAGGAGGTATGGGTATGCAAGGAGGTATGGGCATGCAAGGTGGCATGGGCGGCGGCATGGGATTCCAACCGCAGATGTAAAGAGCTTTTGATCGTGGCGATTTGAGTAAGCAGGTCGCCTTGGTCATGTCATGCTATGCAATCAACTGAGTGAGCGGTGATTTTTCTTTGCCAATAGAAAGAAAGTCCGGAGAGAATTTTATCAATACTACAGTACTATAAGATTTATTCGTTTAGTGTCAGTTCAAAAGATTCTGCTGTATCTTTTTATCTTTGCTATCTACTTTGCTACTTATCTTGGCAGCAGTTATTGCATCTCTAGTTTCTACACTATTACAATTAGCCGCTAGCAAAAGCATCTTTTGTAATGGTGGACACCAATGCGATTTCTAATAATCTAGCTTCAACCTTTTCCGTTGTGGTTGTGTTTCAGCGACTAAGATCCAATCTCCCAAGAAACGAATGCAATAAATCATGAGCCCGCACCTGTCAACCAACCATCCAATTCAAAGAATGTTCTATCGTATCCGGCATCGGTTTTGATATTGCTATTTGCCATTGATACGATTACTCCGGCCTGCAGAGAAGCTTCGTATCTTCGCTTTCCACCAAACCCAACGCCAGAGAATCCCTCGAATCTTCCACCAAACCACAAAGATACGGAGGAGTTAGGAGGAATCAATCAGCACCATACAATAATTCAAATTTTGATCCGGTGTTGTTCGTGGATAAACACACGGGCAGAATGCAAGACTTCATTCCATCCTACGTCATTTGAGATTTTGATTGGTTTAAAAATATCGCATTCTGGATCGCCTCGCTTTTGTACAGACGCAAATCAAGAAGCGCCCAATCAAAATTCTGGATGACATACTCGTACGTACGTCAAACATGCAAATGCGTTTGAGTTTTCAGGCGCAGCCACCCAATCGAGGAGAGCAGAACCCATGCTACGAAACGAAAGAGAGGACCCCACGAACGACACGGGGTTTCTCATGCGCAGAACAGGCGTTTTCTGTGCTACGCCATCATCCATCACAAACGTACGTGCTACAAAATGCTGGCAAATAACTAGCAGCAGTAGTTTTTCGCTAGCTTCCCCTTAGAGTTGGGTTGATGGATATTGACATTTTGTGTTCCAATTTTCTACCTGCAACGTTGCAAGAAGATAGACAGACACACTAAACAATCGCACTACACCTGTTGATCTGGCATTTTGCTACATCACTACAAAGAGCTAACTAAATAGCCATCAATCCAGCAAGAGAGAGACGCAAAAGACTGGAGTGTCAAAAACAAGCCCGCCCTTTGACACAAAATATACTTTCCTACCTACTAGTATAGCCCACAGACATTCACATTCCTCTACCCCCTTTTTGGCCTTTCCTTTGTTGGCTTCTGTCCGTACACAAACCCGTCCAAAGAATCCATCAAACAAAGACCGCCTTCGTTGTCTAGCTAGGAAGAAGCTATTTGATATCTTGATATTTGTTTGGAAATTCTTTCCTGATATCTGACTTATTGTTAACATAGACATATCACCTGCCATTATCTGCGAGTTACAGGTTTATCCGCCTTCAAAAAAAGTCAGATTCCGTGAGAACCCTTGCTTTATTCAAATGCAGAGTCCAAAGATCCATAACTTGAGAGAACAAAAGGAAGTCAAAGAAATCATGACCATGCCAACGAAACCCAGCAGCAACGAGCGCTTTAGCCGAATTCGAAGACGGTCGTCCACGACGGGTCTCGTATTGGTGAGTGTGCTGGCAGTGTCTGCAGCAGCCTCTGGTGTTTCTGCCTTTCAGCCAAGCCCTAGGATCTTATATCCTTCTGCACGATCCGTGGCAGCCGTGGATTACGAGACGGAGGTGAAAGCCCCGGCTTCCAAGACCACAAAGAGCAAGACCAGCCCCAGCACAAAAGGTTTCAAGGCAAAGACAACCGAGGTCACACCCAAGAATCTGAAGGATTTGGAACAGCTGCTCAAAATGGAGTTGAGTCTGCAACTGCCGGCTCATATGGGGGTGGAGCAAATCGAAAGTACTTCCAAAAAGTCACCAACTCTGATATCAGCGTCCAAAGTCAAGACGGCACTTCCCACCAGAACTCGAAAGGCAACCGTAACCACCAAGCGAGTTGTCAAGTTGGCGTCCTCCAAAGCAGCACAACGAACCACACCCATTGCCAGTGCAACGCAGACTGCTGCTTCTTCCGCTACAACAGTACCATCATCTCCATCTCGTTTGGTGTCTCCCAAGATTGTCAAACGAACCAAGACATCTTCATCTTCTACTGCAACCGCTGCAGCAGCTTCAGTAGAAAGCACACCCCAAAAGAGACGTACGACGCTCCGAACAAAGGGCAAGATGCTCACCGCCGACTTGGAATCCGTCTACCGACTCAAACTTCCCCGCACCATCAAGGAAGCGAAGCTGGAAGACAAGGATCCCTCCAAATTGTTGACGCGGGAAGAAGAGATTCTCTTGACCTGTCGGATTCGTGCCCTGCGCAAGGCCGAACAAATTCGGGACGAACACGATCACGACGACCACCACCCATCGCAGCAACAAGCAGCCTGGACGGAATCCGAATGGGCGACCTCGTGTGGCTTTGCGTCCCCTCTCGAATTGCGCCGCGTCATCAAACAAGGACAAGAAGCTCGGGCGCGCATGGTGCAGGCCAATATGGGATTGGTCACCAACATTGCCAAACGACAACACTCGGGCTTGAAAGTGGCCATGGAAGCGGGTGCCGGTAGTGTGGGTACCATTTTGACCTTGCAGGACTGTTTGCAAGAAGGACAAATAGGATTGATCTTGGCAGCGGAACGTTTCGATGCGTCGAGGGGTGTCCGATTTTCGACGTATGCGACGTGGTGGATTCGACAACGGATTACCCGATCCATTAGTGATTCGAGTCGCATCATTCGATTGCCCGCACATGGTATGTACATTGTATTATGCTACGAATAGTGTGTTGTTTTCTGTGAGTCCATCTTGTTCTTACCTATCATTTCGTGTTTTGTTTTTATTGCAGTTCACAATGTGCTGATCAAAATCAGCAAGGCACGAAAGCAAATGCGTGGAGAAATTGGTCGCGAGCCTTCCGAACCCGAGTTGGCCCATTACATGGAATTCCCCGTGGAAAAATTGCGACAATACTCTTTGTTGTCTCGGAATGTCGTCTCTCTGGAAAAGCCCTTGCGTTCCACATCGAATGGCAAGAATGAAGGAATGGATACACGAACCTTGGGAGATACCATTGCGTCGGATGCGCCAACACCACTGGAGGATGCCCAACAAGCATCGTTGAGACAAGATTTGGATGCCGTCTTGCAGGATGCCTTGACGGCCACCGAAAGGACCGTCTTGCTGACTCGGTATGGATTGGATGATGGACATTCCAAGACACTGGAAGAGACGTCGCGACAATTGGGCGTGAGCCGGGACCGGGTTCGAGTGGTGGAAGCACGGGCTCTCAACAAATTGCGAAGCCCGCAAAAGAACTATCGTCTCAAAACATACTTGGGAGGCAGCAATGGCGTAGATGCTACGGCTCCCACAGCAGCAAACCCAAAGCTAACATCCACAACCGCAACCGCCGCGTCCCCGCAAAATTGGATCTTGGAGAATATGAATAAGAACTCTGTATCCAGCACTCGGAGTGAAGAGCGCAGTGCCGAAGTGGTCAACCCCTTTGCGTCCCCTTTGAACTATGGAGCAAGAGCATCTGGCGACGAGAACTCTGCAGACGCAGCACCCGATCGTCTATGGTTCTTGTAGGAAAAAGAGGGACCATTATCGCGTTCTCCCTGATGATACCGTCATCGGCTACCTCATCTGAGTGTCTTCTGTTTCTCGCCTCGGCGTTTTGCAATCCAGCTTTCCCATGCCTTACGGGTCCATGGACGTGCAACGGATAGTCGAGGTTTGGATCGTCGTCTTTGACCACGCCAAATGAAGGGACAGTGCCCAGCTCCGCCAGTGCCAGAATTGTAGTACGCAATTCGAAAAGGTCACTCATCACCCTGCTAATCCCTAGACCGAAAACCAAAGAAAAATCGCATCATCACAATCACAAACTCACACATTCACAAACCAGCACGCTGTCACTCACAAACCACAAAGAAGACTTTAACCGCATGAACACGAACCATACAAATGCTAAAATCATCATATATAAATACAGACTAAAGCACAGAAATTGTTGCAATAATAAAATGATAAAAAGTTTTACCTACTAATAACAAAACTGGCCATACCTTAATTCCAACTAATAGCTAGAGTAACCTGCTCAGGAACCACCTGTCGTAAATGCTTTGACTGGAGTAAATTCTTTTGCCAAAAGTTAGATACTTCGTAGGAATAATCAACTCGTCGAGTAACACCGTTCCAAGTGCTTGCCATCGGCGACCAGGAAGATGCTTCTGGGTACTTTCATTACTCACTACTACTACAGTTGCTGAGCAACTGAAGAATACAGTAGTGCTGGGCCAGAGTAACCACCAAGGAATACGGACTCGATCAGTTTGGTGGACAGCACAGTAGTAGGCTTTCACGAATCATCCCTTCCGGTGCCATAAGTTATCGTTCCCGCGTGTACTTACAAGCAAGCATCGTCGTTGTACCGCCCTCCCCCTAGCTTACCTGACGTGCCATTCAGTTCTTCAAAAACTAGCTAGCTAATCTTACTTGCCAGTGAGCGAATACACTTCCTTCGACTTTCTAATTCATCACAAAGGCAAGTGCACTCGTTCGGTATAAGTATGGTACGGATAAGTAAGGTAGAGTATGGAACAGGTCATCTTTTGTTTGGTTTTGAATTTGGTACTGAACGTCGTCCAATCCAATCCATCGGCTCCACTTCCGTTGCAGAGGCCACGTCTGCTATACTAACTAATAGAGTGCCAAGTTACGAACAACCGACCAAGCAGCTAAGAGTTGTTACAAAGACTACGGCATCCAAGCATAACAAATATAACTAAGTAAGTAACTTTACTCCTACAGTTCGTACCGTAGTAAGGTATACCGCGTTTACTGCATGAATACCATATCTCTGCCCGGCGGACTAGGAACGATTTTATCCCTCCAATCACCCGTTTTCACATCGTCTCCTGGAACATCCGTCACCTTGGTGTCACGTCGTGGAACGTAGACCAAATTGTCCGTGGCATGGACCATCCACGGTTCTTGTCGATAATCATTGCCAAAGGGTTTGGGCAACAACCAATGCATGCCAATGGTCACGCCCTTGCGGGGAATGGGACGAAATTGTCCACTCGCTTCGGCGACCTGCAAGCGATCTTTGCAAAAGTCCCGCAACTTGTGTTTCAGGGCCAATTGGGTATCGGCGGCCCGGGATTTCCACAGTTTGTGCGTCGAGGGGACCCGCGAGGGCAAGAGTGCCTTGCTGGCTTTGGCAAAGGACGCCAACGTCTCTTGGACCTTGCTTTCCAAATCGTTGGCCAAGGTAGGTCCAATCCGCAATTTGCCGAGCGACTCACGAAAGGACGCAAAGGAGGCATCTGCCAAAAGCGAAAGCTGCGCCTCGTAGGCATCCATCCATTCCGACGCCAATCCCTTTTGGAGTGCCGCCGTCAAGTCTTTTCCGACAAAGGTAGATTTCACCAAACTGGAATCTCCTTGGAACTGTTCCTTGGCTTGTTGCAAGATCGCATCGCAGAGCGCCCCAAAGGCCGGGACCAACTTGGTATTGGCGGCCGTCGCTTCCTGGACGAGTTCCAGGGCATCCGACAAGGCCTTGCGACGAGCGGGTTCCAATTGTCGGGCCGCCGCCAGTTCCCGAGGCCGTTGGTTGATGTGTTGGGTCGTCGACATGGTGGTCAGCGCGGTGAGAGGGGCAAAGAGGGCCCCGTCTTCGGCCACGACATTGGCGACCCGCGTCATGGCATCTTCGGGTGTGACCATTTGATGAGGTCGTTTTTCATGATCGAGGACGACGCCTTCAATTTGATCTGGCGTCAAGTACAAGACGGATCCTCCAAAGACATCGGTCAATTGTTGCATACTACTGTGACTGTTACTGTTACTCGTTGTTTTGCTGCTGCCCGTCGTCTTTTTGCCCACATCCAAGGTTTCCAAAATGGGGGCGGCGGCTTTTTCCAATTGTTGTTGCGTCGTTTCTTGTTGACCCGGTTCACATACGACCACCAAACACGCCTTGTTTTCAAAGGTTTCCGCTTTGTCGCGTTCGGATGCTTGCCATTGCAACAATCGTTCCATGGCGGGCGCCAGGACTTCCATGAGGCCTTCGCCACGGGCCAAATCGACGGCGGCCGGAATGAAAATGACCAATCCTTGACAGGCTACCGTACTTTGAACGACTTCTTCCAAATTGGAAAAGGACGGCAAGGCCAAGGCCAATCCCTTGGCGGTGGCGACCGCTTTGCTCAGGGCACCACTGAGGTGCTCATCGGCACCTCCCATCATTTCGTCCAAGACGGCTTGTTTTTGTTTCGAGGTGACGCTCCGGGACACCAAGACGCACGCCGTACTTAGTTGGGCGTGACCTTCGGCTTCCAAATCGGAAATCACCGTGCTCAGCGACATGGGCAATCGGGTACGAGATTCACTCACAATCATGGAGGCATTAGTCGTCATCGTCGTCGTGACTGCCAGTAGCAGTGTCACTACGAGTAGTTGAGGCATTTTACGAGTGTGTGAGAGCGTCATCATTCCTATATACTGAGGTAAACGTGTGCGTATGTAGCTATCTATTGGAAGGGCAGCGAGACAAAAGGGACTTGACTCTCGTAGGCAGGTTGTAGTAGAGCTCTCTACACTGTGCCAATTGAATGTCACTGCCAAAGAGGAGGACGATATTGTTGGCGTTGTTGTCGCGGTTGACATGTATGCTTGTTGTTGTGGTGGATAAAAGGATCGGCAGCTTGGTGCGCATGACGCGTGGAACCAGTGATTTTTCATGCGTAGCTGTAACGCTAACCTTAAAATTGCAATGACACTTTAAATTATCATTGGCAGCTAAGCAGGGCTAGTAGAAACAGTGTTGCATGTAGTACCGTGGTGCCTATTGACACAGTCATGTACCCGAATCTGGATCTAAACAAGAGTAATGCCTGTGCACGCTGCAATACTTTCTACTAGCTAGTAGGTAGGACTGCAATATTTGCTTAGCAGCGGGATATACCCGCTTACACTACATTCCGATGCATATCATCCTGCACAGGCTCTAGCTGAAAATCACCATCTTCGGCAGACGGAACGATCGGTGCTTCCTCCCCATCTGCCAAGGGCACTGGGGCATGGGCGTTGTTGCCCGAGGGCGGCGGCTCTTCCTCGTACCGACCATACAACAACTCATCCGCCGTTCGAATGGCTTTCGGTCCTTCCCAGAGGGACCAAAATTCGTTTCTTCGCCACGCCATGAAACTAATCGTGCCCAGACAAGACGGCACCAAATACAAGAGAGCGGGTTGGCCCATCTCCATCAGGTAGACGGCCATATTTGCCATCAGCAAGCCTACCGCATAGGCAATGACGGAGGGAACAAAGTACCCGCCTTTGCACATGGAGCAACCAGCACCACCATACCGTTGTTCCGGGCAACCATACGAGTTCATAACTCCACTTCCCCCACCCATGAGGCCCAAAAGCGACTTTGCAGCATCTAAGCGGGCAGCAAGACTCACAAGGAGCCCAGGCACTGGATCAAATAATAATGAAGCGTAATAATGACACGTACTGTCGGTAAGACTCGCGCCGGCCGATTTTGCGATTGGTTGGTATCGTGATAATCCCCAATTTGGCAGCGCGGCGATAGTAAAACACAATGTACTTACAGACAATATCTCCCAACCCCAAGAGGCTAGAGCCGCCTTGGTAATCCAAGAGGCGAGGGATGGTAAAGAGCATTGGGAGTGGCTAAAATAATAAATACAACATGCAATCCAGTCAGAAAAAAGGAGGCGTACCCGGCAGGTGGAATGACTCGCAGGCTACAACCAACAAACGTACCTCTCCACCTTGACAATTGGCGTCATCCGGGTATTTTTCGCACCAGGCAGGGTCGGCAGTGGGTGGTCCTCCCGATGTAGCAACGGTAATCATGACTGATTTTCCAAAAAAGAGAGGACTTATAAAGACCATAAATATCCTGTCTCTTATACACATCTCCGAGCCCACGAGACTAAGGCGAATCT
>ENA-ORBV01005630-ORBV01005630.1-microbial-mat-metagenome-genome-assembly--contig:-NODE-5630-length-22849-cov-5.520156_pt1 | contig 22849 bp, 21 predicted proteins | sample MGYA00237777_ERZ505514 | MGnify/ENA primary metagenome ERZ505514 (study PRJEB26160, sample SAMN06269048) | microbial mat metagenome | isolation source: Oligotrophic lake microbial mat | place... | reverse complement strand
ACGCAATATTCATCGCACCGTCGGCGCGATGTTATCGGGAGAAATCGCTCGCCGCCATGGCAGCGCTGGTCTTCCGGCCGACTGCATCAAGATCAACTTTACCGGCTCAGCGGGCCAGAGCTTCGGTGCCTTCGCCGCCAAGGGGGTTACTCTGATGCTCGAAGGCGACGCGAACGACTACGTTGGCAAGGGACTTTCCGGTGGCCGGATTATTGTTTCCACTCCTAAGGTAGCCACTTACAAGCCGGAAGAGAATATTCTCATCGGCAACGTCGCCTTATACGGCGCCACCAGCGGCGAAGCCTTCTTCAATGGCCGGGCGGGCGAACGCTTTTGCGTGCGTAACTCCGGCGCCACCGCGGTGGTGGAGGGCGTCGGCGACCATGGTTGCGAGTATATGACCAAAGGCCTCGCTGTCATCCTGGGCGAAACGGGACGTAACTTCGCTGCCGGTATGTCCGGCGGCCTGGCTTATGTCCTCGATGAGTCCGGCGAATTCGGCCGCTCTCGCTGTAACCGCGCGATGGTCGACCTGGACCCCCTGGAAGATCCGGCCGACATTCAAGCCGTCAAGCACTTGATCGAGCGGCACGTCGAGTTGACGAATAGTCCGCGCGGCAAGTATATCTTGGCCAACTGGGGCGACTTACTCGGTAAATTTGTCAAAGTGTTCCCGCACGAGTACAAGCGAGTATTGGGGATAGCCAAGAGTGCTCCCTTGTCTGCGCCGCCGCCGGCACAGCCGGAGGCGAAGTTCTTGGAGGTGTCCCGTGGGTAAGGCGACTGGCTTTCTAGAATATGCGCGCGAGACTCCCCAGCGACGCCCCGTCACCGAACGGGTGAATGATTGGTTCGAGATCTATCGGCCCATGCCCGAAGAGAGCGTCAAAACGCAAGCGGCTCGTTGCATGGATTGCGGCGTACCGTTCTGCCACACCGGCTGTCCGCTGAATAATTTGATTCCGGATTGGAACGACTTGGTTTATAGCGGGCGTTGGCGAGATGCGATTCGGCAGTTACATGCGACCAATAACTTCCCGGAATTCACCGGGCGTATTTGCCCCGCGCCTTGCGAATCAGCGTGTGTACTGAGCATCAATGAACCTGCCGTAGCCATCAAGTCGGTAGAGAATGCCATCATCGAGAGGGCTTGGAAAGAAGGCTGGGTGAAACCGGAAAAACCGGAGCGGCGCACGGGTAAGCGGGTGGCCATTATCGGCTCCGGCCCCGCGGGATTGGCCGCGGCGCAACAACTCAATCGCGTTGGCCATCACGTTACCGTATTCGAAAAGGCAGATAGCCTTGGGGGCTTACTGCGCTACGGGATTCCGGACTTCAAGCTCGAAAAGTCCGTCGTCGATCGTCGGCTTGACCAATTGAAAGCCGAGGGCATTGAATTTGTACTGAACGCCTGGATCGGCCAGACCCACTCGGTGGCCGATTTACGCCGCAACTATCAGGCGGTTCTGATCGCCGTCGGCGCCGAGGTTCCCCGCGAAGTACAAATTCCAGGCCGGCAACTGACTGGGATTCATTGGGCGATGGATTATCTTACCCAGCAGAACAAAGTAGTCGGCGGCGAGGTGGTTTTCGATGACGAACGTATCTCGGCGACCGGCAAGCATGTCGTCATTTTAGGCGGTGGCGACACCGGTGCTGACTGTCTAGGCACCGCCCATCGGCAAAAGTGCAAAAGCGTTACCATGCTGCAGCACAACCAGCGCCCGCCCGATGAGCGTCATTCGTCGACTCCCTGGCCGGAGTGGCCGCTGCAACTAAGGGTGGAAGGGGCGCATGAAGAGGGCGGCAGCCGCGAGTTTGCTGTCCAAACCCGTGCGTTCTTAGGCGACGCCGAAGGTCATGTCCGGCACTTACAGTGTGTGCGGGTAGGGCCGAAACCGGCCTTTGAACCGTTGCCTGGTTCTGAGTTTACGCTAGAGGCCGATCTGGTGTTGGTGGCCATTGGTTACCATGGCGCAGTGAAGCCCGGTTTGCTGGAACAATTGGGCGTAAACCTCACTCCGCGCGGCGTAGTAGCTACTGACGCCACCTACCAATCGAGCCTCCCCGGGATATTCGCCGCGGGTGATGCTCGGGTCGGCGCCACGCTGGTGGTTACCGCGATCGCCGAAGGACGTAAGTCCGCGCACCATATCGACAAAATGCTAATGGGCGCCAGTAAGTTACCCCTGTAAAGTAACCGTCGAGGATGTCCTCGGTTAAGAGGGCCGCTGCTTTGGCAGGCCGGTTCATGGAAAGAACATACTCGTCCACTGGGCTCGCTTACGCCGGACGGCGAAAAGGTAACAACGCTATTTGCTTACCGGTGCAGGCGGCGATCCTCACCGGGCCGGCGCCGAGTGCCAACTCCAAGGTGGGAGTCCAGTAGCGGTGCAGGTCAGCGCCAGCGGCGAAAGGAGAGAATGCGGGCAGGATCGTAGTCTGCTTTGTCCATGCGAAGACGGGAAGTTTCTGCCGCACACCCGCGGCATCGCGGGGAGAGTAACTGGGATGAAAATGTCCTAAGACAAGATGCTCATCTCCCACTGGTGGCAGACGATCGCCATGAACGGCGAGTAAGCCGGCGGTGCGCCATTCGGTGGCCAAAGGATAACTCAGCGAGGCGAAATCCTGAGCGAATCTACGGTCGTGGTTGCCCCGGACCAAGACTAAGTTCCGGCCCAATGCGATGCTGGCCAGTAAGTCGGAGACGAGTTGCTTTTCCTCGACGGACGGGCGCGGCGCGTGTACGATATCGCCCAGAAGAACAACAGTGGACGGCGACAATTCTTCGAGTATCTCCTGTATTCGAGTATTCAGTGCGTGGTCCGCCAAAGGGCCTAACTCGCCCCGACGACGCTGTGCCCAGCTGTAGCCGAAATGGACGTCGGCAATCAGCAAGGCGGAACAAGCTGGTAACCAAAGCGCGCCACTCGCGTGCCCCCAGCGACCGTTCTCCAGTTCAAGTAGACGCTTCATGGGCGATACAGTGCTTCGACAATATCGTCCAGGGCCCGATCCGGATCCTGGGCGAGCAGCACCTCCCGATTGAAGGACGCGAATAAAGGAATCGCAAAGGGCGAAGGGCGATCCAGATCGAAGGTCTCCCAGGGCGCCTCATAAATTCGGGCGGCTTCGTGCTGTGCGCGGTTGGCGTCTAACTCGTCTTCCAACGTCTCGCGTAACGTTTCGCGAAGCAGGGGATGTTCGGGTTCGTGCTGACGGAATGTATCGTAGAGTAAGCTGCCGTTCCAGGAAGCGGTCCGTGGTCCGGTTTGGCCTTTCCAAGTCTTGCGGGCGAGTAACTGGCCGGTTTCGGCGATGGGCCGGAAGCGTCGACCCAAAGTTTCCGTCGCGGCAAGGGCCTTCTCGAGGTCACTGTAAAAGCCAGTCGGCGAAAAAGCCTCGCGCAGTGGGTTATCGGCGGGAGGGTAGCGGGCGTCGATGGAAAGTAAGAAGCTATGGTCGTCGAAATTAGCCACCACGCTGCCGCCTCGTTCGCCGAAGCCTGCGCTGAGTCGATGTCCTACAACCCAAGCTAACGACCGATTGACGGCGCGTCCGGCCACTACATGAAATAGGAGTAACAAGGATCTTCCCTGCCTTAGACGCTCAAGTTGAACTGGGCAGTCTACGGGGATCGCGGAAGCCTGCCGCTGCCGGTCGACGTATACCGCCAAGCGATGGGCCAGCGGTTTCGGCACGCGAAAGGTACGCACCAAATAGGTGGCTACGTCCTCGGCTTCACGCAGCCCGCGGCGTAAGCGTAATTCTTCCTGGGCTAACCCCGCGCTTAGAGACATCCGCCCGCCCATCCAGCGCGGTGTCTTTACCCTTTCGCCTTCCGCCGGTTCTACCATGGCGGTGTTTTGATGAAGCCGTTTCACGCGAACCGAACGTCCGCCGATCACGAAGGCCTCGCCGGGCTGCAGTGAAGTAAGAAAGCTCTCCTCGACGCTGCCGAGGCGACGATTGCCACGGGCCATTACCTGGACCTGATATTCGTCGGAGATAGTACCGATGTTGAGATAGTAACCTTGAGCCACTTTGCGTGAGGCTACTTTCATACGGCCTGCTTGGATGAGGATCTTACCGTAAGAGCCATAGGGACCCAATACTTTCCCTCCGCCGGCGAGATACTCGATGACGGCATCAAAGTCGGCACGCGTGAGGTTTTGGTAGGGGCCGGCTTTGTTTACTAAATTAAAGGCTTCGTCGAGCATATACTCGCGCTCAATGCTCATCCCAAGTAATACCTGGGCCAGCACATCGAGCGGAGCTTCGGTGGGGCGGAGTAAGTCCAGGCGACCGGCGCGGGCGGCTTCGCGAAGGGCGACACATTGGAGTAAGTCCGGCAGACTCAGGGGCACGAGGGATCCGGTAGCGATGCCATCGACGCGATGGCCGGCTCGCCCCAAGCGCTGCACGGCGCGGGAGACTCCCCGTGGGGCACCAATGAGTAACACCTGGTCCACAGCCGAAAAATCGACGCCGAGTTCGAGAGATGAGGAACAAACCACGGCTTTCATCGTGCCGGCACTTAAACCGGCTTCGATGGTTAAGCGCGTTTCGCGATCCACGGACGCATGGTGGACATCGATTCGGTCGTCATGTTGCGGCAAGAGGATCTTCAGGGCCAAGCCGAGGCGTTCGGCCGCGGAACGAGTGGCGGTGAAGACCAGCGAACACTGGGCTTGGTCGACGAGCCCCGCGACAACGGCCGCGATGCGATAGGGGTTGAAGCCGGCGACGGGAAGCACGAGATCCTTGGGCAGGGTTGCGAGGTGCAAACGATGAGTTTTGGCTAGAGGAACGGCGGCCACGCGGCAGGCCCTGGCGCCGCAGAGTAAACGAGTAATGGCTTCGACCGGGGCGGCGGTGGCGGATAAGCCGATGCGCTGAACGCGGTGCTGGGCTTGTTGTTCCAAGCGTTCCAGCGTAAGTGCTAAGAGCGATCCGCGCTTCGATTCGGCGAAGGCGTGGATTTCATCGACGATCACAACCGCTGGCCGAAGTCCGCCCGTCCAGGTACTTTGGCTCAAAAGCGAACTGAGGCTTTCGGGAGTGGTAAGAAGTAAGTGGGGGCGTTGGCGCTGCATGCGCGCCCGGGCCTGCGGACTGGTGTCGCCGGTTCGCACTTCGAGCCTTATGTGGCGCGCGGAGGGCAAGCTTTCGTTGATGGCATCGAGCGGGGGCTGTAAGTTGCGCTCAATGTCCCGGCTGAGACTGCGGAGGGGCGAGATGTAGACCGCGCAGACCGCATTCGGCAAGCCGGTTTCCGTGGCTAAAGTGGCCAGTTCGGAGAGTGCCGAAAGAAATGCGGCAAGAGTTTTTCCGGACCCCGTGGGTGCCAGGATAAGCGTATGTTCTCCACCAAGAGTAAATGGCAGAGCTTGCTTTTGGATGGCAGAAAATCCGGTGGGAAACCGTTCGCCGAACCAGCGCTCGAGTGAGGCGTGTAACTTCATTCGAGCGTGGCCGCGTAGAGAGCTTGGACCGTTTCCAGCGTGTCGATTGCGGCCACCGATTTATCTGTGCGCCAGCGCAAGATGCGCGGGAAACGAAGGGCGAAGCCACTTTTGTGCCGGGGCGATTTCTGGATGCCATCGAAAGCCACTTCCAGTACGACTTCCGGGCGCACTAACATTACCCGCCCATATTTCTCGTGAGTGAGTCCGCGGAGGATACGAGTAAGTTGGCGGATTTCGTCGTCGGTGAGCCCGGAGTAGGCCTTACCGACATTGAGGAATCTTTCGCCATCGCGCACGCCGAAGGTATAGTCGGAAAGCATGGTGGCGCGCCGGCCATGGCCTTGTTCGGCGGCCGTGATGACGACATCCAAGGTGGCAAATACTTTCTTCACTTTCAGCCAGGTATTTCCACGCTTGCCGGGCTCGTAGCGGCTATCGCGGCGCTTCAGCAGCAAGCCCTCATTGCCGCGTAGCCTGGCGGCGGCGAATTCGTCATCCAGCGAGGCCAACTCCGACAAGGATTTCTGGGCAGACACTAGACCACCTTCGGGCAGGCTTTGTATCAGTAAGGATCGCCGTTCTTCGAGCGTAAGTGCGGCCGTGGATTGGCCATTCAAGTGAAGCAGATCGTAGGCGATGAACACGACGGGGATGGACGCTTGTAAATCCCGAGACACTGACTTTCTTTGGAGGCGCTGTTGGAGAACGGTGAAGTTGAGTGCCTTGCCATCGCGATAGGCGAGTAACTCGCCGTCGAGCGCCAGCGTCCCTGGTACCTGGCTGAAAAGGGCGCAGATTTCAGGGAAGGCGCCGGTGATCTCTTCGAGGCCTCTAGAGAAGATCTTCACCTGTCCTTCACCCGCATGCACCTGGCTGCGAATCCCGTCGTACTTGTCCTCGACTAACCACTCCTGGGGCGAAGTGATTTCCGGCGCTTGCTCGATCGGCTTGGCGAGCATAAACTCCATGGGGTGGAAGATGCGGGCCTGAACTGCGTGTAACTCGCGCCGGTAGGCGGCGCGGGCTACGTCGGGCAAACGACCTACTTTATGATTCGCCTCGCGCATTTCTTCGGGTGAATATTGCGTAGCGATGGCAACGGCTTCTTCCACTAAACGCTCCTGCAAGCCGATGCGGAAGTTACCCGTAATTACTTTTACGAAATACTTGAGGCTTAGCGGGCGATAGCGGAGGAAGATTTCGGCGAGGCGCGCGACGCGATCGGCCGTGCGGCGCCCGGCGAAGACTTGTGAGTACTCTTGCTCGGCTTGCTCCAACGTAAGCGGCAGATTGCGGGTGGCGTTATGCAGGAGGAGCCCGACGGTTTCACCGGTGTCGCCGACTTCGCGATAACACAAGCGGACGGTTTCAAGGTCCCAGCCGGTCGCTTCCATCAGTGCAGCGCGAAGCGCCGCGTGGCCCAGCGAGAAGGCGACTTCCGTCGGGAGCGGCTGGGTGCATAGAAAGCGAGTGGCGCGCACCAGATTGGTCTCAGTTTGTTGGCTGAGATAGTCCCCCAGCAGGCGCACCTTTTGGTTGCGGCTGGGCGTGGCGGCTACGCGCTCGCACACCTCGGCCAGCAGGTCAAAGCTCATGCTTCCGCTTCTTCCGTACGGGCGGTTTCCGTGGTGGCGGCTTGCGCGTGGAAGCCGCGTTCGCGGAGGATGCGGGCAAACGGCTCGGTATAGCCGTGGACAATGTCGATCTCCGAGGCACCGGTGGCGGATACGAGGTCAAGTAACTCGCTGAAGTCCGCATGGTCGGAGTATGGAATCAGTTCATGGGCGTTCGAGCGGGTGCGCGCGTTGGCCAAGGCGGCCCAGCCAGAGACGTAGGCCACGCGATGATCGCCCTTAGCCTCCAGATAATCGCGCATGCCGGGTGTTACCACCAGCGCCCTTCCGCGGTCGGCCTGGGCGCTGTAGGCTTCGACACCCGGGAACGTATAGCCGGCTTGCTCGTAGAGGGGGAGGAACTTGTGCATCGCTCCATGCACGGAGGTGGGAATACCGTCCGTGGCCAGGACATGGGCAATCTCCTGTCCGCGGCCAAGGGGATATCCCAGAAAGACCGGTGTGGCGCCGTCGGCTAGCGTGTCGCGGGCGAATTGGAGAATTCTGGTCCGGGCGGCTTGGTGGTCAAGGAAGTGGTAGATGGGCAATCCGAACGTGGACTCCACGATTAGCCGGTCGCATTTTATGACTGTAGTTGAAAGGCCACAGATCGGCTGCTTCAGCTTCAGATCTCCGGTATAGACGAGGCGGTAACCATCTTTCTCGATCTCCAACTGAGCGGCACCCACGATGTGTCCGGCCGGCCAAGCGGTTAATCGGGCGCCCTGCCATGCGAAGGGGATACCGAAGGTCATGGGAATCAAGTGTTGTACGACTGTTATAGTTTCAGGCCAGCGGAGCCGATAAAGGTTCAAGGTAGCGCTGGTGGCCCAGACTTTGGGAGGTCTTCCCGTAGCGTGGTCTGAATGTGCATGTGAGAACCAGACGTTAGCTTTGGGCTGCCTGGGGTCAAGCCAGAGGTCGATTTCCGGAATCAAAATCCCCTCCGGAAGAAAAGAGACAGTGAGTGGTGGCTTTGTCTTCATTTTTCGAGTCCCGGGGGTAAAATAAGCATCAGTAATGGCGAGTGACCAAAGCGACCCATTTTCATCTCCGCTGGATACCCTTGGCCCTTCGCTTGGCGGCAGGCTACCATTTACTGTCTTTTGCCTGCATTTGGGCTCTTCCCGGAATCCTGAGCAACGTTTCTCTAGATGCGTCACCTCGAATGGGCGCTGCTGATTTTTGGCGGGCGCATGCGATCGGCACATCATTCGGACTCGGTGTGGGTTTGATCCTCGCCTCACTGAATCCGTTAAGGCAATGGGCTGCGGTCGCGGCGGCCGCCGGGGTCTGCGTGATGATGCTGGCGATCTCGGCCGTTACGGCGCTTCGCCAGCCTGACCTGCTGCTTCCTTGGTGGCATTTGACCTTTGGCTATGCGGTGTGGCTGGTACCCTTTTCCATGGTACTGAACGCGGCATGGGAGGACTTCCTGGGGCGGCAACGCGTGGCTTGCCCGGAGATCCAGCGGATCGCGATGCGGGCTCGGACGAGTCTCGGTGTCAGTGTGGATGAACTCTCCCGCCTTTCGCCCGTCATGGTGATTTTTTTGCGGCACATGGGATGCCCGTTCTGCCGCGAGGCCTTGGCCGATCTGGCGGCGGTTCGGTCCGAAATTGAGCGGGATGGCACCCGGATCCTGCTGGTGCATTTGACCAGCGACGAAGAGGTGGTGGATCGCTTGGCACCGGGGCTGGTCGACGTGGCGCGCCTAGCGGATCCGAACCAAGTGGTGTATCGGGCGTTTGGGCTAGGTCGGGGGCGCCTGCTGGACGTCTTTGGGCCCTTAGTGTGGCTCCGTTTCATCCATGTCGCCATTTGGCGCCGTCGTGGGTTTGGCTTGCAAGATGATATCTTCCAGATGCCGGGTGTGTTTATGGTCTATCACGGCGAAGTGATTCGGAGCTTTCGCCACCAGAAGATCTCAGATCGGCCGGATTATCGGGCGCTCGCGTCCGGACAGCCGGAATTTCAGGGCAGCTAAGCTGATAACGTAAGTAGGCGTGAAGATCGCCATCGCTTCCATCCTCCAAGAGAGCAACACGTTCTCTCCCGTGCGTACTCGCTACGCCGATTTCTCCCCTGTATTTGGCGCTGCGGCGTACGAGCGCCATGCCGCCAAGCTCACCGAAATGGGGGGCTTTCTTGACGTTCTCGAAGCTACCGGTGCCTCTATCGAGCCCATCTGCGCCGCTTGGGCGATAACCGCCAATCGCCTCGTGCGCACTGACTTCTTGCGCCTGACTCATGAGTTCGAAGCGCGGCTTCGCGAATCGCGAGTCGACGCCCTGTTACTCGCCATGCATGGGGCGCAAACGGCTGAGGGCGAGGACGATGTGGAAGGACATGTGCTTACGGTGGCTCGCGCGGTGCTGGGTCCGGACGTGCCCATTGTGCTGACCTTGGATTTGCATGCCAACGTCACTCGCCGGATGGTCGCGCTGGCCAACGCGATTGTCGGCTACCACACCTATCCGCATATCGATATGTTTGAGACCGGCCAGAAAGCGGCGCGGTTACTGCTGCGGATCATGGATGGATCGGTGAAGCCGCGGATGGCATTTCGAAAATTGCCGCTGATTGTTCCCGCGGAAAACTCCCAGACTTATCGCGGACCTATGCACCAATTAGTTACCGCCGCCGAGAAACTCGAGCAGAGTGGCCAAGCGGAGGCCGTTTCGATCTTTCCGGTGCAGCCTTGGATGGATATCGAGGAAATGGGTTGCTCGGTGGTGAGCGTTACGAATGGACGCTTCTCAACCGCGCAAAGGCAGGTTGATACTTTGGCCCGCCGGTTGTGGCGGGATAAGCGTAAGTTCGAAGTGACACTTACCCCCGTGGCGGAAGCGATAGCGGCGGCGCTCCGGATTGAGGGGCCGACGGTGTTGGCCGAGTCTTCCGATAGTACGGGTTCGGGGTCGCCGGGGGATAGCACGGGCGTCTTAAAGGAGTTAGTGAAGGCGCCGTTGACGGGGACGGCGGCGATCTTCCTGGTGGATCCTCAGGCCGTGGATACGGCGATCCGGGCAGGCATCGGCGCCGAGGTGACGATGAAGGTGGGTGGCGCCTTCGATAAAAAACATTCGAAGCCGGTGAAAGTAACTGGGCGCGTGAAGATGATCTCCGATGGCCGCTGGACGGCGCGGGCGCGTGGTTATAACACCGGAATTACTACTTGCATGGGCCGGACCGTAGTTTTCGAGGTCGGTCTTGTTTCGATTCTGATGGCGGAACGCTCGGCAATGACGGTGGACCCGGAGTTATTTCGCAGCCATGGCATCGATCCAAGTTACTGCCAGATTGTGGTGGTGAAGTCGCCGAATGGGTTCCGCGCCGCTTATGAGCCGATCGCCAAGCAGATATTCTTAGTGGATACTCCCGGAGTGAGTACCGCAAACTTACAACGACTGCCTTTTCGGCGAGTGAGTCGTCCAATCTATCCGCTGGACCCGGACACGCCGGACCCGTTTGTTTAGTTATACCTTGCGCGCCGGGCGTTTCCGCGGGGCGGCCTTCCGCAGTGCCGGTGCTGCTTCGGCACAGGCGGGAATCGAGACCCACTTACGGGGATTTACCGCGACTCCGCCAATAAATAAGCCCCAGTGTAAGTGCGGACCCGTCGCAAAGCCGGTGCTTCCCACGTAACCCACCACGTCGCCGGCTTGCACGGCAGCGCCTTCGGTGGCCGCGATTTTGGATAAGTGCAAATACATGGAAGTAAATCCCTGGCCATGGTCAATTCCCACGGTACCGCCGGTGTAATTCCACATATGAGCCACTTTCACCGTACCGGCGGCGGTGGCCTTCACCGGGGTGCCCAGGGGTGAGCGAAGGTCCAGCCCGCGGTGGAAGTTACCGCTGGGCTTGCCGTGATAGTAACGCTGCACGCCGTAGGGCGAATTCATGCATTCGGGCGTCGGTGTGCGGAAGGGTTCGGTCCACTGGCGGGCTTCACTTACTTGATTGAGGAAGGCCTGGATGCTTTCGACTTCGCCGGGTGCAGGTTTGAGCGACGTCATGGCCGAGGTGGTGGCGATGTTCTGGATGGGGAACTTGGCATCGCGCACCTCGACGGTTTGAGTAAAGAGCGGCTTGCCGGCGGCATCGATGATCTTGAGCGGGTATTGGCCAGGTGCAAGCGTGGCGGGCACCGGCACCAGGCCAGAGATGCCGCTGGGATGGGCGAAGAGGCGCAGCTTCTTTTCGGCGAAGGTGACGTGGGCTTCGCCGGTGGGGTTGCCGGTGACGCGCAGGGTGTCGCCTTGCTCGACGGAACTAGGGACCTGGAAGGTGGGGTCGACGGCGAGAATGAGGAGGATCGAGAGAAACACCCGTTAGTTTGCCATAATCGAGGCGATGCTATCTCTTCTTCTTCTTGCTGTGGGCTCCGTGGCCGCCGATGACGCTTTGATTGAAGGCTTTCGCCAAACTACCGTGGCGAGCGTGGCCGATGCCGTGGACCAGATTACCGGCCAGCGCGGCTTCCTGTCGCACGACATGCGCCCGCGGATTGTCGGCGCCAATATTCCGGATCGCTTCGTGGGGCGCGCCACCACGGCGCTGTTGCGCGCTACGACCAAGGAGAAGGCTTCGGCGCAACTGAGCGCTAAGCATTCGGTGGAGATGATTGACTTGGCCCAGCCTGGGGCGGTAGGGATCATCGTGGTGGAGAATGGCCTGGACGTGGCCGGTATGGGCGGTTTGATGGCGACGGCGGCGAGCGCGCGCGGCATGGCCGGCATCCTGATCGATGGCGGTTTGCGGGACTTGGCTGAGATCCGCGCGCTGGGCCTGCCGGTGTTCTCTCGCAGTGTGGTGCCTTCGTCGAGCGTGAGCCGCTGGGCGAGTGTGGCGCGGGACATCCCCGTGAACTGCGCCGGCGTCGTGATCATGCCGGGCGATGTGATCGTGGCGGGCGAGGACGGAGTGGTGCGGGTGCCCTCGGCGCGCGCCGCCGAAGTGCTGAAGCGCGCGCAGGAGATCGATATTCGCGAAGGCAGCATGGTGCCGGAGATCAGGAAGAACAAGTCGCTGGGCAAAACCGTCGAGCAGTTTAAACGGATTTAGGCGAACATCGCTTCGACGGCTTTGCCCTTGCCGTCCTTAGTGACATAGAAGGGGCGCTTTTCTACGATGTAGGCGTGGTCGGCGGGAATGCCCATGGCGCGGTAAATGGTGGCGTGTAAGTTTTCGATCGACACCGGGTCGCGCACTACTTTGCAGGGCCGCTCGTCGGCGGTGATGCCGTGTAAGTAGCCTTTCTTAATGCCACCGCCGAAGAGCAGGACACTGGTGGCTTCGGTGAAGTGCCGGTGCATGCCGTAGTGTTTGGGATGGGTCATCTTCTCGGGCACCGTCACCTGGTCTTGCACGGCGAGGCCGGGCTTGCCTTCGGTAAGCATGTCGCGGCCGAATTCACTGGCGAGGACGACCAGCGTCCGGTCGAGTAAGCCGCGGGATTCGAGGTCAAGAATTAATTGCGATATTGGCCGATCGATCGATTGTTTCATGCCTTCTACGCGGGAGTGGCCGTTCTCATGCGTGTCCCAGAAGCGAAAGGGAATGTACTCGCTCGATACTTCCACAAAGCGGACTCCCGTTTCGGCCAGCCGGCGGGCGAGTAAGCAGCCGAGGCCAAACTTGCCGGTATTGTAAGTATCGTAACTGGCCTTCGGTTCGAGCGATAAGTCAAAGGCTTTGGCGGCGGGCGAGGCCAGAAAACGGTGGGCATTCTGTAAGGAGGCCACCAGGCTATCCTGCTGATAGTCCGAAGCGTCACGCAGCACGGGGTTACGCTTCACTAACTCCTGATAGATCTCATGCCGGCGGCGGAAGCGGAGGTCAGTAAATTCTTTGGGCGGGCGGACGGCGGAGACGGCGTCGTTGGGGTCCGGGATGCTGAAGGGGCCAAATTCGCTGCCGAGAAAGCCGGCGGTGTGGAAGGCCTTGAGGGCGTCGGCTTCGCCGCCTAACTCAAGGTTCTGACCGATGTTAATAAAGGCAGGGACATCGGGGTGCCGGGGCCCACGGACCTTGGCAATCCAAGCGCCTAAGTGCGGCAGCGGCACCGGTTGCGGCGGGGCATAACCGGTATGCCAATGATACTGATGCTTGGTGTGCAGGATGTGGCCCAGGTCGCCGACTTGGTGGGAGCGCAGTAAGGTACCGCGGTCCATCACGCTGGCAATTCGCTCCAAGCCTTCGGTAAGTTCGATGCCGTCGACTTTGGAGGGGATTTTCGGAAAGGTGCTGAGGACGGCGCTCGAAGAGAGGCCGGGCTCGTAAGCCGTGTACTTCTTGGGATCGAAGGTTTCGGTTTGCGCCATGCCTCCCGCCATCCAGAGTAGGATCATGCAGTCGGCTTTGGGCGCCAAGGCTTGGGCTTGGCTGGCCAGTAAGCTGGGGGCGCCGAGCGCGCTACTCATTAGAAAATCGCGACGGTTCATGGTATTTACCTCACAAACTGAAATTCGGGCGACAGGAAGACTACCCAGAGTAAGTCTTCGAGGCCTTGGCGGGTTGGTCTGGCACCGACTAAAGTCACGCCAATCTTGGCTTCTTCGGCAGAAGGTGCGCGACCGACGGCGTGCAGATAGAGCTGATTGACGATCTTGGCCGCGCCTTGCACGGGAGTGGGGCGGGGAAGTGGCGTGTCTCCGGTGACGGCGACTAACTTGCGTTCGTTGGCCGGCTCGTCGAAAACAAAGGCGCGAATGGCAGCGTTGATTTCGCTGTCATTTACGCGCTCGTCCATGGCCAGGGTGGCGCGGAAACGGGTGTAGCCTTTGCCCGCAATATCGAAGACTAACTCGTTGGGCATCGGGGCCGTAAGCACTGGCAATTGTAATTTGTCTTTGAACAAGGTGAAAGTGGTTTGCTTGAACTTGGAAACCGTGGGCAATGACGCCAAAGCGACCTTGCCGCTCGGCCCCTCTAACTCGGCATCGCCCCAGCCAGCCTCGACGCGGGTAGGATCATAGGAGTCGACATCCACCATCAGTAAGCGAAGCTGCTGCCGGCCGGTGATGTCGATGTCCACTTTAACGCGAGTTTGCGCCCGTAGCAATCCACTGTCGAAGAGGTTAGTAGGCGCGGCGTCCACTTGGTCGAGTAAGCGTTTGGCGCCTTCGCGGAACTGGGTGGTGAGCACTTCGCCATTGGCCAGTTCCATGGCTTGCAGGGTGGAGGATTCGGTGAGGCGTTCGGTGACGGCGCCATCGCGCATGGGGCGGCCAAGGGCGCGGGTTAAGGAGTTTGGCTTAAAGCGCCATTCGCGGGCAAAGATTCCGGGTACGGCGCGGTTGTCGGCGCGGATGCGCCATTCGCCGGTGATGGAAGAGATGGCGTCGCTGAACTGCTCGGCGGTGAGGCGGCGGGGCCAGGGCCCGCGGAAGACGTAGTTAGCGTCGCGTAACTGCCCGGCAGCCACCGCCGGGCGGGAGTAAGCCGCTGAGGTCATGATGGTGCGCAGTAAGTAGCGCATATCGTAATTGTGCGCGACAAAATCAGCGGCCAGCCAATCGAGTAAGTCGGGTGACCAGGCGGCGCCTTCCATCTCGTCGGCCGGCTCCACTAAGCCGTGGCCATAGAGGCGCTTCCACACGCGATTGACGATGGTGCGGGAAAAGAGGCCATTTTCCTTGGCGGTAAATAGCTTGGCCGCCGCCGCGCGCCGTTCGGCGAGCGATGCGGTAGCGTCGACGCCGCCTAACTCGGGGAAGAGAAATTGGGGAGTGGCTTTTACACCCGTGCCCGAATCGCAGCGAGCAATTTCGAGCGGCTCCTTCACCAGGTCGTTGGCAAAGAAGCTCGCTAAGCCATAAGCTTCTTTCAGTTTCCAATGGCTAATGAAGCTATCGTGGCAGGAGTTACACTTCAAATTCACGCCGAGGAATACCTGCGCGCTATTCTGCGCGGCTTGCATGACGGGCGTTTGCGAAGCATTTACCGTGCCGCGCCAATTGACACCTTTAAGGAAGCCAGCCGGATCGTCCTTGGCTACCGGATTGAGCAGCGCCGAGACGAACTCGTTGTAGGGCTGATTCTCGGCCAGGGACTTCAATAGCCAAGGCGTAATCGTCTGCCGTTCGCCGATATAGCTAACGCCCTCGTCATTGTGCAGTAAGTCGTTCCAGAAGCTTACCCAATGTTCGGCGAAGTGGGTGCGGGAGGCGAGTAACTCGTCAATCAGCAACGCGCGTTTGCCGGGCCGGGTATCGCGGGCGAAGCGGGCTTGGTCGGTCGGCGTGGGCAGCAGGCCCCACAGGTCGAGGTAAGCGCGGCGGGCGAAGATGGCGTCGGCGACGGGAGGCACCGCGGCAATTTGATGTTGCTGATCGTAGCTCTTGAGTAAGTCGTCGATGCCGCCGGCTTGGGGGGGCTTCAGCGCGAGAGAGAAACCGGTAGCTCCCGGCGTTACTGCGTTCACCACCGCGCCTTCATTCACCCAGCGTTCCAGCAAAGCAATTTCAGCGTCGGCCAAGGCGGATCCGGCGAGCGGCATGCGTTGGCCGCCCAAGCCCTTGAGCCGTTGGACCAGCGGCGAAATAGCGGCTTTGCCTAGCACCAGGGCCGGGCCACTGACACCGCCTTTCAGCATCGCCTCCCGCGTCATGACGGACAAGCCCGCCTGACCGCGTTCGCCGTTATGGCAACTCATGCAGCGGGCGACCAGAATGGGGTGGATCTGCCGGGAGTAATCGATGTTTTGGCCGAAAGCCAAACTGGCGAACAGGAAAAGCCATACGGGGACACGCATCCCCTTTATCGTATGCCGAATTTAGGGGGCCGAAAAGACCGGCTTTTTGCCGGCGTCGCGATTGCGGACGCGATCGTAAAGATGGCGGCCGTTGGTGGTGCCCAGGCCTTCGTTGTAGAGGCTGGTGAGGCCGAGGGCTTGGCGGAGGTCCTCGTCGAAGGCGTGGAGAGCTTTTAACTGGTCGGCGGTGCCGGCGCGGCGCGTCCCGTGCGAGGTCTCAAAGTAAACCTGATAGCCACCGTGGGTCAGCACGCCGATTTCATTGCCGATCAGCACGCCGGTCTTCTCGATGGAGATCTCTGCGCCTTCATCTTTCAATACCGCCACGCAGCCATCGCGTAGCGCGACCGCCAAGCCTGCGCCTTTGGCGGCGACGGAGAAGCCTTTGCCGCGGAGGTCGCTCAGGCGGCCTTCGAAGTTGAGGACGATGGGTTTTTCACGCCGAAAGAACATACTGCTCCTATGTTAGCGCTTCACGCGTCCGCGCAGTTTTCGGGTGAGCTTTTCGATCTCGTCGAGCTTCTTCAGCAGGCCGATCGACAGCACATGGTGTTCGTGCTCTTCCAATTCCTTTTGCACTGCTTGGGATAGTCGTACGAGATGGCTGGCGTCTTCGAGATTGCGCTTGTGTTCGGCCTTGAGGATCTCCTCGGACTGCAATTTGCCATCGGGAAGGCGGACGGTGGTAGGGTCGTCGACGCGGGGTTTGGGGTCCTGGGCGAAGAGGGCGAGGAGCACAAAGCAGGCCAGCATGCCTTAACTGTAGCTTGCCTTTGTCGCCGCGCGAAATTTCCTCCCGGTGCGAGTTGACCTTCGCCCTCTCTTCCGCTAAGATCGATATAGGATAGTTTTAGTCCAAGAAGACTATTTCAATCGTGGATTTGGTTCGCCATGCTGAAGCTGACAAAAAAAGCCGACTACGGATTGATTTCTTTGAAGCATCTGGCTATGCCTCGCCCGACCCGGGAGAGCGCTAGTGCCAAAGAGATCGCCGAGACTTACCATATCCCGCTGCCGCTGTTGGCCAAAGTGTTGCAAAAGCTGGGCAAGAACGGATTCTTAATCTCGGAGCAGGGGACGAACGGTGGCTACCGTCTGGCTCGTCCGGCGGAGCGGATTACGGTACTCGAAGTGGTGCGGACGATCGATGGGCCCATCATCCTTACCTCTTGTTTTACGTCGGAACGCACGTGCGACCAAAGCGGCACCTGCATCGTGAAAGAGCCGTTACGCCGGGTACACGAAAGCATCTTGCGGCTGTTGGATAGCATCTCTATAGCGGATTTGGTGGACGAAGAAGTGCCGGATCCGAACGATTCGCCGCTGGTTGAGCTAAGCAGTTTGCTCCCCGCGGTTTCCCGCTGAGTTTTTAGCCTTGAAGGAGGTTCTTATGAAGTTCCCCATTTATCTCGATAATCATGCCACCACCGCGGTTGACCCTCGGGTGGTGCAGAGCATGATTCCTTACTTTACGGAGTTTTTCGGCAATGCGGCCAGCCGTAACCATGCGTTTGGCTGGGGCGCCGAAGAGGGCGTCGAGAAAGCTCGCAAGCAGATCGCCGACCTGATCGGCGCCAACTCGAAAGAGATCATTTTCACTTCGGGCGCCACCGAATCGAACAACTTGGCGATTAAAGGCGTGGCCCAGATGTATGCCGAAAAGGGCAACCACATCATCACCGCAGCCACGGAACATAAAGCAGTACTGGATACTTGTAAGCACCTCGAAAAAGAGGGCTTCCGCATCACCTACTTGCCCGTGCAGGGCTCTGGCGCGGTCGATCTCGACATGCTGCGCGAAGCGATCACCGACAAGACGATCCTGGTCAGCATCATGTACGCCAACAACGAAATCGGCTTCGTTCAGCCGGTGGCTGAAATCGGCAAGATCTGTAAGGAACGGGGCGTCCTGTTCCACACGGACGGCGTGCAGGCGGTCGGTAAGATTCCGGTGAATGTGATTGCCGACAACATCGACCTGATGTCGATTACGGCGCATAAGCTTTATGGCCCCAAGGGCGTGGGCGCGCTCTATGTTCGCCGCAAGGGTCCGCGCGTGCAACTCACCGCCCAGATGGACGGCGGCGGCCACGAGCGCGGGATGCGTTCGGGCACGTTGAACGTCCCTGGCATTGTCGGCTTGGGCGAAGCTTGCGCCATTGCGCAGCGTGAGATGCCGGTGGAGATCGCTCGCCACCGGGCGCTGCGGGATCGCCTGCATGCAAAGCTCGCCACCATCGAAGAGAGCTATGTGAACGGCAGCATGGAAAGCCGTTTGCCGCACAACCTGAACATGAGCTTCGCTTATGTGGAAGGCGAAAGCCTGCTGATGGGCATCAACGACATCGCCGTTAGTTCCGGTTCGGCTTGCACGTCCGCGACGCTCGAACCCAGCTATGTGCTGAAGGCCCTGGGCCTGGGCGACGACCTGGCGCACACCTCCATTCGCTTCGGCATTGGCCGCTTCACCACCGAAGAAGAAATCGACTACGTGGCCGACAAGATGATTGAAGTGGTGGACAAGCTCCGGGAGCTTTCGCCGCTGTGGGAAATGTTCAAAGAGGGCGTCGACCTGAGCAAGGTCGAATGGGTCGCTCACTAAGTTTTTCGCGATAAGAGATAAGAAAGGACAAATAAAATGGCTTACTCCGATAAAGTTTTAGACCACTACAACAACCCGCGCAATGTGGGCGCCATGGATAAGAAAGATCCCCATGTCGGCACCGGCATGGTGGGCGCGCCAGAGTGCGGCGACGTGATGAAGCTGCAGATCAAGGTGAACCCGGACACGGGCGTGATTGAAGACGCCAAGTTCAAGACCTTCGGCTGCGGTTCGGCGATTGCCTCTTCCTCTTTGGCCACCGAATGGCTGAAGGGCAAGAGCGTCGACGAAGCGTTGGCCATCAAGAACACCGACATCGTCACCGAACTGGCCTTGCCGCCGGTGAAGATTCACTGCTCGGTACTCGCCGAAGACGCCATCAAGGCGGCGATTGACGATTACAAGACCAAGTCCGTGCAGCCTGTTCACGCGGGCGCCGCGGTTTAAGGAACATCCATGGTAAGTGTCACTCCCAAAGCCGTTGGCAAGATCCGTGAGGCCTTCACCCGCGAAGGCGTCACGGGAGGGCTGCGCCTGGGCGTGCTGGGCGGCGGCTGCAGCGGGTTGAGCTATCAGTTTAAGTTTGACCCCAAGCCGCGCTCCAACGATAACGTGCTCGCCTTCGACGACGTGCAAGTTTACGTCGACCCCAAGAGCATGATCTTCCTGGATGGCATGACGCTTGACTGGAAGGACTCTTTGATGCACTCGGGCTTCGTCTTCGAGAATCCCAACGCCAAGAAGAGCTGCGGCTGCGGCACTTCGTTCACGGCTTAAAAATGTCCGACTATTACGGGTCACTCGACCTGCCGCCGCTTCAGCTCGACCTTGACTTGGCCGACCTGGAGCGGCGCTTCCATTTGAAGAGCCGCCAATGGCATCCGGATCGTTTTGCTCGCGCTTCGGCCGCTGAGCAGCAGGCGGCGCTCGATGCTAGTTCCCTCCTGAACGACGCCTACCGCACGTTGCGCGATCCCTTGCGTCGAGCCGAGTATGCGCTTAAGGTGGCGGGCTTGAACATTGGCGAGCAGGGCAACAAAGATGTGCCGGCCGATTTGCTCGAAGAGGTCTTCGACTTCAACATGGCGCTCGAAGAAGCGGACGCCGACGAGATCGGGGTGGCGCGCGAGCGATTCGCCGATATGCGGAACGAGATCGATGAGCAGATGCTGATGCTCTTCGCGCGACACGATGCCGCGCCCGCTCGTGCGACCCTGGAAGAATTGCGCGCCTTGCTGAACCGCCGCCGTTACATCGCCAATCTGATTGCTACTGCCTCCGGCGAGGGCATTCGTCACTAACATGGGTACTTTTCAAATCGACTTCGGGACGACCAAACCGTCCCCCCGCATCATCGGCATTGACCTGGGCACCACCAACTCCCTGTCTGCTTACCTCGACCCCACCGGCACACCGCAAGTGATTCCCGGCGCCGATGGACGGCCGCTGGTTCCGAGCGTGGTGCACTATCCGCTGGAAGGCGCGCCCGTGGTGGGCTATGAGGCGATCGAGAAGCTGAAGAGCGATCCGGCGCGCACGGTCTATTCGGCCAAGCGACTGATGGGCCGCGCGCTCGCTGACATTGCGGGCGAGCATCTCACCTATGCCATTGACGAAGCCGCTTCGTCGCAAGTAATCCACTTGGCGCTTGGCATGACGCCGCCCGAAGTAGGTGCCGCCGTCCTGCGCGTGCTGAAGCAAAACGCCGAAGCGCACCTGGGCGAACCGGTGACGCAAGCCGTCATCACGGTGCCCGCCTACTTCAACGACGCTCAGCGCCAGGCCACCAAGGACGCGGGTCGCATCGCGGGCCTTGAAGTGTTGCGCCTCGTCAACGAACCTACTGCGGCCGCGCTCGCCTATGGGCTCGACAAGCGCAAGCAAGGCATCATCGCCGTCTATGACCTGGGCGGCGGCACGTTCGACATCTCGATCCTGAAGCTGCACGAAGGCATCTTCGAAGTGCTCGCCACCAACGGCGACACGCACCTCGGTGGCGACGATATTGACCAGTTGCTGATGCAGGTGGCGCTCGAAGATCTGGCCACCGAATGGGGCCTCGATCTCACTGCCGATCCCAGCGCCTACCAAAGTCTGCGCCAAGCCGTTATCGCTGCCAAGCACGCCTTGAGCACCGCGCCTGCCGTCTCGCTCGAATTCGCCTGGCTGGGGAAAGAGTATCGTCGCGAACTGACGCGAGAGATCTTCGATCGGCTGATCCTGCCTATTGTCGATCGCACCCTGGGCCCTTGCCGCCGCTGTTTGGCCGATGCCGGCGTCACCGTTGAGCAGATCGACGAAGTGGTGCTGGTGGGCGGCTCGACCCGGATTCCATTGGTTCGTTCGGCCGTCGAGAATCTCTTCCGCAGTCGCCCGCACACGGAACTGAACCCGGACGAAGTGGTGGCTTTGGGTGCTGCCGTGCAAGCCGGCATCCTCGCTGGCGACGTGCAGGACACGTTGCTGCTCGACGTCACGCCGCTCTCCCTGGGCCTCGAGACCATGGGGGGCGTCGTGACCAAGTTGATCCATCGCAACAGCACCATCCCCGCCAGCGCCACCGAGACGTTCACCACCGCCATCGACGGCCAGCGCAACGTGCTCATCCACGCCGTGCAAGGCGAGCGCGAACTCGTGAAGGATTGCCGGTCTCTGGCCCGCTTCGACCTGAAGGACATTCCGCCCATGCCGGCCGGCTTGCCTAAGATCGAGGTCCGCTTTCTGATCGACGCGAACGGCATTTTAAACGTGTCGGCTAAGGAATTGCGCTCCGGTCAGCAGCACTCGATGGAAGTGACCCCGAGCTACGGTCTGACCGACGATCAGGTAGAAGCCATGATCCTCGCCTCGATCGAGCACGCCGAGGACGATTTCCGCGAGCGGCAAGTCCGCGAGGCGCGCGTTGAGGCGGACCAGATCCTGGCCGCCATCGACAAGGCCAAGGCCAACGCCGCCTGGGACGCGCTCACCGCTGAAGAGCGCGCCACGGTCAGCCTCGCCACCAATCAGCTTCTGCTCGCCTACCATGGCGACAACCATGAAGTGATTCTCGCCAAAATCGAAGAATTGAACCAAGCCACGCACCCGTTGGCTGAATCCATGATGAATACCGCCGTCCAAGGCGCACTCAAAGGAACCAAGATATGACCGGACTCTCCTGGGACCACATTGACGACCTCGGCCTCTCGCTCTACGAGGCCCATCCTGACACCGACCCATTGACGGTCCGGTTTACTGACCTCCACAAATGGATCACCGAACTGCCGGACTTTGCCGATGACCCGCTGAAGTCCACCGAAGGCAAGCTCGAGGCGATCCAGATGGCCTGGTACGACGAGTGGAAAGATAACCAATAGTCTCTCGCCGGAGTGCCAGCCTTGCTGCCAGCCTTGCCGCCCGCAAGCCGCGAACGCAGTGAGTGGGTCACAACGCGAGGTCACCCGTGACATACCTTATCAAATTTTCCTGCTACGGAACCCACCTCCACGGCGACTCCAAGGGCTCGTGGAATAATGGCCACTACCAGGAACCCCACGCGGGATTTGCCCGCGCCATGCGCGCCCTCATGGCGCAAGATCCTACGAGCTCTCCACCGTAGCTCGTGCGATGGTCCTGGCGGCAATCGTCGACTTGGCGACGCGCAGAAGTTGGACCTTGCTCGCCACGCACATCCGCCAGACTCACGTTCACCCGATTCTCGTCTGTGACACCCGTGTTGACCGTGCCATGTCTGCTTGCAAAGCCGCAGCCACCAAGAACCTCAACCTGGAGGATAGTGACCTTGCCCGGCGTCGTTGGGCGCAGGGCGGTAATGTTCTGCTCCTGCGAACCCCGAAAGCGGTTACCGACGCCATTCACTACGTCGTCAGGGGACAGGGCGAACCCATGAGCCTGTTTCCGTTAAAAGGCGGTTTAGCGGCGGCTTTTGTCGGGCGCGACCCGGTCACTGCGTTCCCGGCTTGCGATTCGTGGCCCGGGAACTACTTCACTTTGCCCAAGCGCCGATAGTACTCGGCGACGGCGTCGCTATAACCTTGCGGGATCTTTCCGCCCGTCCCGGTCTTCACTTGGCCCGAGTTTTGCTCTTCCACCTGCCGGCGCAACTGCACTTCGAGCTGCTCCATGGCCGGCAGCACCTGTGACCGTATCCGCTCCACCAGCTCGGGATTGCCGGGGAACTTCGACGGGTCGATTTGTTGCATCTGGCGAATGAGCGCCTCGACATCCTTGCCGAGGTCATCGCCACCGCTCTGCTGACCCTGCTGTTGCTGGCCGATGGCTTGGCGCAGTTGCTGCAAGTCCCGCATGCCTTCGCGATAGGTTCGTTCGAGGCCATTGAGGCCGCCGTTCGGCAGATTCGCTTGGCGGTCGCCGTTGTTCATGGCTCCGAATTCGCCCCGAC
>ENA-ORBV01005629-ORBV01005629.1-microbial-mat-metagenome-genome-assembly--contig:-NODE-5629-length-22853-cov-6.449772_pt1 | contig 22853 bp, 19 predicted proteins | sample MGYA00237777_ERZ505514 | MGnify/ENA primary metagenome ERZ505514 (study PRJEB26160, sample SAMN06269048) | microbial mat metagenome | isolation source: Oligotrophic lake microbial mat | place... | reverse complement strand
GGTATCTAGCGCTTCACTGGCAAGCAATGACGCAGACTACGGGGCCGGAGCCTTGAACGTGCTGCTCTGAATGTTCACCGCCGTCTGAGCCATTAGCCGGCCGTCAATCGAGGCGCCGGTGCGCAGATCCACGGAGGTCTGGGACAGCACCACGCCCTCGAAATGCGCGGTGGTTCCGATTTCCACCTTGCCGCTCACTTGCCAGAAAACATTCTTGGCCAAGGCCCCTCCCGAGAGGCCGGTGACCGCCGAGGTAGGCACGGTGGAAACCGCGCTCTTGGCCAGGAGCACGTAGTTGACCGCAGAGCCTAGATTAACCGGCAGTGCCGCGGCAACGTTGGTGCCGGTGTTGAACAACCAGACATGTTTCGCCGGCAGGGCAACTCCCGCGGCGCTCGCTGGGTGTGAGCAACCCTCCGACACATGTTACCGTTGCGGTGTGCCGGATGATCTGAAATCGTTCGATGCCTCAAGGCCGGATTTTGCGCCCTACGGGTTTACCTGCGAGCGCTGGCAACCCGAACGCATGGCGCGGGCGAATCGCCACAATGAGATCGAGCTCAATTACCTCGATGAGGGATCGATAACCTATCTTCTCGGTGGACGTCGCATGTCGGTGCGATCGGGGCGACTGGCAGCGTTCTGGGCCGCCATTCCACACCAAATCATTGCGATCGAAAGTCGCACGCCCTATTTCGTTGCAACGATTCCACTGGCTTGGTTTCTGCAGTGCCGGCTGCCGGGCAACTTTGTCGGAAAGCTCTTGCGCGGTGAGGCCGTCGACGAGCCCGATCAGGCGCGTGCTGTGCTTGACACTGCATTGTTCCCGTCTTGGACGAACGATCTGGAACGGGGCGATGCCGAGCAAAAGCGAGCCGCTTTGTTGGAAGTCGAGGCCCGCCTTTTGCGCTTGGCCGCGCGCGTTGGCAGCAGCCGCGCCCGTCCTGCCCCACTTGATATTGGTGCTGCGATTCCCGAGCGTGTCGAGAAGATGGCTACCTTTCTTGCCACAAATTACACAGAGAAGTTGACGGTGCAAGAGATCGCCGACGCCGCGGGCCTTCACCCAAACTACGCGATGGGTGTATTTCGTAAGACGTTTGGAACAACACTCATCGAATACCTGACACAGATGCGCATCTCGCATGCGCAACGTTTGCTGGCCACTAGTGAAACCAAGATCCTCGAAGTGGCGCTTTCGTCGGGTTTTTCGTCGCTTTCCCGTTTCAACGCCGTTTTTAGCCGCATTTGCGGCGAGCCCCCATCGGAGTATCGGCAGCGCCACCGCGTCTAGCGATCGTTCAACGCGGGCGCGTAATCATGTCCAATGCCTCGGCGTTGCTGTCGGCATCAAAGACACGCTTCCAATCGGGGCGGAACAAGAGCGGCTTTGCGCGTTCAACGGCCCGATAGGCCGCATCCGACATGCGACCTTCTACAGCACCGAAAGCGATCGCACCGATGATGTTGATGTGACCCAATGCGAATGATTCTGCCGCTGCCCTTGGGACGCCACGCTTGACCACTTCTTCGATGGCTTCTTTCATGACGAAGATGCAGGTTGCAATGGTGGTTTCGGAAAGCGCTGGTTCAAGCAACGCCATTTGTTCGATCGTCACTTGGTGGACTGTTGCCACCGGTCGATAGATCGCGCGCACGAGCGGTACCGAGGCTTCAAGTGCAGCGGGGTCGCCTTTGATAATCGCAACGACCGCGTCTTGTTTTGCCGCCACGCCACCGAAGTAATCACGGCGAGCCGCGGGATCGTCCTCGTTGCCGAAGATGGGCGGATGACAGGGGTGCGCCGCGATGAAGTTAACATCGCTGCGCAATTGCAATCGCCCCGCACAGGGTGCCGCAGGATCGAGCACCAGGACCGACGTCCCCGAACGCAATTTCGGAACCACGTCGCGCGAGATGGGATCAATCAAGTGGTCGGGCACGGCCAGAATGACCACATCGGCTTGTCGCAAGGCCTCGTCTAGAAGCGTCACGGTGAATCCGCGCGCGTTCAGGCTTTCGATACCCTTCGGACTGTTTTCGACGCACAGGGTTCGGTAGGGGGCATCTTTCAGGTTCGCGGAAATCCGTGTACCCATTTTTCCACCCGCGCCGAGCAAAACCACCGTTGGTGTGTTGGACATGGGCCAACTGTGCAGCGGATGCGTCGCACGGGCTACTACCGCATGGGGCTAAAACCTATCGGATCCTAAGAATTCGCAATCGACGCAGATCTTAGGATCCAAGAAGTATCACGCCTCCATCCGGGTGGCACCGTGCCACCCAAATCCGACATGCTCACCCTATGTCGGATGTCGTCGTCACGTATCGGTTGGAGACGCCAGCGGATCCCATTGCGCTTGCGAACAAGATTGCAAGCGATCAATCGACGGGCACCTTCACAGAACTGCCCGGAGAAACCGCAGATCTGAAAGCGCGTTGTGCAGCGCGTGTGCTCAACATCCGCGAGTTGCCTTCGGCGGCATTGCCCTCGTGGCCGAGTGAGAGCGCGGGGAACGGGCCGTTTCGTCGGGCGGAAGTCGACATCGCTTTTCCGCTGGAGGTGATGGGGACGGACCTGGCCGCGCTGATGACGATCGCACTTGGTGGTCCTTTCTCGATCAAAGGTATGACGGGGCTGCGCGTGGTTGATCTGCAATTGCCGCCTGAGTTTGTTGCGGCCCATCCGGGTCCACAATTTGGAATCGAAGGGACTCGGCAATTGACGGGCGTTCGGGGGCGTCCACTGATTGGAACCATCATCAAACCGAACCTTGGTCTGTCTCCGTCGGACATTGCGGCCATCACACGCGAACTGGTCGACGCCGGAGTGGACTTCATCAAAGACGATGAAAAGATGATGAACCCAGGGTATGCGCCGCTGGCTGACCGGGTTGCTGCGGTCATGCCTGTCTTGAAAGATCACGAACAGCGTACCGGACGACGGGTGATGTACGCCTTCGGATTGTCGAGTGCCGATCCCGATTTGATGTTGCGCCATCACGATCTCATTGCCGATGCGGGCGGCACCGGGGCTTTGGTCAACATCAACTCGGTCGGCTTTGCGGGGATGAACTTTCTCCGAAAGCGGTCGCGTCTTGCGATACATGCACACCGCAATGGCTGGGACTTACTCACACGGCATCCCGGCATCGGATTCGATTTTGGCGTCTATCAAACGCTTTGGCGCCTTGCGGGCGTCGACCAGTTTCAGATCAACGGCATTGGCGCGAAGTACTGGGAGCCCGATGATTCGTTTGTCCGCAGTTTTGCGGCCTGTATGAAGCCACTTGCGTCGTTGGCCGACCGGGTGATGCCCGTGGTTTGTTCCGGGCAATGGGGAGGTCAAGCCCCTGAGACCTTCGCACGTACCGGTCAAACCATCGATCTTCTATACCTGGGCGGAGGTGGCATCATCGGCCATCCGGGTGGTCCCGGTGCCGGCGTGCGCGCGATCTCACAGGCATGGCAAGCGGCAGTGCAAGGCATCCCTTTGGAAGTGTTTGCCCGTGATCATCGCGAACTGGCCGAATCTTTAAAAAAATGGGGTAATCGCAACACGGATGGAAAGCCTGGCGGCGAGGATGCGGCATGAGCGGCGACCCTCGCCCCGAACGACGCCGGATGATGGGCAGTGGTTGGAAGATGAACCACAGCGTCGCGGATACCGTTGCCTACGCAAACGGGTTGGCACAAGCGCTGAACGCGTTCGATCACGGTTCGATCGATCTATTCGTATTGCCGCCATTCACTGCGCTGGCGGCCGCGCAAACTGCGTTTGCCGATACCGGCGTTTCGATCGGTGGACAGAATATGCATTGGGATGAACGCGGCGCCTGGACCGGCGAAATCTCCGGGACCATGTTGCGGGAACTCGGATGCCAATGGGTGGCTCTCGCACATTCTGAACGCCTCGCTCATTTCGGTGAGACCTACGAACTTGTGCATCGAAAGGTGAAGGCGGCCGTGGCGGTTGGCCTGAACTGCATTCTTTGTCTTGGCGAAACTGCGGAAGAGCGCGACCGCGGCGCCGCCGACGCCACGTTGACCTACCAACTCGACACAGCGCTCGAAGGTCGATCCAGTGCCGAACTTGCGCAAGTTGTACTGGCGTATGAGCCACGCTGGGCCATCAATGGATCCGCCGCCGCCTCGCCAGCGTACATCGCGGAGCGCCACCGGTGGCTGCGTGCTTGTGTTGCGAAAAGCTTCGGAGCCGTGGCGGCTGAAGAAATACGGGTTCTTTATGGCGGCTCGGTGTCGTTGCAGAACGCACCCGCTCTTTTGCAAATGCAAGACGTGGACGGACTATTTGTTGGACGGGCGGCTTGGACGGCATCCGGGTATGCCGAGTTGGCCCGCCTGGTCGCCGCAACAGTCGGCACCAACGTCTCCGATGGGTTGTCATACGAAACAGCACCGAGAAAGCGGGGAAACCATGCGAGTGGCATTGGCGGGTGATTCGGCAGGAAAACCTTTGACAGACGTGTTGCGTGATCACCTGCGCGGCCGTTCCGATCTGACCGTGTTTGACTTGAGCGATCCCCCGGGCGGGGACAAAGAACTCTACGCGGAGATGGCCCGTCGGGTTGCAGAGCAGATCAACCAGGGGCGTTTCGACCGAGCCATTCTGTGCTGTGGAACGGGCATTGGCGTTTGCATCTCGGCGAACAAAGTGCCGGGGATTCGTGCGGCACTGGCTCACGATGTGTACTCAGCCGAACGGGCTGCTCTTAGCAACAATGCGCAGATCATAACGCTCGGCGCCCGCGTTGTGGGAACGGAACTGGCGAAGTCGATCGTTGAGGCCTACTTGCGCGCGCACTTCGATCCGACCGGACCGTCGGCAGCCAACGTGCGCGCGATCGATTCACTCGACGCGCGACACATCAAGCCGTTGTCGCTGACAGAAGGGTTGTGATGTTCGGCTCGAATATTCTGCTCCCTTGTTTGCTAACCATCGCCGCCAATACCGCGCCTTTGCCGAAGGTGCAGGCAACGGCGCTGGATCTGTTGGAGAAACACTGCGTTCGATGTCACGGCCCGGAAAAGGGATCCGGTGGATTGCGGTTGACCACACGCGAATCCGCCGTGAAAGGGGGCGCTGAAGGCCCAGTGCTGAAGGACGGCGACGGCGATGCCACGAAAAGCCTTTTGTTGCGCGCCATCGGTTACGGCGATCCGGAACTGGAGATGCCGCCGGCAAGCAAGTTGAACGCCGGCGATATCGCGATCATCGAAACCTGGGTCAAAAACGGTGCGCCGTGGCCCAAGTCGCGTCGCCTCGGGTCGGGAACGTGGTGGGCTTTTCGCGAAGTGAAACGTCCTGCGGTACCCGAGGGGACTGCCTCTAGTCCCATCGATCGCTTTGTCGACCAAACCCTACGCGATCAGAAACTATCCCCTGTCGCCGAAGCGAGCAAAGCCACACTGTGTCGACGCGTGACGCTGAACTTGACTGGATTGCCGCCGACGTGGTCCGAGATCCAAGCTTTCGTTTCGGACGCCGACCCCGGCGCGTATGAACGGTTGGTCGATCGGCTGCTCGCTTCTCCGCGATATGGCGAAAAATGGGGCCGGCATTTCCTGGACGTGATACGGTACAGCGACAGCACCGGTTTTGAGCAGGATCCCTTTCACCTGGATGCTTGGCGTTTTCGAGACTACATCATCAAGTCATTCAATGATGACAAACCCTATGATCGATTGGTTCGCGAAATGTTGGCCAGCGACGAGTTGTCACCTGACGATCCCGCCGCTCGAGTTGGCACTGGTTTCTTGCGCGTTGGCCCCAATCGAGATTTTCTCAATCGCAATGAAGAGGTCAACCGTGTTGAAAAACTGACGGATTTTGTTGAGACCACGAGCGCGGTATTTCTCGGTCTTACCGTTGGATGTGCCCGCTGCCACGATCACAAATTCGATCCGATTCCGACGCGAGATTTCTACCGCTTGCAGGCGATCTTCGAGCCAGCGGTGTACGACAACATCGTTGTCAACTACGAAGCCAACAAAGGTTGGGAACGAAGCCAAAACACACGCGAGTTCAAACTGCGCCAGCTGGCCAAGCCTCTGTCGGACATTTACGATCGGGTTCGTAAGAAGTATCCCAAAGAAAATGTGCTGCAGTTGCGCAAATACCTCAGCGCCAAAGAACGCGAAGATGTCGCGCGGTTAGAGCAGACCATCGCGATGCTGTTTTTGAACTACGGTCCCCCGCCGACTGCTCCCGGTGTGACCGATGCTGCGCCGGTCGCGCCCAAGTCCTTTGTGGCGGTTCGCGGCAACGCAAAAATTCAAGGTGAGCGGGTGAATCCGGGCTTTCTGACGGTGTTGGGTGGTGGGGATATCCCAGATGCGGGTCCCGATTCGCGTACGACGGGTCGTCGCAAGGCGTTGGCGCAATGGATGACACGGCCGCAAAATCCATTGTTTGCCCGCGTGATGGTCAACCGTCTTTGGCAATGGGTTTTTGGACGCGGGTTGATCGCCACCGCCAATGACTTTGGTCTGCGCGCGGGTTTGCCATCGCATCAACTCTTGCTCGATTGGCTGTCCGCGGAGTTCGTCGAACGCGGTTTCTCGATGAAAGCCATCACGCGTCTCATGGTCACGAGTGCGGCCTACCGACGCAGCAGTCAACCAAACCGCGGTGCGAACGATCTCGATCCCGAGAACCTTCACCTCGCGCACTTTTCACGCCGTCGGTTGTTGGCTGAAGAAGTGCGCGATTCGGTCTTGTTGTCTTCAGGTGCCCTTAATCCCAAAATGGGTGGAATGCCGGTGGTGCCACCGCTTTCGCCAAGTGAGCTGTTCGGCATTCAAGGACGTCCGGAAGACAGCTGGCCGGTCACACCGGATCCGGAAGAATATGCGCGCCGCAGTGTCTATTTGCTGAATCTGCGCACCTTTCGGCCGCCGATGTTCGACGCGTTCGATGCCCCCGACGGCCTCGCATCGTGTCCCCGCCGCCACGAGAGCACGACTGCTCCACAGTCGTTGACACTGCTCAACAGTGATTTCATGGTCGACGAGGCCGCCCGGTTGGCCCGAAAGACGCGGAGTTCAGAGGGCGTCTTCACGAGTGTGCTCACTCGGTTGCCACGCGCAGAAGAGAAAAAACGCACGGACGATTTTGTCCGACGTCAAACCCAAGCGCTTGGCTCCCGCGAACGTGCTTTGGCAGAACTCGCCCGCGCACTGCTTAACACCAACGAGTATTTGTATGTCGATTGAACAATTCTCAAGACGTTCCTTGCTGTTGCGATCCGGCGGTGGTTTTGGCGCACTTGCTGCGTCGACCTTGTTGCCATCGGCAAGCAGTGGAGCCGTTTCACCGCTTGCACCCAAGCCGGCTCCGTTTCCGGCGAAAGCACGTTCGGTGATCTACCTGTTTCAGCACGGTGCACCCAGTCACGTCGATACATTTGATCCGAAACCCGAACTGCAGAAACGCGACGGTCAATCGCTGCCATCTTCGCTTGCGGCGGCCATCAAAACCAGCTTTATCCAAGATCCGGCGAACGCGAAGATCCTCGGGAGTCCGTGGCAATTTCGGCCCGGTGGAAAGTCAGGGTTGCTGGTTTCCGATCTGTTTCCACATGTCCGCGAGCGAGCCGATGAGCTCGCCGTGATACGGGGGTGTTACGGCGACGTGTTCGATCATTCGCCTGCGATGTATCTGCGACTTTCCGGAGCACAATTTCCTGGTCGCCCTTCGCTGGGGTCTTGGGTGACCTACGGGCTCGGATCTGAGAATCAGGATCTGCCCGCGTTTGTGGTGATGACCGATGGGTCGATGAAATCGGGGCCGCCGGTTTACGGTTCGGGCTTTCTACCGGGATCGTACCAAGGGACGTTGCTGCGCAAGGCGGGCGATCCGATCCTGTACCTGAAGAACCCCCCGGGCATTCGTGACACGACACAGAAACGCACGTTGTCGTTCATAGAGCAAATGAATCGCGATCATTTGACGGACCGCGCCGAAGACAAAACGCTGGAAGCGCGCTTGCTTTCGTACGAGCTCGCCTTTCGCATGCAAGCCGCTGCCCCCGGCGCGGTGGATCTCTCGAAGGAATCCAAAGCGACGCGCGATCTATACGGAATTGACGAAGCACCGACCGATGACATGGGCCGAAAGTGTTTGCTGGCAAGGCGTTTGGTTGAGCGCGGTGTTCGTTTCGTGCAACTTTTCTCGGGAACGAATGTCGGTACCGATTGGGACGACGCCCACACGGATCTCGTCTCGTCGCATGAAAAGATGGCGAAGAAAACCGACAAACCCATTGCCGGTTTGCTGGCCGATCTGAAATCGCGCGGCTTGCTCGACAGCACCCTGGTGGTTTGGGGTGGCGAGTTTGGTCGAACACCGATTGCCCAAGGCCGAAATGGCCGCGACCATCATCCGTACGGCTTTGCGATCTGGATGGCAGGAGCGGGGATCCAAGGCGGACGCGCCCTGGGTGGTACGGATGAGCTGGGCGTGGCGGCGGTTGAAATGCCGGTCGATGCCCACGATGTGAACGCAACCATTCTCCGTCTGTTGGGCTACGATCACGTTCGACTGACGTACCTGTATCAGTCGCGCGAGTACCGACTTACCGACGTGCATGGCGACCGCGAGTTTTCGTCTCGCTTGCTGTCGGTCTAGCGGTCACCGCGCGCTGGCTAATATTGAGGTGGCTTGACGTGGCCGTCTTCGATGAGGCCGATGAATCCCAACAGTCCGCCCCACGAATAGAACGAATCGGCGCTGTCGACGTCTCCGCCTGTGCCTGTTACCGAATTGTAGTTCTCGTAGACGTGGTGATGTGCTTGCCATTCCTGCAACAACAAACGCTCGGAGGCATCGGCCAATTGTTTCCGTGCTTCAGGTAGGGTGTAATTGTGCAGGCCCAAATAGACCAGCAAGTTCATCGGTCCCCACACACGCCCGCGCCAGTATTCGTTGTCGGGGAATGCGGGATCATCACGTGTGATGCTTGGTATCATCCAAGTGCCACCCAACTTTTTCGGATTGAGTAGATATTCATTCACCATGCGGGTGGCCTGCTCTTGCGTCGCCACCTTGGCGAGCAGCGGGTATAGATTGCCCGGACCGATGCGATGGCTTGGTTCTCCGGTGCGCAGATTGCGATCAAGAAAGATCCCGGCCTCTTCGTTCCACAATTCACGCAACTTCGCGCCATAACGATCGGCGCGCTCGCGCAATTCGGTGGCGTTCGCGGTCTTGCCAAGCACATCCGCGATCGCTGCCAACACACGGCAGTCGGCCACGTAAAGTCCCATCAGATCCACCGATGCAAGATCCAGCATGTGCGTCTTCTCGTTGAAGGAGGCGTCGTCGAAGTTCGGGCTGTTGTCGAGGCCCGACTCCCACATTGCACCCTGCTTCGTGTTCCCTTGCATGCCTTTCGGATGGGGTGACGATCCCCACGACAGAAACCCCTGGTTGTCACGCGCTTTGGGCCACCAGCGGTTCCAACCCAGCAGATCGTCATAAACCTCATCGAGGAACCACTTCTCACCGTGGCGATCGTAGATCGCCTTGACGATCAAGCTGCCAACGGGGGGTTGCGATCGATCATAGGACTTTTGGTCAAACGACGCAGCAACATTGGGCACAAAGCCATCGGATGTGTGTTCGTGTGTGATCGCGATGACGTTGGAGTAAGCCAGGTCTTTGTGATCAAGCGACAGCATGTACGCGCCGAAATAAGTGTCCCAATCGAATAGAATGTACCCGCCCCATGCTTCGTTCCACGTACGCGAAACAGGGGTGATGACGCGGCGATTGAATGCGTCGTAGATGGTGTCCCATCCCAGGACCGACGATATTGCGCGGTAACTTTCGGCTCGCGGACCAAAGCGCAGCGCGTTCGCCTCGAAACGGACACGCGCGGTGTTCACCAATTGTGCGATTTCGGCGCGCGTGCGACGAATACCGGTAGAAAACCCGATTGCTTCGCGTGATTCGAACGCGAGGTACGGTGAGCCGATCGGCAAGGGTACTTCTGCCTGCGTCTCGGTCGCGAAAACTGTGACGGTGCGATCGGATAGCCGTGCTACCAACGTGTCGCCGTCGCGGGATAATGTGCCCGGACGGTTCCAAAGCATCGCTTCTTTGAAAAGTATCACCGGGGCAAATTTTGGCAGCGTTTCCGGCTCGTACAGCATCAGTAGTTCACCTTCGTGCGTGGCGGTTTGCACGCGGGCTCGGACGCCGTTCCACTCGAACACCAGGCTTGAATAGCTGCCATCGACTGCGTTCGGGCCCGGTTCCACCTTCACCTTCGTGGGCTTTCGGCCGCTTGTGACGTAGCTTTCGTCCAGATAGGATTGGCCGCTGCGCTTGCTGCGCGCCGAAAACTGCAACGACAACCCGTAAGGCATCAGAACGTGAGACAGCAACGCTGGGTTGTTCCAGGTGTGCCAACCTGTAGCGAGCCGCTGTTGCAACGCCGCGTGTTTGGAGGACTTGCCACTCTCGGAGGGGGAAGTGCGCTCCGCTTGCGGGTGGGCACACGCATGAAGCAGGGTGCAAAGCACGAAGAATCTCGCCAGGCCCAACGCGTGTGTCATTCCTTCACAATGTATGTCTTCCGAGGGTCTCGCGACTGCCAATGGGTAACTCATCAAACTCCCCATACGACGATGGCCGTGATTCGGCCCAGTGAAATCATCCCAACGGATCTCGGTCTTTTCATTCGAAACCGTCCAGACGCCGATCGCGGACCGTACGAGACAACAGGTACGGTTCGTCGCGTCGGCTTCTGAGGCGGTCTAACATGCTAGGACTCGCGCATGGTCCTGCGTAAGAATATGCGATGGCTGACGCTGGGCGCTTTGCTGGCGGTGGGGGTGGTAGTAGGGGCTTTCTACACTTTCAGGCCTTCCACCGACGAACGGTATCGTTTTCAAATCCGGACACCGATACCGGGCGCAGACAGCGACATTCGTTCAGCGATCTACCAGAGCCTCGGAACGCGGATGTTGCCTGGTCACACCGTGACGTGGCTCAATAATGGCCAAGTGTTTGATGCCGTTGAGCAATCCGTTCGTGCCGCCAAAACGAGCATTCATATGTTGCTCTACATTTGGGAAGAGGGTGCTGCGTCTAACCGTATCACGGACGCCGTGATCGGTAGAGCCAAAGAGGGTGTCGAGTGTCGCATTCTGGTGGATGCATTTGGAAGTTCAGCGTTCGGCAAAACGGTCCAACCTCAGCTCACCGCGGCCGGTTGCGACGTGCGTATCTTTCGGCCCCTCGCGGGTGGGGCAAAGCTGTCGCGAAACCATAGGAAGATTGTGGTGGTTGACGGTGTGACCGCAGTGACAGGAGGCTTCGGCATTCGCGATAGTTGGTTGGGCGATGGCGTCAACAATGATGGGTGGCGTGACGCGAACGTGTTGTTTTCCGGCCCCGCCGTCACCGAAGCGCAACAGGCCTTTGCAGAAAACTGGCAAGAGGCTGGGGGGGCTTTGCTTCCTGAAGGGGCGTTTCCCCCCTTGGCAAACTCTGGCGGTGCCGAAGCTTGCTTTGTTGCCAGCACCAACTCCACAACGGTGACCCGTGCTGAACGCCTGACTCAGCTTTTGATCGCTGCGGCCAAGCGAAGGCTGTGGATTTCAAACGCGTATGTCGTTCCCTCATCAGCCATCTTGCAAATGTTGAAGCAGAAAGCCTCTGAAGGCGTTGATGTACGCTTGCTGGCTCCCGGCAAGAAAAGTGACTCGAAGACCTCATTTGGGCTCCAACACACGCAATATGGAAGCTTGCTAAAACACGGCGTACGCATCTGGGAATACCAGCCCTCCATGTTGCACTCAAAGACGATGCTCGTAGACGAACGGATTGTGGTGGTGGGATCGATAAATCTCGATCCGTTGTCGTTAAACAAACTAGAAGAAGGCGCTCTGGTCGTGAGCGACGAGATCTTTGCCGGTCAGTTGGCACGCGCGTTCCAAACAGACTGCACGCACAGTCGCGAGCTCACCAAGTAGCGCAGCGCCAACACGCTCGGTCTTCGGCAGCCCTTGTACGTGGTCTGCGCGCGGTCGGCGCCATCGGATTGTTCCGCGGCAATCACTTCGCCGGGCCGGAAGTTGCTTCCGAGATCTTTCCACATTCCGAGCTCGGTGGCGACCCAACGCCGGGACCATTCCACGGCAACGTAAATACCGTGTGAGTATGCGAGTCCCGAGCCGGGAATGGAGACGGTCGATTCAACCCAGGTGATGCCATCAACTGAGCGAAATGACTTGAGGCCGTCGCCGCGAAGAAAGAAAAACGTTCCGTTCACGAAGAACACGCCTTTGCCGTCAGCGTTCGTACCGGTGCCGATGCAGGGCGAAAATGACACACCATCCGTTGAGTGTTCGCACCGGCCCTTGGTGGTCAACACGAAGCGGCCCGCACCAAACGCAACACCTTCCCAGATCGATCCGTCCGTGCTACGCATCCTGCTCCAGGTTCTCCCACCATCATGCGAAGCGGTGCTGGCGCCCCGTCCCGGGTTTTCCCATGTGTTGCCGGGCAACGCACGTCACAAGCCGTAACAACACCTATCGGTACGTACCATTACCCGATGGCAAGTGTTATCTGGATGTGGCACGGTGGAGCCGCGTCGACATCATCCGATTCGGCAAGCGATGTCGTTGTTCCTGATGCGCTCGTTCAGATAGGAACCGACGGACGGGGCCGAGCGTAGGTTCCCCTGTTCGGAAACATTTCACACCTCGTTGACGATGCGGCGCTCGCGTTCAACGGTGCTCTGCAGCCGCTTCTCGACGGCTTCGAGCGTTGTAGCGGCTAGTTCCAGATCGATTTGGGACTCAGCCTCGTCAACGTCCTGCTGGATATGGGAGAGAGTATCGACGAGTCTGTGTAGCTCGTCGGCGAAAAACTCCAGTCGCAACACCCAGTCGGGAACCGGAGTCACGTTTTTTCGCCTTGCGTTCGATGCCTCGGCGATGTCGTTTGGCCGCAGGAAAGCTGGATCGTCGAATCGTGAAGTCATGGTTCTGTTGGTGCCTCTTTTGCTTAGTGGCAGGCGCGGAAGGTTCCTAACAACCAGTCGAAAGAAAAGTTGAGAAAGTTCTTGGCGCGGTGGGGAGCCGACGAAGTTGGGGCAGCCGCCGAATCGTTGACTCTGATTTGACGATGGGGGACATTCGCGAAGGGAAGTGCCGAATTGGTAACAGGAATGGTGCTCGTTGCCCTGCTGGCGACGAACGTGGAGCTCCGCAGCGATCTCGAGTGCCCTAGCGAGGCGGCCGTAAATGCCGAGTTGCTCCGGTTCGGCCTTGCAACGTCGGTTGGAAAACAGGGGGATCGGGTCGACTTGACGCGGGGCGAACACGGCGAGGTGTTGCTGGCGCTAACCGGTGAAGACGGTGCGAAGTTGGGCGATCGGACCTTTGAACCCCCGTTCGAGTGTCACGAGCTCGCGAGCGCCATCGCGTTGACGGTCGCAATCTGGGAGAGCGACCTACACCCCGAGTACACGCCGATTCTCGGCTCGCGGGAGGGCACGGATGTCGATACGACGGCTCCGGTCGAGACTTCGCCACCGCGAAACGTTGTCGAGGAGCCACGAATATCGTCGGTGCGAGACGAACGCCGAACCCGGGATGCGTCCATTCTCGATTCCGAGGTCGGGATCGGAGCGTCGTTCTTTCAGGCACCAACGCAACCAGCGTTCGCATCCAGCGAGTTTGCGGTAGGGATAGGCGTCATCGGCATTCACCGACCTCCGGCGTGGCCCATTGGGATCTGGTTATCCGGAAACCTTGAACAAAATCGTACTACGGAGGTCGCACTCGGCAAGGGTGAATGGCAGCGAACCCGGGGGACACTGGCCATGACGCGGTCGTTCCCACTTGCGCGGTCCCACCTTTTCCTCGACGGACGGGCCGGTCTTTCGGCAGCAAGGTTGTCGGCAAGTGGCGTGGGTTTCGCAATCAATTTCGACGCGAGTTCGTTCGATTTGGGTGTTGAGCTCGGGGTGCGGCTGTCGCTGAGGCGCAGCGCGTTTGTGCCCTGGCTAGACTTGGGAGTTGTCAGGTGGCTTTCGTCCTCCGTGCTACGACAAACCGATCCGGAGAGTGGTCAGAGCCTCCCCAACTGGCTTTTCGGAATGACCTTGGGTGTTTCTCTTGGATGGGCGGCTGGCGGGTGAGGTGGATGGGAAAAATGGATCAGAATTTTCTGTAAGTTATTCCTTACGCGCACCACCAACGATAGGAAAGCAATGCAACGCGTGTTGGTCGGGGGGAATTCGGGGGCCGATTCGGCAGATCAGTCTGCGGCGGGCGATCGTGTGCCCGACGAACAGATTTCCGACTCCGACACGGGTGACGCTTCCGGCAGTCTGCTCACGACAGAGGAGATCTACCGGAGGCATAGCAAGAACGTATCACGGTGGGCTCGGGCCTTACTTGGTCCAGATGCCGATCTCGAAGATGTCGTTCACGACGTGTTCATGGTGGTACATCGACGTTTGCACGAATTCAGGGGCGATGCCCAGATCAGTACGTGGCTTTTCGCGATCACCGTTCGGACCGCGAAACACCGCCGCCGCATCAATCGGCTACGTCGATATTTTCTTCCCTGGCGCAAAGAAGCCGAAGTCGCATTGAGGAATCATTGTTCGGCGCTGAAAAATCTTGACGACGTGGACACGCCTGCCGGTCATGCGGAAAGGCGTGAAGCACAACGGATCCTGTACCAGCTATTGGACGGGCTTGACGAAAAGCACCGGACCGCTTTGATTTTGTCAGATGTCGAGGGTCTTGGCGGACGAGAGATTGCAGAGATCACAAATACGACAGATGGAAACGTATGGGTGCGAATCAACCGCGGACGTGCGGAATTGCTCAAGGCGTACCAGGCGTTTGAGGCCAAAGGAACATCGAAATGAAACCAACCGGAAAAGACAACGGGCCGGAAATTTTTGCGTTTCGCAAGTGGATCGAATCGCAAGCCTTGCCCGACGAGAAAACGCGCCGAGGACTTTGCCGAATTGTCGAGTCGGTTGGTCCTGCAGAGGGGTTGTCGAAGGCGGAATTAATGCAGGTTGAGGGGCGACTGTTTTCGCATCCGAATAAACCGATGCGATTGAGGAGACTTGTGTTCGTTTCAGTCGCATTGGTTGTCTTGTCTGTTTCCGGAACGATTGTCGTCGCTCGCGAAGGGTATTTCGCATTCCTTGGTCTGGAATACCGTCGGCGCCAGGAATCATCCGACCACGCTTTCCCACAGCGAAAAGACGCCGGGTCGAAGGTGAAACGCCGGGAGGTTGTCCAAACCGTCGTTGAGAAGCAAGCAACACCGGTTGTAGCCCCAAGCGATGTGACCGCGGGCCCACCTGATCGTCATGCTGGCGTTGAAACGGCCTCGATCAGTACTTCTGAGGTTCGGAAACGCGCTCCGCAGGCCGCGCTGCAAACGCCACCGTCGATATTGCCGGCGCCAAAGGGTGGGTTGGGCGTTGAATCGGAGATGATTCGATCCGCGATGGAGCTCGCAAAGAGCGGGCGAGATCTGGATGCAGCGCTCCGTGCCGTCGATGCTTATGAAAAGATGTTCCCTGCGGGCGTTCTCGCAAAGGAGGCACGCTTTGTACGGATAGAAGTCTTGCTGCTGCTTGGTCGCAATCGCGATGCTCTGGAAGTTCTTGATTCGATGGTGCTTTCGGCCGGCGGCCGCGAAACAGAGTTGTTGCTTTTGCGCGCCGAATTGGCGGCTCAATCGAACTGCATGCGGGCAGTTGTCGACTTTTCGAGTGTCCTGAATAGAAGCACGCGTGACGAGTACCAGGAGCGCGCTCTGTTCGGCCGAGGGGTATGTTATCGCGCACTTGGTCTCGAAGGCGACTCGGCCCGGGACTTCCAAACCTATCGTGACCGATATCCAACTGGGCGGTTCATCGAAACGATTCAAGAAAAAAAGTAGTCGGCGAAAAATATTCGTAAGTTCGGACCAGCGTGAGGCACCAATACACAAATGGCACTTTCAGTCGTACGCTTAGCTAGGAACCGATTGATATCGGTAGTCGCAGTCGCCGCAATCGCCAGCCTTTCTGCATGCTGGTCGGGCGGTTTGCATATTGGGAAGGGTGCGCATTCGGATGCCGGGCCGATGGAAGCCGACGGCTCGATAGACGGCATTGCAGTCGAATCAGGCACGGGTGCAGCGATCCCGACGCGTCTGATCGTTGTGACATCGCACTTTGGATTCTGGAACGAAGCGTTCATGTTACGATTCGAGAGCGAAACGCCGCTACCTGCAACCGAAACGACGGTGCGCGACCTTACAGGACCAGGGGTCGAGTGGAGTCGAATCCTTGCACCGCTTGAAGGGCTGAAACAACATGTGACGGTCGTCAGCGGCCTCGCGATGCATACGTCGTTCGACGCCAGAGCATCGGGCGGTGACGATGCGAAAACCGCATTGACTGGACAGGTTGTGTCGGTTGGAGGGGCGGTGGGTCCTTCGATTGACTGGCTCATCGGGCAAGCCAACGCGCCCGCTGGTGGTATTCCGGTGGTCGTTGCGGGAACCGAAGAGTACTCGTTCGATTCGAGTAAGAGCCTGGTTCGCGCAATGCGAGAGCCCCGGGACATACATGCGCAGCTATTTGGACCAGGTACGTCTGGAAAATGCACCTCACCCGTGCCTTCAGCGTACGGCGAGCTCGTGGCGCAATCGAATCAACGTTATCGGGGTTGGATGATGCGAATGATTCCGCTGATATCAGACGCTTTTGTGTGTGACAGGACCCGTGTCTTCTCGTTGCACGGACCTGATCCGTCGCCTGCTGAACTTGGCTCCGGGGCGCAGAATCTCGACCAAGACGTGAACGATCGGGTTCGCGTTGATCCTGCGAGTGTCGAAGTGATGATTCGATACAGTGAATTGTTCGGCAAGCAGCTATCCGACCTGGCAAACGAGCTCAACTCTAAACCGGCTGGAGACGGAACATTATTGGATCACACCTTGATCGTTTGGCTGCCAGGATGGGCGGAGCCTGGTCATGGTCGTTTTCCGTGGAACATGGTTCTCATCGGCGGTCGATCACTCGGTCTTAAAACAGGTCGTGATATTCGGGTGGTGCAGAATACGACGTTTTCGCCGTACAACAAACCGTCAGAGATGCTGACGACCGGCGGGGCACACAACAAGGCCCTCAATTCGATCACGGCGATGTTCGGAGTGGGAAGCGGTCACGTTGGAGATGAATCGATCACGTTGCGCAACGGCAACACGTTGGACCTGCGGGGCTCGGTTGACCAACTGTTTTAACAGCAACCGATCGCCGCGAACGGACGGCGAAACCAGTTGACGGTTCTATCAAGCTGATAGTATTCTCGCTGTGACAAAAGTTATCGTGTGACGGTTTACAGTTAAGGAGGCCCCGGTGAGAGTTCTGTATTGTGTATTGCTACTGGGTGGCTTCGCCTGCTCTGATGCCGCGTCGCCAGCGAGTGTTTCCAAGTCGATGGCGCAATTGTCCGACTCGGGCGATCGAGAACGCGCGCAACGATTCGTGGAGCAGTCATTTGCAGCTGTTTCGGTATCCGCTTCGGATCTGGGTGCGTTTTATCAGAAAATCCCGAGCGATTTGGCCCAACAACTTGATACCGCGCGCGTTGAGTCAGCTGGATTTTTCGACGCGCTGGCGCACGAACTAGACGGTCGAGTGTGTGCAGAGACGACCTCACTGACTGAACTCGCAACAATCGTCTTTTTGATGTCGCAGATTCCACCCGCCGTTTCCGTCTCGGCAATCGATTGTGTCGTCGATCGCTATCCGCACGAAGACCATTTGCTGTGGACGGTGATTGCTGCTTGGCGTCGTGCTGGTTTTCCGCAATCCGCGGGCATTGATGGGTTGCGTGGACGCGCAAACGACACGCGTACGATTCATCGGTTGTTGTCGCTGTCGGAGTTGAAGGAATGGAAGCGAAATCACCAGTCTGAGAATGTGATACAGGCGGTCGAGTCAGTAGAGTTGTAGTTTCTCGGTACCATTTTCGAGTCGGACAAATATGAGCACGAAAAAACGTTTTTTGGGAATTGTGGTTGCTGTCATCGGGCTTGCCGTCTCACTGCCAGCGTTTGCGACGACAACGATCGATCCGCCGGGCGCATGGGGCTCGGTGAGTATGACGATTCTCGTCGGAAAATTTTCCCAGTGGCCCTACGCCCGAGTCATCTACCGAAACGAATCGACCGGGAGCTGTAGCGGTGTCACCATTCCGAACGGCGGTTCACCGAACTACAAGATCACCGACGACATCATCGTGAATGGCGCGGGTGGCGTGGATACGATTCGTGTCAATCGTTCTGGTTCGGTTACATGCGGCTGCTGTTCTTACTCTGTTGATACATCGGGAAGCAACGGTGGGCCCCTGGCGGCTTTATTGGATGGTCACTGGCTGGATCCTCACGGCGCCGGAGGAAACGACAACATCGAAAGCAGTCTGGGATATCCGTCATACTCTTGGGGTGAGGATGGTAACGACCAGATCCTCGGGACGGAAGAAGAAGCGATCATCTACGCTGGAAGCGGCGACGACAAGCTAAAGACAACCAATTCACTGCTCGTCGGTGGTTCGGACAGATTGCTGGACGGCGAAGCGAACGACGATTGCCTGGAGGACCACATCGACGGTGGATCGTACTCCTATCAAGTGCAGGTAACCTGCGGATCAGGATCCGACGAGAAGACGACCCATGGAAACACGTCCAACCAAAGTATTTCTGGATGCGAAGTTACAAATCGCGCGACCGCGTGTTTTTGATCGCGTTTGATCGTTTGGCTGGGACAACCGAGGGTATGATTCTTATGTCTTGCAGCTGAAGGCCTCCGGTCACAAAAGTTCGTTCGCGATTCGCATTGTTCGCGGTGGAATTGTCTGCGCCGCAACGGTGGTCGTGTCTTGTGTTTTCACGGCCGTAGGCCATGCCGAGAGCCCAACCGACTGGGCGATACCCTGGCAGGTTGGTCCAGAGTCTCGCGACGTGGTCACCTTGGGAACGCCTTCGGTTACCCAAGACATCGCGCAAACCCGCGATGGTTACCTGTGGTTTGCCTCGATGAATGGATTGTATCGCTATGACGGCGATCGTCTTGTCGACGTTGCACTTGGTCATGCAGGTCAAAGCGCACGCCGTCTGCTGGCGTCTCGCGACGGAGGATTGTGGGTGGCCACGGGCGGTGGCTATTTGGATCCCGCAGTTGCCGCCGACAAACCATTTAATGTGGGCTTCAGAGAGGGCGCAGGTGGTCTTTCGTTTCTCAAGAGTGGTGAGATGATTGAGGTCCTTCCGCCTGATGGCAAGGCGGAACACTGGGTCTGGTCGCTCGCCGAGCTGAGGGATGGACGTCTGGCCATCGGTACCGAAGACGGCGTTTGGTTGTTGTCCCGCGGCCAAACAAACGCACGACGATTGCCATTGTCAGATCGTGAGCCCGGGCACGTTTCGTCATTGCTGGTGCGGAACGAACAGGGAGAAGAAGTCCTGTGGATTGTCACGGCGGCGGGGGTGTGGCGCTGGCGAACGCAACACGCTGACGCGCCACAAAAGCAATTCCCGATGGTTGGGGCTCGTGATCTGGCGCCCACTTCGTCGGATTTTTGGATCATTCAAGACACGCAACTTTTCCTGGTTGAAAACGGTGCGATCACAAAGACGCTAACCGGCGCGCCTGGCGAACAAATGCGGTCGGTGCTTTCCTCCAAAACCGAAGCAACCTGGGTTGGAACCACGTTTGGGCTAAAACGCATCCGAAATGGCGCCCTTGAACCGGCCGTCGAGGCTTTGCCTCAACAGTCTGTTCGTGCGCTATTTCGCGATCGAGAAGGCAGCGTTTGGGCGGCCGTCAAAGGTTTAGGCGTGGCTCAAATGCGTGTTGCGGTTGTCAAAAACTTGGGTCGAGAGGAAGGATTGCCAGCAGACACGGCGTTGTCGGTGTTGCCGGATGTTGCGGATCCGCGTCATCGGTATTGGGTGATGACGACCGCGGGGCTCGCGAAGATACAGGATGGGAAGATTGACCTGCATCCGCTCCATAACGTTCAATTGGATTGGCGTCTTCGAAATCTTGCCCAAGAGCGCGATGGTACCTTGTGGTTGGGCTTTGATCGGTTGGTGCGCCTCCGTAAGAAGGAAACATCTGAGTTCGGCCCCGAAGCACTGGGCGCGGAAGTCCGGGCCGTTTTTGTGGACGAGAATGATCTTTGGGTGGGCCTTTCTAACGGAAGTGCGCTTCGCTTCGCGAACGGTGATACAGATCAGGCGCCGGATAGATTTTCGAAAGACACAGGATTTTGCCCGGGGCCGATTCAGCGCATTTCTGCGGGCGCAGATACCGTGCTTTGGTTTGTTGGTCCAGGCGGCGCAACCCGGTACGATAAAGAGCCGCGCCAGGGGAGGTGCGTGAAGCTTGAATCACAAGATGCTGATCGTTTGCAAGACGTCCCCGTGGCGACAGACGTCGCCCAAGACGACAACGGAACGGCGTGGATCACGGCCGTGGGCAATCAGGGCTTGTTTCGATTCAAGGATGGCGTAATAAAACCCGTCCCGGCCATTTCAGGCTTTTTGCCCACGTCCCTCTACGGCCTTCTTCTGGATGACGCCAAGAATGCGTGGTTTTCCAGTTATCAAGGTGTGTTTCGATTGCGGCTCGAAGACCTTGAACGTTGGATCGATGGCCAGGGGTCCCTGCCGGTGGTGTTTCACGTTGATCACGATTCGGGCATGCGCAGCTCCGACTGCCAATCCACCTTCACCCCGTCCCTGATAAGTTGGAACCATGGCGGGATCTTGGTGACCACTGCGCTTGGCCTTTCGGCAATAAAGCCCCCAGAAGCCTTGCCACAACCGCAAGTCGAGCCCGTTATCGAGTCGGTCAATGTCGACGGACGACCGTTGTCACCCGCCGAAGCCGTTCTGCCAGGTTCTCGTCGCATCGACATTCTCTTCAATGCTCCGACTTTTTTGGCCGCGCCTCGATTGCACTTTCAACAACGATTGGACGGTATTGATGATAGGTGGCGGGACGTCGGAGACACCCGCGCAGCCCAGTTTATTGATCTGAAACCTGGCGACTACACGTTTCGTGTTCGACTTGCCATTGCGAAAGCGGGAACCAACCGCGCCGCCTGGGTTTCGTTTCGGGTGTTGGCGCCCTGGTACCAACGTTGGCCGATGACGCTTGCGGCGCTGTTGATGGTGAGTTTGTTCTTGTTTCTTGCCTACCGCATGCGTCTGGCTCGGTTGTCAGCACACTTCACAACCATTGCGAACGAGCGCAATCGCATCGCCCGCGACTGGCACGATGGCCTGTCACAGGTCTTTCTGGGAATTGGCTACCAGCTTGAAGCGTTGCGGATGCGTCTCGGTGCGAACAAAAGTTCCACCGTCGATCCAGCCGTTGCCATCATTCTCGACGATACCAAAGCGATGGTGAAGGACGCGCAGGAAGGGGTCAAAACCGTCCTTTGGGACCTTCGCGCCGATCAGGACAATAATCGTTTTCTTGAAACATTTCGCGCATTGGCCGACGAAACAAAAAAACGTTTCGGCGTCATGGTTTTGATTCACACCACGGGTCCACTTCCACCCGCTGGCGATATTACCCGTGAATGGATCCTCATCGCGACGGAGGCGGTGACCAATGCGGTGAAACACGGCCAGGCCAAAAACATTCGCATCGCACTCGCCTTCTCGAAGACCGAAGCAACCTTGGCAATCGAAGACGACGGCACTGGCGTTTTGGTCCAACCCGATGCGCAAAAGCGACGCGTTTCGTTCGGTCTCGTCGGGATGCAAGAGCGGGCAGCCCGTTGTGGGGGCCAACTGTTTCTCGAGCCCGGTGACAGCGTCGGAACCCGGGTGCGCGTTGTAGTACAATGGCGCTCAAATGGATGATCAGGTGGTTCGTGTCATCATTGCCGACGATCATCCCGTGGCGCGCAAGGGTGTCTTGTCATTGCTGTCGGCAAGCCCCGGCGTGGAAGTGATAGCGGAAGCCAGCAACGGAGCCGAGGTATTGGCGCTGTATGCGAAACTTCGGCCTCGTGTCGTAATCACCGATCTGCGAATGCCCGTTTTGGATGGTGTTGCATTGACGCGCGCTCTGTTGGCCATTGATCCCAACGCCAGTGTGTTGATCTTTACCCACTACGATGGCGACGAGCAGGTATTGCAGGCGTTGCGTGCGGGTGCCCGTGGCTACCTTACGAAAGATGCCGAGGGTGAGGTTTTGCTTCAAGCGATCACGACGCTGGCGAGAGGCGGGCGTTTCATTCCGGCTGAACTTGCCGGGCGGTACGCTGAGCTTGTATCGAAACCGTCGTTGAGCCCGCGAGAGCGCGAAACCCTGGCCTTCATGGCGCAAGGACTTACCAACCACGAGATCGCCGAGAGATTGAAGCTGAGTGAGCGAACTGCGGCGATGCATGTCGGCAATGTGCTTTCGAAACTGGGTGCGAAGACGCGAACGGAAGCGGTCGGAATCGCCACGCGCAGCGGACTGATCGAGGTCGACTGAGGCTGCCGACGGTTTGAACCCTGTCACATCTGACAGGGTTGCCTGTCAGGTTCACCGTCAAGTCCCTGTCCTTTCGAACATGCCCCTTGGTGCCTGCGCCGTGTACCGTTGAGTTTCGTTTTTCGTTGTTTGACGGAGGTGCTTCATGTTGTTTCGATGGACCTCGAACGGTGCAAAACCGGCTCGAAATTTGGTGCGATTCGCTTCGTTTGGAATCGCTTTGGTTTGTGGGTGTACTGGTCAGGTCGCACAGAATTCGGGGCGCTCGGCCAACGGCGAAGGAGGTGC
>ENA-ORBV01005627-ORBV01005627.1-microbial-mat-metagenome-genome-assembly--contig:-NODE-5627-length-22854-cov-9.849278_pt1 | contig 22854 bp, 11 predicted proteins | sample MGYA00237777_ERZ505514 | MGnify/ENA primary metagenome ERZ505514 (study PRJEB26160, sample SAMN06269048) | microbial mat metagenome | isolation source: Oligotrophic lake microbial mat | place... | reverse complement strand
TAGACCCCTTTCTCGACCTGTCAACCAAAAGATTGCTTAAAACCTCACTCTCATAATACAAACTACAGCCCCTTGTTCAAAGCAATTACTAATAGCTACCGAAGCTATCGATAGCTATTCTGGAGACTATCAGTTTATAATTTTGTTTGAACAGCAATCAATTGACGAATGATCTTGACAACCGCCACTCCTGCCACCATGAACGAGACTAACAACAGTTACAACGAGACCAACGCGGCGGCCCCTGCTGCTGCTGCAGGCACAGGCACCGCCGCTGGTGCTACAGCAGGTGAAACCCGAGCCAATTTGTTCCCACAATACCTCATGAAATTGCTCAACGACGAGGTTGCCCCGGACGCTCTTTGGTGGCTTCCTGACGGAGAGGCCTTTGCGTTGGATCCTCTTCGAATCAATGAACGCGTCTTGGACAAGTACTTTCAGAAAACCAAGTATTCGAGTTTCATTCGACGTCTTCACAATGAGTAAGTTTTTTCTTTACGTTGTCAAGTGTGTTTGTCAAATTGTTGTTGTTGTTGCAGACTGTAGTGGTCCGCTTGCTTTGCATTGCGAAGCATTCGCGAAGCCATGCAAAGTTACACCGTTCCATGTTCCTTTTTACTGACGCAACTCGTCATTCCTTTCTTTCCTTTCCTTCGTTTTTACAGAGGATACCGACGACAGACTCGCAAATACAAAAAGGTGCAAGGCTTGCACCTTCCGGAAGGTGTGGTCGTCCTCAGTCACGATTTGTTTCAACGAAGCGAACCAGAATTGTTGGATCAATTTTACAAAAAGGCTGCCAATGCCAGCAGTGCCGCCGAGGGCGCTACTAGCCTCAAGGGCGCAGAGGCTGTCAACATGGCCACCAAGAACAAGGCAGCGGCAGCAGTGCCTATCGCGTTGCCACCCGTTCTTCCAGGTCCCTTGTCTTCCAACAAGGGTCGTCAGATCAGTGAAGACATGAAGGGGGGTATGATGGGATTGGCTTCCTTGACGGCTGGTAGGGGGGGGAATGGTGCTGCCGGCACGGGAGGAGCATCCGCGTTTGCGACCAATGCAGGTGGTTGGAATTCTCTCAACGGTGGCATGGGAGCAGGTGCTGGCTTTTTGGGTGTTGGCAATACCAATACTACTCATGGTGGTGGCAGTGCTAATGCTGCTGCTGGCAACAACGTTGGCGCCGACAGTCGATTGGCGTCCTTGACCGAGACCATTTCTCAATTGCAACAAGCTCGTCTACGACGAGAGCTCCTTCTTGAAGCCGCGGCCGCGGGGGGGGATTGGTTCCAGCAGACCGCGCTTACCAATGCCAGCGCCGCAAACCAGACCGGCATGGCTTCGGAGGATGCCATTCGTAGCCTCATTCTTCAACATCAGCAAGACCAGCAACGTCGTTCGTCCTTTCAGGGATTGATGCAGCAACATCAGCAGCAGCAGCAACATCATCATCATCATCAGCAGCAGCATCTTCCACCACAAGGGTTTTTACAAATGAGTCGGGCGAGTTCCTCCGAGTCCGCTCAACCATCAGCAGGTGGTGGTGGTGGCGCGGGTACTGCCGCGGGTCTATTGGCAGCGGCAGCAGCCGTGTCACGGTTCCCCGGGAACACCAATACGACGGCTACCGGCGCAGGGACTGGCTTGTCGGGTGGTAGTACTAGTCTTGTGGGTGTTGGCGGCGCTGCGGGGCAATTCTCTCAATTGCAACAGCAGTTGGAATTGGAATCCAGACGTCGCCGAATGGAATTTGAAGCCGAACGAGAACAACGACTTTCCGCATTGGATGCCTTGAGAAGAGCTGCCTATATGAATCTGAATAACAATCGATGAAGCACGAAACAACTCAAGAGCAACAACCGAGAAAGGAAACAAGCGAACCAGCATCAGACAACCCATTAATGAATCGCTCTGTGTAACCTTTTCTCTCTCAAGCCAAGTAGTAGAGTGGCACTACCTGGCCTACTAACAATTTAATAACTTTGTAGTTTTCACATGATAAGAGTGCTTCTCGCGATATTCGGTTGAAATAGAACGAAGTGGCTAATTGTAAGAGAGACAAGCAGGACCTCCTTCTGAGAGTCTTCAAGCCTTCATGTAATTTCCTCTCTCATGATACGGACTCTCTTCCAATATAGTTTATTACTACCTGAAGACTTCTCAAGTGTTATTATTACCAACAGCCACTGCTTTCTTCAACGATCATGCGCAGAAACATCAGTCAGCTACAGATTGCAGCAGTCGCGAGAAAGAGGAAACCACTGTAGTCAACCATGACGAGGACGATGAATTGATTCATTGAAAGAAATAGAGCACACAGCATAGCAATAGAACGAAATGCTGGAAGCGAGGCTCGTAGGGGCTACACGCTCTAGCCAGCTTACTTGCTTTGCCGTAGTTGGGACAGGCAGGCAGCGACTCACTAGCTTCATAGCCAGCCTGCTACCAGTAGAAAACGCAGCAAAAACTCGGATGGCTGGATGATCCACCTGACAGTCGCCTGATTTGGCAATCCTCCTAAAAGTGACTCGCTAGCTAGCTAGAGTAGTAGCAATACGAAAACAGTACACATGTATTTTCTATTATCATTTTTTTGGTAAAAACATTCTCTGCGATATCAGCGAGGTGCCCGTAATAACCGACCTCTAAGGTACCGCAATCGCCCACCTCGAATTTCAACGCCACATTCGCATTCGAACGAGAAATCGAACCACCCAAAAGGGGTGCCACCTTCATTGGGATATTCATGCTCGTAGCCGTAGGCAATCTTGCTCTGCGATGGATCAGGACCGCCGTCTTCGTCCAACTTTTCTATCAGGGAATGGCAGACCATGGTCACCTGATGAACGTTTTCTGCTGTATCAAGACAGTGTGGACTTAAATCGATTGTCCACTTGGCATTATCTTCCCCTTTGTAGTCGCCGTTGAAAAGAGGAAAGCTGGAATAATCGAGAGATCCGTCGTCCTTCAGGGGGACTTCTTGTATGCCCTTAAAACCGACCCATAGCTCATTCATAAACAAGTTCCACTGTGTGTCTGCGGCGACGGTTACCACCAAAGTTTTGTCTTCCACCGCGATACATATATCTCCTGCCTTCATCCTTCCACCTTCGTCTGTCATAAGGTCGTAGCAGATCTTCTCTACGTTATCTCCCTCTTCTCCTAATTCCGGGAGCAGGCACATGTCTGAGTCGCTTCCGAATGGTTCTTCGCTATAAGAAGTCGTGGCGGAGGTATCGGCGCCCTCCGATGTCATTTCTGACTGATCCGTTTCTTGTACTTCACTGCTATTGTGCACAGCCGGCATTGGCTCATTGTACAGCACAGGTGAGCTTGATGGGGCAGGACTGATAGTGGGAGCAGGAGACATAGACTCAAAGTACTCTGTGTTCTCTCCTCCTCTTGATTCCACTTCCCCTGTTGCATTCAACTCTGAGCCTCTTGTTGACAACTCCTCTGTGACATTGGAATGCCCCCCTCGTTCTATGATGTCTGCTGCTGCAGGAGACACTGGCTCAAAGGCACCTCCCAAGTCTGGGTAGCCGGATTCACTTCTTGTTGACACCACCTCGTCTGCGAGATTGGACTCCACCCCCCTTAGTGATATGTCCTCTGCTGCTAGGCTTTCCATAGAGTAGTTGGAAGGCTCTCCAGCTTTGGTTTCCACCTGCTCGCTTGCAGACATCAACATGGTTGTATTCTTCGTCAGAAGGGTACGTTTGCGGTCAAGTTGCTCCACGGACGCTGCCAATGGCCCGTACTCGGAGTTCATCTCTTGCGAGACTTTCGGGTTCGGCAGTGTATCCATGGCACCACCATCATAAAGGGGATGGCCGTGACTTGTTCTTGGAGTAACCTTCCTGGTGTACAGCATGGTAGGTGCTGCTGTCGGGGCGGGACTGATAGTAGGAGCAGGAGACATGGATTCATAGTACTCCGTACCTAAGAACCTTTCGTTTCTGTTAGGCTTATCCATTCCATCTTGAGTTAGTTCCCAATCATCTGCTGCAGACACGTATCTTGTATCGAGCTTATCCTGTCCCTCAACAGCATCTTCCAATTCAGCAGCCCTCAATTCGAACTCCTCCTGGGTCTTGTTGGAGGATAAACGCCGATAGACTTTGCTAGCTATGCGGTTACTTGTCGCCTCCTCCTCTTCCTTCTTTTCGTCGGAAGGTAGGGATGGACAAATGCACCGCACAGAGGCTTCGAGGACAAATGGTCGTTCACGGCTCAACCCTTTCAGGCGAGACTGGTGAGCTTCACCATCCAACACGACGGCTTCATGATCACGGCTGCTATAACGGGATGATGATACAGCACTGTTGTGGGCCTCGTCCTCGTTTGGTAGTAGAACCAAGCCAATGTAGGTGCGAAGGCTGAGATAGATCGGGAATTCCTTCTGCTGGACCTTGGTGGATGATGATGGGGACGTCTTGTGGTGTCTTTTGCTGCCACTACTAGTACTGGCAGTACCAGCAGTGACAGCTTCAACAGCAGTACACTCCAGAGGAGTCACATCTTGTTGGAGACGGGACGACTTCATTGGCATGTCCACGGGATAAACAAACGAAAGGACGCCTGTCACTTGAGGATAACTGGAAAAGAATGGGCTGGATACATCGGGTGAGTGATCATGACGGTTCAGTGGCAAATCTGTTGGGTCAAAGCCAGCCCAAAAGTGCGTATCTTGAAAGGCAAGACCTTCCTTGGCTTGCAGATTTACCACGAGAAAGGCTTTATCATCGACATCCTGCTGGTATTGGTAGTCCAAGCAGACGGATGCCACGATTTGGGATGGATCTGTCGTCAACTCTGGGGCATAGAGTGGAATGCAGGAACCGTTAATCCCAGCTGTAGGGGCTTCTTGGGATATTTCTGTTAACACCTTTAACTTGCAACCGACATCTTTAACTTGGCGGTTGCTTGCTCCATCACTGATAAAGTGAGCGGCCGATTTGATAACATCAACAGATGTTGTTGATGATACTTCTTCTGCTGACACCACTGAACGACACAATGCTGTTGTGAGCAGAGAAAAGACCAATAGAAAATGGTGGGATATACCCATGGCTGGAACAGTGGTTAGCCTCCTGTTTGCTGATGATATATGGACTGATCTTGTGTATCCTTTGGTTATCCTACGAGAAGGGACGGCTTGGCTGGTATAGGCACGAGTGCGGAGTTCCAAGAGATCGGGATTTGTTATGGATAACAAGGACAATTCTTTGTGGATAGCTGCTGTTTCTCTTGCTGATGTAGCGGCCGATGATGAACACGATGCTCCATTACTTATCCAAGTGGACAAACCTTTAGAATATTGCGTCTTTGGCTCCCTTTCTTGCCCTTGCTTCTGTTGTTGGGAACAATGATAAGCGCATCTACTGGTAGTCGATGTTATGGAAGCATTCTGGATATGATTCTGCATGATGATCAAGCCAGAAAGACCAACTAGTTTGCCAACTTCCTTTTTGTGTTGATACAACCACTTGACTACCTACTTCTAGCAGGTCCACATTAAACTTTCATTTGTTGTGTGACGGTAAGTGTTTAGTGTTGGATTATTTGGATCCGTTTTATGATCTCGATGACCTACGCCCAAGCTGCTTCAAAAAATGATGAGCAAATAATGGTTAGCTACATGTACTAAGCCCCGTCTATCAACACGGTTGGGCCGAAACCGCATTCTCCCCGGATAACCAAATCTTGGTTCTTGATCTACATGCTTCCTTAGTAGTAACGGTTTGTCCTCCCTCCGGTACAAGAATGGTATCGCACACCGGTTCACATACTGGTATCGTACCGGTTCAGTCATATTTGTACTGAATGTGCTGTACCATACTGGCACCGTATGAATGGTTATTACTGAATGTATGTCAACCATTCTACTTAATGCTGGCACTGATGTGAATGGTAAACTGAAACATTAAAGTTTTCTACTACCTAGCTTTCTAGAAGCTTACCATTCCGAGACTGCTCAACGATTTGTCAAAGAGGAAACTGTCAACAACAATCGGTTTTTTTCTGGTTCTTCAGTCGGCAATAATGCGTTAAAGAATCGCGCTTGATTCCCGGTTAGTTAGTCGAATGAGTCAAAGCACGCGTATACCGGTGAGCATGAAGGGTTCTGAAGTGAGCAACTGCGCGACCAAAAACAAAATTCACAAGTTAAACCTTTGCTTTGAAATATCAATAAGTAAGGATTTTGACGAAGGCAGAGCTTTCTGATTTGTGGACCTAATCTAGGCGAGAGATGACCCCTCAATCACAACTGCCGCCCTTGCTTTAAGGATGTAGTCGCGTGAGATATTGCGTTGGGCCTATTCTTCCTTTGTTACTGGTAACTGCTTCTCTCATGGTTATTAACAACTACTAGCTAGTAGCTAGCTAGTACTGTACTAAAGTTGATCAGTTCTGGTATGTATGCTGATTGGGCCCATTCTTCTTCTTTCGTTACTGGTACTGGTAACGGTTCCTCTGGGTAACTTCGTCTGGCTGTACAGTAATGGTAAGCTTTGTCTGTACTGGTATGCCTGCTGATTGGGATACCGCCACGACCCACTGGAACTATTACGTAGTGGCTTGATGGGCCTCATGTCTTCCAAGTTTCTATCGGCATGGGTGCAAGGCGAAGCGAAAGGAGAGTCCATTGGGAGGTAGGCAATGAACTCAAAATATTGGGGAAGGTCATTGTATCCATAGGATTTTAGATACCTTTTGAGCGATCGATGCTCCTGCAACTTTCACACACAATACAACGGCCCAATTGCCAACGAGCCACTTAGCTAGCTAACTAGCAATGTAGCTTTCACACGCAATGCAACGGACCGATTGCCAACGAGCCAGCTAGCTACTGTGGTAATGCAGCTTTCATACGCAATATAACGGCCCGATCGTTCCCAAGACATCCTGGTTGCTCCCAGATCGTCGCGCACTATCCTTTTATTGGATTGGCGAAGAGACGGATGCTTTCAATCTATCATTACTACTAGCCAGCTTGTAGCTACGAGTAGCGGCCTCGCTTTTGTCTCTGCTGCTACTAATACTGACTTGCACGTACTACTGCTAGTAGTATTAGCTCTCCCTACCGGTACTAGTGGCTCGTTGCTAGTAGATACTACTGCTAGTCTCACTACTAGTGGCTAGTTGCTAGATACTACTACTACAATGTAGTGGTAGCTAGGCAGAGCCTAATTTTTCTTAACTCCGGAAGTTTCAAAGCTACTATACTTAAATATTAATTATCATGGACGTACCACCGCTCGCATGGGCTCTCCCTCCCGTCAACTCCTTCGTCATAGCACTATAATACTTCTCTTCATTCTGTCAACGTCTCTAGCTTTTCTTCGTTGGCAGGCTCACCTTGTGTATTCTCTTGTTGCCTGGCCCAGTACTCCATATTATCATGAATTATGGGCACTACTTGCTCCTGCACAAACGGGATATAATTTCCCAAAACTTGAAAAGCGGGTTCGATCACGAATTGGATGAACCCCATTTGCGAAACAGCAGGGATTGTCGTGTTTCTATCGCAGTTGGGCGATATAGATAAACCCAACCGAAACTCCTCATCACCCTGCTTGAAAAATTCATCCATACAACGATCGGTCCATTTGAGAAAAAAAGGTGCTTCCTTGGCTTGCCCCGAAATGTCAGCCAAGTGCAACGTAAACATTAAAAGCCTCCATGTGCGGTCCTCGTTTTTCATTCCATCTTCATCTTCGGCAGCTTCCAGAAGCATTCCTTTAGCAGCATTCACAGACTCGAAGTGACTGGTCATATCTGTATGGAGCACCGCATCGATCACGTGTTTGCGAATAATGCGAAATTGTTCAGGAGTCGCGTTGCACAGGATGTTGTTTTTAGAATCAACACCGCGGAAGTTTTTCTTCTGCAAGTCCATCGCGGGATTGCTACCCGTCTTACTCAGATCCAGGTCGAGCATTCTGGCGAAGGCATGGGCTGCGTGCCAGTTCTCTAGCACAGATCTATCGTTGTACATGACTGCCAACTCGGACTTGAGCTGTACATGAAAGGCGTTGGTCTTTCCAGGATGGTCACAATCATGCACAATGGCCGCAAGTAAAATGGCAAAAATATTGATTCGAGAACTGCCTTGCATGAATTCCTCCTCTAGCGCCTTTTGGATCAAGAAATGTAGTGACTGCAAGACATCCGAAGCGTGAGTAGCATTGTGATATGGATTTTCGGAGTTGTAGTCACTCTCAATGGCCCGCACATAGTTACAGAGCTTTTCCATTGGAATTTTGAGCAAGTCGACGAATTTGTACCCTTCGGATGCGTCAATCTGATCGTACATTCCAGCTTCCGTCGCCATGGCTTGCTGCGAATAGGGAGCACCCAGAACGGCCCAGCCCATGAAGAGCAGAGGATGTCCCTGCGTTAAATCATGTAGGCGAAAAATGTCGAAGCCCCATTGATTGATTGATTTCCAAGTCAGCATTGATGTCAATTCCATTTTGTGCTCAGGTGCCAAATTTGTGAACTCGGGAGGACAGTACGTTCCAGGAGATACTGCAGCAGGCGCTGCACCTCCTTGAGCTGGTTTGAACGATGAGCCTGGATCTTCAAACTCTCCGCAAGAATCTGAATCGTCGTCAAAGCCATCCAGAAGTGGCTTCCCATCTTTGACGCCGGCATATTCTTGTAAAATAAAATTGCTGTTACGTCGCATGGCAATGGAATGCTGTGATCCTCGAAGGGTATTTTGCCGAATTTCCGCGGGTGTACGGCCCTGGCCCAATTCGTGCATACTAGCGTAGTCTAGTGTATCGATGCCTGTCAGATCATCATCAATATCGAGACCCCCCATGGACTGCAGATCGATCAATTCCCGTGGAATATGCTGCGCTCTATTGCCCCCCGCTGGTCCCTTGAGCAGAATCTTTTTGACACTGGCCAACGTCATGCGTTGTTGTTCCGTAATGACACCGTAAGCGTCACTTTCTGGGTCCAACAATTCGTCAATGACGGACACGCCCTCTTCCCATTGGGTCTTTTGTTTCGTACGAAAATGAAATGGTTTTCGGAGTCCCTTGACCGCCCCACCAAAGGCTCTGCCGGTACCAGCCACGACTTGGCGGCTGACATTGGTCGTACCCTCCACAATGGCTTTTCCACCACCGACGACAGTTTTTCCACCGTACACCAATGTATTGGTCGTACCTTCCACAATGGCTTTTCCACCGCCCAGGACTGTCTGTCCACCATACACCAGTGTATTGGTCGTCCCTTCCACAATGGCTTTGCCGCCGCCCACGACTGTCTTTCCACCATATACCAGTGTATGGGTTGTGCCCTCGACAAAGGCCTTTCCACCTCCCACGACTGCCCCGCCGCCCCGTCGCAGAGTATCGGTGGTACCTTCGACAATTAATTTTCCACCCCCGACGACACCCTCGACGGCATTCGACGCCAATTTGCCCGTATTGGTCACCATTTTGGCCGCTTTTTGCATGGCTCCGGTAGGTCCTACCACGAGCAAATTGTGGGCCATTTCGGTGGGATTCATACTCATGCGACTTTTGGTGCTGGACGTGGCTAATCCTCCCGTCGAATTACGGGCTGGCATGGTGGGTGGGCCTGGTACTCGAGTGCTCGTGGTCGTAGTGGTGACAGTGGTGATGGTTCTTCGTTTGGTGGGGGATGCTAAACTAGTATGACTGCCAGAAGCAGCAGATGTAGGCGTCACGTTGGTATCAAACAAAAACGCATCATCATCATTTTCCGAGTCTTCGTCACGACCCAATTGATTTTTCAAGCTCAAGGGGTCGCGCTTGAAGGGTTGCATTTGGTCTTCCTTGCATTCACTCGCGTCCTCCATGAGTTTTCGGGTACTGGTACGTTCATAATAAATTGTGGGAGTATCCCCTTGCAAGTTTTTCTTGAGCTCTTCGGACGAATGACTTTTGGCCCGACGAGGAGTTTTCTTTTTGGAAAGAGAGGGCGCCTTTGGGTTGAGCTTCCAGCTTGTACTTTTGGCTAACATTCCCCGCTTTTTCTTTTTTTCCGTAGGAGCCTTTTGAAGAAGGTTGGAGTTGCTTCCATCACGGTTGTTGCTCTGACTGTGATTGCTGCCGTTGATACTTTCATTTTCACTGGTAGAATGATGATGATGATGATCACCACTGCCTCCAGTGGTACTGCCGTTCTGGCTACTTCGTCTTCCCATGACCTTTTTGACAAAGGATCCAATACTGCCACGCCTTCCGCTTCCTGTATGGTACGTGGGTTGTGGTGCAGGCGACATGCCCGTGTTGGCTCCTCCTTCGGACACGGATGAATCCACCAAACTCACAGAGGATGTCGAATAATCATGGCGTTGACTGCTGCTGTCGTCCATTTTGTTATTCCAAAAGTTCAGTGCAATTATGCAATTCACTGGTCAATCCCTTTAGCTGTCTCTCTCTCTCTTCCCTCAGCAAATGATGTGCATACGACTCAATGCTTTGTCAATGCAATATCTTTGTTGTCTTTCTACTATCAGCAAAGTCTGTGCCCACAACTCAATGGTTATCAAGTGAGAGATTCGTTCGGTAGCCAACCCACTTGCTCTTTTCAGAGTGCTACTAGTAGTTTGGGCTGTCAAACTTCACAATTACACTGGCTCGGATCGAAGAACCACTCAGGAGTTAAATACAGCAGTCATAAATATAAGGATGCCAGGTGTCAGAAATCATTGCCATCCGAGGCATTCTATTTCACAGTACTTGCAGTTACTGTTTGCAGCTAGCTAGCTAGCTAGTAGGTAGGATGATGAGAGAATTGTAGTACTACAGTGCACCGGTAGTCCATAATACACTTGACTGTACGGTAGTCTACTCCAGATAGAAGAAAGAAACAACGAGCGAGTGTCAACTGCACAACGGTCATTTCCCGGGTCTTTCTGGCAACCACATTAAGGTTAGGGGACAATTAGTTTGGGTCATTCCTGTGACACTCCTGTGACGTATGTGATGAATCTTTTCTGGCGGCTTCTGTAGTACTCGAAGTACTCCAGTAGTCTTCGAAAGAATCACTGAGTCACACCATGTATGTATAAAAAAAGTGCTCGTTTCATATTTAGCAAGTAGATAATTTTACCAGCTATTTATTTCGCAGATTCACGCTCGAGATCTTCGAGTGAAAAATTCAAAGCTCCAAAAATTGATGGCACGACTCGCCTTCTTGCTCACATTCGAATGCAGTCAACATGTTGTTGTCCGGTCCTTCGTGATTCTTGTAGCCGATACGACGTACCATAGTACCGCGCCAAATGGCTGCCAGATCGATAGATGTTACGCATGAATTATCCCTGGCACAGAAATTTGATGTATTCTTACCACGACGCAAATTCTTTTATCTTTTACGAATAACTGGTATCAGCAGTATATTCGCCAGAAATTGAAAATCCCTTTGGACGACAGAGATATATAATTACTTGTACTCAGTCGGAGCGAGTGCATCCGCCTATCATATCACTTTTGTCAATCATCTTTTTTCTTTTTCGGTTAATTGCTACCTACACCTCAATCCCATTCTCTTTAACTCGGATAACCAGAAACTGACGACTACGATGATGTCTTCTACCCGCTCATCCGCCCTTCTACTTCTGGTAGTAGCCGCTGCTGCCCCTCTAGTTCAAGCTGGAACACCCGACAATGTTTCTTCGCGCTTAATGATTCATGTCCCTCACAAGCTCTACAAGCAAGGCGGCTATGATCACCGAGAAGCACTCTTCGGTCGACCTCCCTACGGTGGCAGTATTGCCCAAAATGTCTATTACACAGAATTGGACATGTGTGATCCTAGCAAATCCGTCTACAAGACTCATCCCTATGAAACCAACGAAAAGGGCGAAGTCTACATGAAGCCTCCCTTTATTTTAATGGTCGATCGTGGTGGTTGTGCCTTTGTGCAAAAGGTCCGCAATGCCCAACGCAATGGTGCGGCCGGTGTGGTGATTGCCGACAATGTGTGCTTGTGCAGTGATCAAGACTGCATGGCCCATAATCAACAAAAGGGGGACACGGCTCCCTGTGAAACCGCCGAACCCGTCATGGCCGATGATGGCAGTGGCGCCGATGTCTCGATTCCTTCCATGCTCATGTTCAAACACGACGCGGATAAACTCAAGGAAGAAGTCATGGGCAATCGCCCCGTCCGCATTGAAATGCAGTGGTCCTTGCCCCAACCCGATGATCGTGTCGAATACGATCTCTTTTCCAGTCCGACCGATCCCGTCACGCACCACTTTTTGGAAGAATTCAAGTGGATTGCCAAGGCCCTCGGAGATCGTGCCTACTTTACACCGCACATGTACGTCTTTGATGGTGTCCGGTCCCAGTGTCATGGCATGAATGGGGAAAATCAGTGTTTTAATTTGTGCAGCAACAATGGTCGGTATTGTGCCATGGACCCGGACAAGAATTTGGACAAGGGAGTGTCCGGATTTGATGTCGTCAAAGAATCCTTGCGTCGCCATTGTATTTGGAGCAACTATGGTGAAAAAGATGGTGTCGGTGAAAAATGGTGGGATTATATCAATGAATTTGCCAAGCGTTGTGGAAGTCTCGATTATTTTAACAATGCGGATTGTATCAAGGATGTCTACAAACATTCCAAAGTCGAGGAAGATTTGATTGAACGATGCATGGAAAATTCCGGTGGACTGGACAAGGATCAGACCAATTCCTTTTTGGAAGCCGAGCTCAAGGCGCAAACAGATTTGGGCGTGGTCATCATGCCTACCGCGTTTGTGAACAGCGTTGCCATTCGTGGAGCCATGAGTGTGTCCAACATTTTCCAAGCCATTTGCGCCGGATACGAACAAGGGACCAAACCCGAAATTTGTACCATGTGCAGTCAGTGCGGCAATCCCGTGGCCTGTGTCAGAAACCACGGTCACTGCACGGTCAAAATGGGCGGAGTCACCATTAGTGGTGGAGGTGCCCCCAAGGGATCGGTATCGAATTCTTCCTTTTTCGGTTGGATGGTCTTGATCATTGGATGCTTCTCCGGGGTTGGTGTATGGCACTACCGCAAGACAAAAGAAGACATGCGTGCGCAGGTCCGAAACATTCTGGCCGACTACATGCCCTTGACCGATTCGGAAGAAGGTGGAGCCGGCGGTGGTGCTGGTGGCATGCAAATGCAACATGCAGTACAGGGTATGATGGGAATGTCGTCGCAATCTTCGGCTCCACAATATAGTAGTCCCAGCGGTCTCATGTAAAGGAGGTGCTTGGGATGGTTTTTCAAGAAGAAGGAAGGGAACGTGTCATTTTAATGACGGATTCTGGAGAAGAAAGATATAACAGGTTGTAGAATGAAAGTAGCATTAATAAACTCCATCGAGTAGTAACATATGTTAAGTATCTTTTTTTTTCATCTCTTTGAAAACTAAAACCTAGCTAGAAAACCCTAGGATATTTTCAGTAACATGATCCCCTATACACGATTTGCAGAAGCCCACAGGATAGCATCAAACGAAACGGGAGGCTGCATTATACAGTAGCCTACTACCAGTAGTTTTCTGGCAGCAAGTGGTCTTCTCTCAAGGCACCTGCCAGTCCAGTCGTCCAGTCCAACTGAAAACGTAGCTTCAGTCTCTGATAGTAACAGCAACGCACCCCAACCAATTGCGCAGGTACTGTATCACAATCCAGGATTTCTCACCTGCATGATTGAATCCTCTTGGTGCAGATAATAGCTAGCTGCTAAGAGGTGGCTGCAGTAGCTGGCTAGCTGCTATCTCCACTGTATTAGGTAAGTAACTTATAATAGTAGTTGAAAGACCTTGAGCGACAGATGGCGATGTCAATGTTGAAGGGACTTGACCGGGTACGTCGTAAAGTATGTGCGTGTTTTGGAGGCTTCTGGTTACATTTGATTGGCTCATCCGGTCCTGGGAAAGGGTTTTCGTTCAGTCACAGAGAAGTGGCCATTCCAAGAAGTGATTGATTCATTGCATGATTGTCATTCATTCTTCACAAGAGATTTTTGGGATATCGATCGAGACGCTTTTCGTTCTGAGCCTCTGGTCTGGCAATGAAAAAGGATTCATTTTCGCCAATCAATGCAATGTAGCTTCTGGCGAAACGACATAGCTTTAGCTAGCTAGTAGAAGAGTGAGTACCCGGGAGCTGGTGATCGTGGAGGATGAAGGGGGAAGATAACAAGAAAAAAGAAGACGCCCCCCAAAGAAGACAACCTGATGACAACAGCACAACCAACAGCAACACTCCTCCTGCCGAGCAGCAGCAGGGAGAAGTAATAGAAACCCCTATTGCAATTCCTGCTGCTACTGCTTCGGCGCTTTCTTCTTCGTCCACCACAAATCAAAATGATGATCTGCCAAAGAAGAAGCAATACGGTAAAGGCCAACTCGTATTTCTAAGGCCCCAAACAAAAAAGAAGAGGGAATCATCTGTAGTGCTCCCGCCCGATGACAGAAGACCGTCTGGTATTGCAAGCAGTTTATCACCGACATTATCACCTGCCGCTTTGCCGCCTTCTTTACAAGGCGATACCAATGATTTCTCAGCGTCCAATGTCGCCTCCTCCTCCTCCCCGCGCTTGTCGTCGGGTCCCTTGCTGGAAGGCCATCGTTACGAAAATGAGCCATCATTACCTACGTCGACACGAAGAACCAACCACCGCCAAGGAGCAACAAATATTACACCGGCCATGCGAGTGGTGCTTCCAGGAGCTCAACATGTAGATCCGTGGCCTATGATGGACCAGGAAATAGGAGCTCGTCCTGTGGGTCGTGATGATGATACAAATGGCGAGGAAATAGCCAGTGACATGGAATCCAGACCCTTGCTGGAAGCCGTGTTGGTGCAAGACGAGAGTTCCCGACGAGAGGACCCCGTCATTGCCGAAGTCGGTTTTCGGGATGAAAACGACAATGCTCCAACAGCCATGACGGCGGGCGATACTGCGGAAGAAGTGGTGGATGCCAAAATTGTAGGGCCCTTTGATTTTCTTTGTACCCGCAATGGGCAAATTATCCTCGCAGTATTGCTGCTCCTCGTCGTGGCAGTGATTATCATGGCCGTCTCCATGGTCCTTCGGCAACAACTATTAGAGAACAACAAGGACATTGAGGCATCGGCAGTGACTCCTGCTCCGACCATGGTACCCAATGACATAATACTATGGCCAACAATCGACACGCCTACAATGGCACCATCATCATTGGAAGCATCGAGTAGCGATTGCAACAATGCCAACGAGACCAACATTTTCTGTAGGACTCCCTCTCCTACAGCGGGTCCAAGCAATGATTCGTTTTGGAATGATACTTTCTCGAATGGTACACAGGATACCAACAATGAAACAACAAGTCCCACGACTTCTTGGTCGCCCACGTTTGCACCTACTCCATTTGATTGGTCGTCGTTGAACCGATCGGATCCAATCTTAAATCTCCCCTTGTACACAAAGCTTGCCTTGCAAAACACAAGCTCTCCTCAAGCGCAAGCCTATGATTGGTTGGAGGGATACCCTTCTATAGAAAGCCTACCCGAATGGAAACGGGAACAATTGTTTGCGCTGGCGACTTTTTATTTTGCCATGAATGGACCCGACTGGATGGATGATTTTGAAGTAGAGGGAAATGTTCGGGATACACAACGAAACGAAGGGGTCCACTGGCTGAATTATTCAATGGAGGAATGCGAATGGGGGGAACATGGGGATGGCTTTGGGAATTACTGTTTTGGCGCCGAAAGTGGTAATAATGAAAGTATGGGCCACTTTCAGCAGCTCCGCGTCGACGATCTACTCAACGTTCGGGGCAGTATGCCACGAGAAGTAGCCATGCTTTCTTCCTTGGAGAGGATTTATTTCCATACTACCGACTGGTCTGTTCCTCTGGAGGATGCTATCCCCGAGCAATTTTACGAGATGGAAAACTTGGATCGGCTGAACTACGAAAGTAGCCTTCTTTATAGCACCATCCCAACATCGGTTGCGAAACTTACGCAGCTCTCCTGGTTTCGAGTGAACGGGAATCTCTTGACTTCCACCCTGCCAAGTGAGTTGGGGTTGATGACAAATCTGGAACTCCTTTACCCTTCCAACAATCTGCTCAATGGGACTTTGCCAACCGAGCTTGCGGCCATTCGCAACTTGACCATGTTTCGAGGCAACAACAACCGTTTCACCGGATATGTGCCGAGTGAGTTTGGCTATCTTACAAAATTGTCCATGCTCACGCTCCTTGAAAACTCCTTCTCGGGACCACTGCCGACGGAGCTTGGATTGTTACATGGCATGGACACACTAAGCCTCTACAGCAATGATTTTAGCGGGGTATTGCCATCTGAATTAGGACAAATGTCGATTTTGAGGACACTGTGGATCCACAGCAACCGATTCGAAGGGTCCCTACCTAGCGAATTCGGGCTTTTGACATCCTTGACAAGCCTTAAGCTCAACAACAATGACATACGGGGTGTCATGCCACAAGAGATATGCAATCTGCCAATTCTGGAGGAATTGTTTGTCGACTGTGCAAAAATTAGTTGCCCTGCCAATTGTAGCTGTACCTGTTGTTCAGGTTCTGGGGCATGCTAACTTGTTCGGCGCGTGGCGGTGTCGTTTCGCAAGGAAAACGACCTGAATCGCGCGCCTCAGTGGCTGAATCGGGCAAGTCACCCATCCAATGCATGCACTCGACAGACGCATCATTGGTCGATAGATATACGGTGTGCCAACGCGGCGAAGGAGCCCTGAAAGCGGCCGACTCGACGTTAATCAGCTGCTGCTAGTAGTAGTAGTAGTAGTAGTTTCAGGGGTAATAATAATCTGAATAAGTTTCAGTCGGTTAGCGTCTTCCTCTAAAATCAGACAACTTTCAGCTATCGTGTGACCTACTCATTGGTTACCGCGACCTCTACTAGTAGGAGAGTTTATCGGTTATTCGAGTACTGCTGTAGAGCTGCTACGGCCGTACTAAAAATCTGCATGCCGGTGTTCTGTGATAGCGACAGCCGGGCGGATAGATAACGTTTGTTACAGATCAAAATGCCAGCCAGCTTGAAATAGTACATTGAGAGCTGACATGGCCACATGCCCTCGTTCATCATTCTCTACGGAAGCAGCAAACTGTTTCCACGTGATCACTTCCCGGGAACAAGACGTAGCCGGTCGCACTCTCCAATTTCCAGCCAGCGTTACTGGTCAGTAAACGTTCGGCATCTCTGGCCAATGCATCGAAACCACAGCTGACATAAATGAGGAGTCGCGCATCGTTGGCCCAATTGGCCATGTGGTCTTGCATGGTGAGCATGGAGATATCTTCCACATAATCCTGTCCTTTGTTGACTTCTTTGCACAGGACATCTAAAACTTCTGCTTCCAATCCTTTTCTAGGAGGATCTACAATAATCACATTCGCACCCAGTGCTTGTCCCGACTGTAATGCTTTTGCAGCAGATGCAACCATGTAAGTGGCCTTGTCTCCCACCGGTTCACTCTGGATACTAGCCTCTCCTGATTTCATTCGTTCCATAAGTTGAGCGATCGTAACCTCTTCCTCTGCTTTTTTACGAGCGTCGCCTCCTCTGCCTACCCAGTCAAGGGGTCTGGTGGTTGGGGGATTCAGGCGACTGGGGTGAGTACATTACTATGACACTGGATACAAAAGGTAAACATTTCCAAGCACTCAGCACTGCTGACTGCACTTACAAGGAATCCACCGCCCTTGCAAAACAACGTGAATTGGAGGGGTTCTCGTCACTACATCGAAGCCATTTCAGCCCTCCTCCTCCTCCTTCTACATTGCTATTTTCGGCGATGTAGGCAAGGGCTGACAAACCCAACAGACCAACTCCCGCATACAGTTCACAAACTTTGGCTCCATCGGGAACTTTACGGGCGACATCGTTGGCCAAGATGTCAAAGCCGTCCAAATTGCCTTGTCGAAAGGTCATGGGTGTAAAGTACAGCCATCCTTTGTCACCCACCGGTAATGGTTCTTTCAAAAATTCAGGGCCAGATCTGTTGTGCAAGAAAATTTGAAAGGTTGGTTAGCAACGTCACGTCACAGTGGAAGTTAGATGACGGGGGCAGGTGGAGAAGATACTCTACAGTACATACAATCGGTGCCATCGATTGGGATTCCGCGCAAACACATTGTTGCCCATGCTGTTGTTGCAATTGACCCACATGCTGTGCCACAAGTCGGGGTCCAATAGCTTCAACTGCTTGATCAGACGCGATACCGCCGGTTGTGTGTCTTTCAAACTTTCGGCATTCCACACGAACGTCAAGCACACTTTCCCGGAGGTTCGTTCCACTTGGAGTTGAATGTACCGCAAACCACCTTCGCGTCGTTCTTCATCGTAGGCGGCATTTCCCACTTTCTGGCTGGCTTGTTCCAAGACGGCCACGGCGCGATTGACCGATGGATGATGCACGTTACAATTGGGAATGCTCGATACTTGATGAGACCGTTGTTGATATAAACCAAAGGTGCATCCATCCTTGGCCCAAGCCGACGACTTGGGTGCGGCCACCAATTTGGCTTGCGTCCTCCATGCCGTCAAGGGCGAGGGAATCATGACCTTTAAAAAGTCTTCGCCATCTTGCGGACGGCGGATCATTTTTTGACGAATCCAAGGACTTTGGAAAAAGGCTTTGGCGGATTGTACCACACTGACGTCTCCCACCTTGTCATTGGTCATGCATCCCGAGCAGTCGGCAAAGTGTTCGCAATTAATGGCACCGCACAACCGCGCTTGATTCGTGGCGGGCGCAATATTTTCTTCGTAATTGGTGAGTATAGAGCGGATCAAAGAAGTGGTTGGAGATGATGATCTTCTTTTGTTGGATCCATCCCTATTTTGGGTGAATTTATATTTTGGCCGCTTGTTGGATTTGCCATTCTTTCCTTTTTTTGGTGATCGCTTTTGAGTTGTTTCCTTTTCTTGATTTCCAGAAGTAGCTTGCTGTTGTACTAGTAGTACACCAGAATGTGTAACTGTGGGTGCCGCCGACCGCCTTGTTGCACCCAACAGATGGTTGATTCTCGGGGAACAAAAAGCTGACGCCGTTTCGGCATGTATAAAAAATATACAGCATATCATCAGCAGAGCTGCCACAGGTATTATGCGAGTTTCTTTGAAGGAATTCATTTTGCAAAAATATTTCCTGGAAATTGTTTGGAATCCCTTTGTTGATTGTCACGTACTAGCTAGTATGTAGATTGTTGGTGCAAAAATAATGAATGACAAGCTTCAAGTGTGCTCAGCTCGCAGTCAGAGGATTTAATGATGTAAGGGATAACTGTTTGGACTTCTTAGTGGTGCCTCAACTCGCTCTGGACTACTAGAGTGGTAGATAAGATAATAGAGACTGATAATTGGACTCTTGCTGGTGTATTCAATTGTTCCGTGATGGGCTGCAGTGCACTGCAGATCTTGAGATGCATTCAATTGATGGGTTCCCTTGGATCAATCAATCAATCAATGGTTGGCAGGGGTTGCTGATCATGAATGCATTTTTACGGGACTGAAAAAGTGACTCAATTGAATTTCGAAGATAATTATTGGAATGAATTGATGTCATTCTTGCGAGTTCATTCATTCACTGATCAGTCGTCAGCCCACTCTAGCTATGGTTGATAGCCATCCCAGCGAGCTCTGGTCACATACCATACTTGGGAGCTGAATAGCCAACATGTAGACACAGAGGGGGGTCATCGCTTGGTACAACGGAGGCTGTTGCGGAAAGTCGTAACCAATCCAGAGGCACAGCTGCAGATCAGCGGAAGGCATTGAGACATGATGACAGTCCGCCTGACTAGAACTTGAAATCTCAAGCAATTAGTTACAAACAACGAAACTGCCAACAGTTTGCGACCGATATGTTGGGAGCCCCGAGCACCTTTGACGGTGGCTCTATGAGGGCGGGCAAGTAAGACAGCACGCGACAACGCAACCTGCTCACCAAGCATGAAAATAGTTTATCGGAGGGCGAGATGGCAATGACTAGAGGGGAAACAGAATTTTAATTGGGAACAGCAAATGCAGCACAAAAGCAGATTGTCATCAAATTTGTCACCTTACGTATGTAATGGGCTTCATCCCTGCGTATGCAACGCCGTGGTTGTTCCGGAGCGTATCCCCGGTGAGGAGTTTTTCAACCCCCGGAAGATGCGCTGCCCCCATCACAACCACTATATTCCGAGCCTCCTGAGCCTCAAGCTCCTCCATAATTGTATGGGCAAAAAGCAAGTCTCGTTCCACTATAGTGGCTTGAAAATGTGCAGGGTCATCCCTCCTATCTATCTCGTTCCGGCTCTCAAGATATTCCTTCACAGCCTCCCTGTCTCCTTTAAGTGCCTCGAATCCTGGTTCAAAATAACTTCCGTCAACCAGGCTGCCCACCAGTTTCAGCTTCTCCTTCATGGATCGCCTACGGGTGCTATTCTTTCCAAAGACTTGTCTATGATAGAGAACACGCTCCAGAGTTCGTTCATTAGTTTGATCCATCAAGACAATTCGCGACACATTGTATTTTGTGGATGCTTCAACAGCGGCGATAAACTCTGGACAAACTTCAAGATTGTTTAGCTCTGCGATAAGTGCATAGAAGAGTGCGTTGGAGTTATAAAGGTGACGCTTCCATCGCTCTCCCAATCGGGCCCTGCCATTCTTAATGAATGATGTAACCTTTGCCCTGTACAATCGTAGACTTCTTTGTGGCTTTCGTTTTTGGCTCTTCCTGTTCGAAAATACTTTGCCAACGCGATTTTTCAAGAACTTTTTCAGCCTGGCAAAGGTCCGCCTTTCTTCTTTTTGTTGTTGTCTCGTTTGTTCAAATAATCTATTAATATTTTCTTTTACTTCGCTGTCGATGTTCGACGGCAGCACGATATCAGCGTCGTCGTCGTCATTTCTGGCTTTGTTGTTTTCCATAACCAAAGCAAATTCGTAATTTGGGTTAGCCGTTGCTTGCCTCTCCAGATCTGGAGTGTGATACACCAACTCTTGAATGTTTCCAAACTGGGTGATATTTTTGTCGAACATTAGATCCACAAATCGGTCAATGTCTAGTTCTAGCATTGCGATTTCTGGTTGCAAGGCTGCAATGCAACGTTCCACCACTCGTGCGGTGTGATCGAAATAATGGTTGGTCCCAATCAAGGTAATGACGCAGTCGTCTCCATATTGCAATTGCAGCACAGTACCCTCGAAAAGTACTTCCACTTGTCAACAAAGCATCATCACCACCACCATTATCATCATGGGTAGGATCTTCTTTGCCTTTTCCCTCAAAAAGTCCGAGGAGTGGAGCGCGACTTCTATGTGGAAGCACGGACCCAGCCGCAACAAACACACCACTAAGTTTTAAGTGATGCTTCCCAACAATTGGGAGAAAAAACGCCGAGGCTGTATCGACCGAAACTAGTAGGAGGAGGAAACTAAAACGAGCAATCATGATGCTTATCGCGGTCATCTTGGGCGTCATTTCGGATTTGGCGAAGGGTAATTTTTTCTACAAAGCTCAATCTAGCTTATTCCTTTTGGTTCCAGGTTTTTCGGTGAACTGTCGATGTGACTTTCTTCTTCGCTGCTAGCTGGCTAGCTCCTCTGCTACTGGTAGAGGATTAACCCAACCAACTCGTGCGTCCTCCACGCTGCTCATTCCCTTTCCCTTGTCGGAGTAAGACCACAATCCCCTCCCTGCAAAGAAAGTCATGACAAACAAAACAGTGGAAGAAGTCAGATTTTCTAGAGTGAAGTTAGAGTGGGATACATCTTGTTGAAAGCCCACACACCTTTAGGTTATGGAGGCAAATTCATGGGCGCCGAAGGCGAACCCGGGCAGCGACCAGACGGGAGCGCACACCGGACAAAAGAAAATCACAGCATCTCAACGCACTATATGGTTTAGCAGAGGGTCGACAACAAAAAAAGTCCACGTAGGGCAAAGTGGAAAATGGCCAAAGCAGCTTGTCGGCCGGTTGGCTGAGTGTCAGATTTGGAATCGCTACACAAAGTGGGCACTGCGGTCAATGTTGCTGAGGAGGTCTGGTGCTTATATTTTTGTGGTGGGAATTTAGCAATGGTGCAATGTGTTGCGGCTGCGGTTTCACTGTAGAAAAAAGACTGTGTTTTTAACGGCTGCATTGTCGAAAGTTTTGTTGTCTAGGTTAAATCAAGCCCGGACGCACCGAAAGGCACGAGGGAACAGGAAAGTAGCAATGTGAAAGGCAGCAAGGGTCGGGAGAAGAAGGGGATTGGTAGGAGAGGGGCGGAGGATTTGGAGGCGGCTATTGCTTTTAGGCAGAAGGAAGACCAATGGTTTAGTGGGTAGAAAGAGGTTAAGTAGCGGTTAAAGCAAGTGACAAGGACCAGGAAGGGGCCAGCAAGCAGACTGCGTTATGCTAGAGATTGTTGCCAGTGGCAGGACTCCGGAACAAGCATTTGTACCCTAAGAAATCGTTTTGGAAGCTGGCTTCAGAGGCACAGGAATGGGTGGACAAACAGGCATTGCATAGGGTCAGGTCACAATCACAGTCGACCGCACCATCAAGGCACAATTTTGCTTTGTTGCACAGGTCACATCGCATCTGTTGTTGGAAGTCGGTGTGTCGGGGAAGCTTGTGGCATGAGCATGTCCACAAAAGAATCGGGTTCCATTTTGATGAAGGGTGCCGTTTGCTGTAACATGTGTTCGTGTGTGAATTGACAAAGCATTCAATGCATGTTGCGATGGTGCACCTGCATGTTATGTTGCAACGTTGGCACAAGGCTGTCTGCATTGCGCATGTCTGGCAGGAGACGAGTGCACTTGGATGGCGGAGAACACATTGTTGGCACCGGGTGCACGTTCCGCTGT
>ENA-ORBV01005626-ORBV01005626.1-microbial-mat-metagenome-genome-assembly--contig:-NODE-5626-length-22859-cov-4.286981_pt1 | contig 22859 bp, 16 predicted proteins | sample MGYA00237777_ERZ505514 | MGnify/ENA primary metagenome ERZ505514 (study PRJEB26160, sample SAMN06269048) | microbial mat metagenome | isolation source: Oligotrophic lake microbial mat | place... | reverse complement strand
GGCAAGCGTGGCCGTGCCGTGAGGCATCAGATAGTTGTAGGCGTAACCAGGGCTAACCTCGACGACATCGCCCTGATGCCCCAGGTCTTCGACGCTATGAATGAGCAGCAACTCGATGCCCCCATGGGCTCCGGTGGGAAGGCGTTTGATGCGGTGAGGTTTTCTCTTGAGCTTCTTTTGCTTGGTACTCATGTCCAGTATCGCCGTAGGTTAGTGTTTTGATGTTAATTTATTGGTTGCGCGATGACAATGCGATGTTTCGCCGTTCAGCCAATCGTTTGCGAATGTGTTGTTAGAACGGAATCTCGTCGTCCGGCATGGAATCCATCGAGGCCGACGAATATTCATGAGGATCGGCACTTGCAGTCTGGTTTGCGGACGCACCTCTGCTACCGCCACCGCCTTGGCCGCCTCCCTTGCCGCCGACCATTTGCATCCGCTCGCAGACGACCTTGAGCTTGGTCCGCTTTTGGCCGTCTTTTTCCCAGGAATCCATCTTAAGGCGGCCTTCGATCAGCACGCTCGAGCCTTTGCTCAAGTATTCGTTGGCCACTTCGGCCGTACGGCCCCAAAGAGTCACGTCGACGAATGTGGCTTCATCAACCCATTGGTCGTTCTTTTTCACGCGATCATTGACCGCCAGACCGATATCGGCAACCGCCATGCCGCTGCCGATGTAGCGCAGCTCGAGGTCGCGGGTCAAATTGCCCATCAGGACCACTCGGTTGAAACTAGCCATGGGGCCAATCCTTGTGTGAGGCACAATTCAGGGGTGGTGATTCACGAACCTGCTAGTTCGTAAACTTAGGTCGCAACGACTTCTTCTTCCACTTCGACGATGTCGTCAGCCACCGGAGTGACCCGAACCACGCCGCCGCTCTTGGCATGTTCCAGAATGGGCTCAACGAGCGCGCCCGGCAAACGGACGAACAATTGGCGCAAGATACCATCGTGAATTTCGCACTGACGGGTGAGGTCTTTGAGGGCCCCGGTCGGCAAACGGAAATAGGTGATCCAGTAGGCCCCCTTGCGTTGACCCTTGATGGGGTAGGCCAAACGGCGCTCTTCCCACAGACGACTGGCAAGCACTTCGCCGCCGACTTCAACAGAATCCGTGCAGCAATGCCCGGTAATGCGCCCGGCGCTGCTGGCCATTCGTGCTAACAGCCGCGTCGTGGTGGTTTTGCCGTTGGTGCCGGTGATCAGTGCGATGGGTATGCGATGACGCTCGCTTGGCCAGTCGATGCTGTCTGCATCCGGCGCATCGGCATTATCGAAGGTCAGCGCTTGTTTTCCTTCGCCTACACTAAGATCGCCATCGCCGATCAGCAGTTGCGCGTTTTCCTTAAGCGCGCGCTCTCGAAACGCCACAAGGGTGGGATTGGCGGCGCTGTCGCGACGCTGTCGCAGCCGTGCGCGGATATGCGCACGGCGCGGCACCTCGTGTTCAATCACGCCGGAGAGCGCTAGTTCCCAAGCCCATTCGGCGATGTGCGTGGCAAGCAGCAACTGGTCGATGGGCGCGGCCAGCGCACAATGCAGTGTTGGGGCAAACCAGCGCGTCACACACTGAATGTCACCCCAGCCCATCGCCACCGAAAAGCGCCGCACTTCGCGCCGCCAGCGCGCGCCTAGCAGCGTTTTCAGTTCTGCCGGCGGGCGCGTTTCCAGCACCGCGCCCGGCCCGTCTAGCAAGATCGTGCGCCCAGTCAGGCGGCGAGTATCGATCAGGAAGGGGATCGTCATGGACCCGCGCCAATCTCAATCCGCTTCCTCAGCCACGATGTACACACCACGCTCGTCCTGGCGGATCTCCATTGGCGTGGGCTCGGCGTAGTCCTCAAAGCCTTTCATCCCAATCATGGTGGCCGGCGCCAAACTGAGGTTGGGCTTTTCCTGGGCGGCTTGCATCTCGGGTTTGAAGTAGATGATCTGTTTCCAGCTGCGTGGAATGTTATCGGCAAATACGATCACCAGATCGCCCGGTCGGGCGCGTTTGAGTGCGGAGACAATCGCCGCTTGTTCGTCTTCAATCACTTCGATTTGCTCGGCATTGACGCCCGCTTCGATCAAACCTTTGTGCAGCAAACCAGGCACTTCATCGCCGCGACGACCGCGCGTGTGGTCATCGCGCTTGCAGATGTAAGTGTCGAAATGACCGCCCGCGGCGAGTGCCAATTCGAGGATATCCTCGTCGCGACGGTCGCCGGGCGCCGCCATCACCACGATGCGCTTGCCAACGATATTCAACTGATCGGTCAGCGCGGCCATCGCACTCACGCCATGCGCGTTGTGCGCGTAATCCATGATTACTTTGAACGGGTGCTCATCGAACACATTCAAACGACCGGGCGCCTGGAAGAAACTGGTCGTGAAGGTGCGCAAGCCGTGTTCGATATTCTCGCGGCTGACCTTTAAACCGTAAGCCATCGCGGCGGCAAACATGGCGTTCTGCACGTTGTGCATCGCGCGGCCTTCGATGGTGGCCGGAATCAAATGCGTCCACATCAACGGCAAATGGCTGCCTTTGTCATACAGCGCAATCATGTGGCCGTTCATGCCTTGCTCTAACACCATCGCACGGCCACCTGCGCGGATGTGCGCCTGCACCAGCGTGTGGCGCGGGTTCATCGTCACATAACACACATGTTTGGCGCGGGTGTAGGCCGCCATGCGCAGCACACGCGGATCGTCGGCATTCAAAACTGCGGTGTCATTGGCAATTTCGACCACGGTGCGCTTAACCTCAGCCAATTCGTCCAGCGTATCGATACCGCGCAAACCCAGGTGATCGCTCTGCACATTAAGCACGCAGGCGACATCACAATCGCGCACCGCCATGCCACGTTTGAGCAAACCACCACGGGCTGTTTCTAACACCGCCGCATCCACCGTGGGATCGCGCAGCACCATGCTGGCGGCGACCGGCCCGGTCATATCGCCCTTCACGGTGAGTTTGCCGTCGATATACACGCCATCGGTGCTGGTTAATCCAACCGTATGGCCGGCCATTTTCAGAATGTGCGCCAACATGCGCGATGTGGTGGTTTTACCGTTGGTGCCGGTAATGCAGGCGATCGGAATTCGCGAAGGCGCGCCAATCGGGAACAGCATATCCATCACGGCGCCGCCGACATCGCGCGATTTGCCCTCAGCCGGCGCAACGTGCATCCGAAAACCCGGCGCGGCGTTAATCTCGCAAATGCCGCCGCCATGGCTCTGGTAACTCTGCGAGATATCGTCGGTGAGGAAATCGACACCGCAGACGTCCAGACCAATGGCTTTGGCAGCGCGAATGGCCATCGCGCGATTGTCCGGATGCACTATATCGGTGACATCAATCGCCGTACCGCCGGTCGATAGATTGGCCGTCGAGCGCACATAGAAAATCTCATCCGTTGGCAACACGGTTTCCAGCGTGTAGGCTTTTTTCGCCAATAGTTCGTCGACTTGATGGTCAAGCTGAATCTTGGTCAGCACCTTCTCATGGCCAATGCCACGCCGCGGGTCGCTGTTGACGATGTCGATCAATTCTTTGATGGAATGGCTAGCATCGCCAATCACGTGGCCGGGCACGCGTTTTGCGGCCGCCACCAGTTCACCATTGACGACCAACATGCGGTGATCAAAACCGGTGATATAGCTCTCTACCACGACGGTTTTGCTGATTTTGCTGGCCACCTCATAAGCACGCGCCACTTCTTCGGCGTTGCGCAAATTGATGCAAACACCACGACCATGATTGCCGTTATAGGGTTTGACGACCACCGGATAACCGATCCGCTCGGCGGCGCGCGTGGTTTCGCGTTCGCTGGATGCGGTCATCTGTTTGGGTACCGGCAGACCCAAGTCCTCAAAGATCTGGTGCGCCATTTCTTTATCGCAGGATAGCTCGACCGCAATATGGCGGGTTTCACTGGTAATCGTGGCTTGAATACGCCGCTGGTAACGGCCGTGTCCCAATTGCACCAAACTCTGGTCATTCAAGCGCAGCCACGGGATTTGCCGCGCTTCTGCGGCTTTCACCAGCGAACCGGTACTGGGACCTAACTCCCGCTTTTGCGTGTAACGAATAAACCAATCGCGTTCGCGTTCAAAATTAAAGTCCTTGTCGGCGTACTTCTTGCGCAAATCGGCGGGTAATAGGGAATGGATCAAGCGTAAAGCCAAGCGACTGGCTTCTAGGCCGACATCTTTATCTTGTATTTCAAAAACAACGTTGTATTGGCCCGGTAGTTTGGTCGAGCGCGTTTTGCCAAAGCTGACGTCGTGGCCGGCCGCATTCTGCACTTCCAGCACCGCGTGCTCGAACACATGGCCCAGCCAGGTGCCTTCACCTTCGCGCATGCGCCGCAAAAAACCGCCCGCTTCGCCGTACGAGCAACCATGATCGGCCAAAGATGGCAGCGCGTTCACCAAACCATCGATGAAGGCATCACCCAAGCGAGTGGTCGACCACTGCTCCAATTCTTCCAAGTCGACGATATGCAAAATGCACGGAAACAGCGCGAATCGGTTCGGTCCACCGTAGACATCGGTACTCAAGATGCGCATTGCTTGCTGCTCCCCAGTTCACATGGCCTTACGCCCAAGCATGCCCCAGAAATCGGCGAAAATGTAGACGCAGCTCGCACGCATTGATCGTGATCAAAGTTGTGCCAAACCTAGACTTCTGACAAACGCATGATTGTTAAAACAAGTTTGAGATGGAACTGCTACTACACCCAAGCTAGATCAGCGCAGCGCCAAACCGGGTTGTCGCCAGGACATTGGCTCAGTGCTTTAGCCTGTGCGACAAATTCTGCACGTGGCATGGTTTGCGCACCCAGACTGAGCAAATGCGCGGTTTCCTGTTGGCAATCGATCAGCGGCCAACCCCATGATTGTAACCGGCTACAGAGCGCCCACAAGGCCACTTTGGAGGCATCGGGCAGCGCGCTGAACATCGATTCGCCAAAGTACATTTTGCCGATCGCCAACCCATATAGCCCGCCGACCAAACGGTCGGCGGCCCACACCTCAACGCTGTGCGCCACGCCCATACGGTGCAGGCGGGTGTATGCGGCGAGCATCTCCGGCACGATCCAGGTGCCGTTTTGACCCGGCCGCGGCGCGTGTGCGCAGGCGTGGATCACCGGCAAAAACGCGCAATCGACGCTCACGCGCCAGTTTGCGGCGTGCACGCGCCGGCGCAAGCTGCGGCTGAGTTTGAACTCCATTGGGCGGAGCACCAAACGTGGGTTGGGTGACCACCACAAAATGGGATCGCCCGCGCTGTACCAAGGAAAGATGCCTTGCGAGTACGCCGCAATCAGACGCTGCGGTGATAAATCTCCGCCTTGCGCCAGCAGCCCGTTGGGCTGCTTAAGCGCTTGATCTGCATCTGGAAAACTTGAGGAATCGTCATCCAGAATGGGCGGCACGCGCATCTTCGCTGGCAGGTCCGACGAAGCTTATGCCTTACGCAAAGCTTCTAGTTCTTCGTTGACGCCTTTGAGTTCCGGGTCGATGGTCAAACAGGCTTCATACGCCGAGATTGCTTGATCCTTTCGCCCCAATTTGGCCAGCAATTGGCCGCGACGCAGATGCGCGCCAGACAAGGAAAAACGATCTGGGTAGCGTGGCATCTTGAGCATCTCATCAATGATAGCCAGTGCTTCTTCGGACTCCTGGCCGCTCATCGCCGCCCATTTGACGTATTGATAGCGCACTACCGGATGATCAGGGTCGACCGCTTTGGCGGCATCGATCAAGGTCTTGGCGGCGGCAAAATCAGACTTGCCCAGGTAATAACCCGTCACACTGCCCAATATGTCCGGATGGGCGGGCGCCAATTCCAAGGCAGCGCGGTTCTCGCGCAGCCAGCCGTCCATGTCCTTTTCGGTCGCCAAAATTTGCCCTTGAGCGCGCAAACCATCCACTTTGGATTGTAGTGCGATGCGCTGCGCGATTAATTTGGCTTCGTCTTTATCGCCGCCCATGATGCCGGGCGCCATTAAATAGAATTGCATCAGCAAAAATTGCGCGCGAATGTCCTTGGCGTTCAATTCCACCGCTTTTTCAAGGGCTTTACGCGAAGTTTTAGCGTAGCCCATTGCCTTGAACATGCCAGAGCGCATCGCCATCTGGCCAGCCGTGCTGCCCACCCAAAACGCCGCAGTCGCATTTTCTGGCGCGCCTTCTTGCCAACTAAGCGCAAATTCATGCGCCTGTCCCATTTGATTGCGTGCAATCAAATCGGTCACACGATCACTTTTATCGCCGCTTAGGGGCGCAATGCTGTCGGCATGCAGCAGATTTGCAGCGAGTAGCAGCGCAAGTGCAGTCAACAAACGCATGGGCAACTCCGGAGTTAACGAGGGGGAGGTTTTGATCGTGCAGGAATAGCGGTCAATGATGTAACCGTTGGTGAACGGGAAAGCAGAAACTGGCCGGAAATCAACGCAGATGTGCGCGTAGGGTGGTTTCAAAGCGCCCGGCAAGTTTGCGCCAAACTCGCCTCTTACCAAAGGTGCAGTCAGTCATTGATCAGCAATCCTGCGCTGGCGGGTGCGCGCCGCTGGCGGCTCTCCCCCCAGACCGGACCGACCGGGACTCGACCCGGTTAGGGCAAATCGAAAGCCAAGATGGAGGCGTCGTCGCTGGGCATGCTGCCGCCGGCAAACAGCTCCATGCCGGCAATGACTGCGGCGACATCGGCCTGCGGCAAACCGCCACGGCGCAGAATTTGGTCAAGTACGTGTGGTGCGAAGGTATCACCGTCGCTGCCGCGGATTTCCGCGACACCGTCCGAATACAGCACCAGCCTTTCGCGGTGATCTAGCGACAGAACTTCGCTTTCGAAAACGGCATGCGCGTCGATGCCCAGCGGAATTGCGCCGCGGCCCTCAAGTTTGCTTGGCTCGCCATTGGCGCGCATATGCCGGCCGTGGCCGTGTCCGGCATCGACGTAGGTGATGCGCCGGTCACGGGCATCGACAACGCCAATCCACGCGGTGGCAAAACGCCCACCACCCACGCGACTCACATATTGATTGCAGCGCCGCGCGGCAATCGCCGGGTCGTGCGTGCCGAGCAATTCGGCATGCAAGTAGGCCTGCACGCTGGCCATCAAAAATCCCGCACCGACACCCGCTCCAGCGATATCCCCCAAAACCACGGCGCAGCGATGTTCGTCAAGCGCGAATACATCGACCAAATCTCCCGCCACTAATCGTCCCGGATGCACATGGAACGCATAGCGCGTGCCGGCGCACACGCCGAACGCCGGCGGCAAAATCTGCCGTTGTACTTCGCGCGCCTGCTCCAAATCGGCGTGCAAGCGCTCCACTCGGCGTTCCATATCACGGCGTTCGACGTTACCCAAAGTCAAGCCGGCTAGGCGCGCTAACGCGTGCGCGAATTCAGCGGCGTCGGCGCGTTGACGCGCATCTGGGCGCGGCAATTCGACCAACAAATAACCACGGACATCCTTATCGACCCGCAAGGCCACGGCCAACACCGGCCGCGCGCCCGGCGTTCCGGGTAGCTCAATATCGGCTTGCACCACGCCACCTTGGCGCGCCCCGCTGCACAACTCATCCATGCACGGGAACGGACTTTCAGAGGCAGGAATCGACGCCGCCAGTTCTAACTGGCCTTGATCGTCCAGCCACACACTGGCGACTCTGGCAGCAGAACCACGTTGCGCAAAATCGCTCAATTGGCTGACGATGGTTTGCACGTTTTCGGCATTCACCGTGGTGGCCGCAAATTCGACCAGTAGTTCCAAGCGGCGTTCGGCCGCCAACACGGGCGCGGCGATGCGGGTGACCGATCCCAGCGAAACCGAGGCCGTTGTGCTACTGGGATGACGCGCCGCCGCGGCGGTTTCTCGCCGCACGCGAAAGCGCCAAGGGCCAATGCGCAGCCGATCGTGCTCAGCCAACGGCACCGGGCGATTGGGATCAACCGCGTGATCGTTGACAAAGGTGCCAGCCCGGCTGCCGAGATCGCGCAAGTAGAGTCCCGCTCTGCGCGCTTCGATGGACGCATGGCGACGCGAAATGCCGGCATCGGCGAGTACCCAATCGCATTCTGGGCTGCGCCCGAGCACCCGCGCCTCGTCCAATTTGAGTTGGCGACTGGCGAGCGCGGGGCCACTGAGGACTTCTAAGACTAAATCATGCATGAGCGCATTCTAGTGCGGAATTGCTCACCAACGCTTGGCAACCTACGGTTGGGCGTGCGAGTCAAAGTGATCTGGTGATCCGACCTCGGCTCGCTTCTCCCTCGCCAGCAAAAGCGTCAGCGCACAGCGCCGAGCCAGCAGCATCCGGGTTTGATTCCGGCTGCGTGAAATGACAGCGACTATAGATCACCAAGTCCGTTTGAATCGCACCCATCCCAACATCCCAAGCTGATTATTTGGTCGCTTCAGCGCCCTCTGTTAAGCTAGGCGGTCTTATTTTTGATGGCGGAAAAACTCCATGCGCAAGCCTGCAGTCAATATTGCCGTCCAGGCGGCGCGCCGGGCGGGTACCGTCATTCAGCGCAGCATTCATCGCGCCGATGCGATCGCGGTCACTGAAAAAAGCCAATACGACTTTGTGACCGAAGCCGACAAACTGGCCGAGCAGGAAATCATCAAAGAGATTAAAAAAGCCTATCCGGAGCACGCGATTTGGGGCGAAGAGACCGGCCGTACCGGCAATTCGCGTTATGTTTGGGTGATTGATCCGATCGATGGCACCAGCAATTTCATGCGTGGATTCCCGCATTGTTCGGTGTCGATCGCGATGATGGAAGACGGCGTGATCCAGCATGGCGTGGTTTACGATCCGGTGCGCGATGAGATTTTCCACGCATCCAAAGGGGGCGGCGCGTTTCTGAACGATCGCCGGATACGTGTAAGCCAGCGTCAAGGAATGCCTGGCGCTCTGTTCGCGACCGGCTTTCCATTCCGCCAGCGCGCGCGTTTTGCGACGCAAATGCGCATCGTCAAAGCCTTGCTTGAAGATGCCGAAGACATGCGCCGCACCGGTTCGGCAGCTCTAGATCTGGCGTACGTGGCCTGTGGCCGATTGGATGGTTATTTCGAGTACGGCTTGCAGCCTTGGGATATGGCGGCGGGCGCGTTGTTGGTGCGTGAGGCGGGCGGCGTGGTGCTGGATTTTGAGGGCGGCGAAACTTGGTTCAACCACGGCAATTTAATTGCCGGAAACCTCAAGGTCGCGGCCGCGATGGTCGCTCGAATCAAGCCCTTGGCAAAGCGCAAGCCGGTGGAAGGCGAAGAGGTTTAACCTCATCAGCGCGCTTCGTCGCGAGCGAATTGACGGTGGTGGGAGCGCGCTTGCTCGCGAGGAACCTGGGTGCATGCCTCGCAATGACGAAGCAATGAGTTACGTGGCCTCCGGACGCTCAAAACTCAAAACTCAAAACATCCAATGCGCGCTGACAAAGGCTGCACGCGGTGAGCCGGGCGTGATGTTGTTGTTGTTATGAGCCGTCGCGTAATAAGTCTTGTCAGCCAGATTCTCGATGTTGAGCTGCAGCTGCAACTGCTCGGAAGCTGCGAAATACAGCGCGGCGTCGAAGCGGGTGAAAGCCGGCAACTCGACGGCGTTGTCCAGCGCGGCGTAGATGCTGCCGCGATGGACCACGCCCAGGGCGATGCTCCAGCGCTCGTTCAAGTCGTAGCGATTCCACAGCGAGGCGCTGTGGCGCGGCAGATGCGCCAGTTCCGCGCCTTTGAGCACGCGGCTGGATAGATCGGCGGTGATCTTGCCGCGCTGCCAGGCATATCCGGCGAGCACGCTCCAGTCATCGGACAGGCGGCCGGCCAGGCCCAGTTCCAGTCCTTCGGCGTACTGACCGTCGACCAGAATCGAGCGCACCGGGTCGCTGGGATCGGGCACGCTGACCCGGCTGCGATCCAGGCGGAACAGCGCTGCGGTAGCCGAGAGTCGCGTATTGATCTCCCACTTGGCGCCCAGTTCGTAGTTGACGAATTTCTCCGGATCCAGCGTTTCATTGCTGGGTGACAGGGAAGACAATTGCTCGCCGGCGCGTGGCACATAGGCCAGGCTGTAGTTGGCGTAGATCGAGACCGTCTCCACCGGCTTATAGATCAGGCCAGCGCGCGGTGACCACAGATCATCGGTGGTGCTGATGCGCGTGTTGTTGCGGCGATTGTCGAAATCCATAGCAAAGCGATCGAAGCGCAGACCGACGATGGCCAGCCAGTTCGGGCTGAACTCGATCTGGTCTTGCAGATAGACCGCCGCGGTACTGGCCACGCCGTGGTTATTGCCATCACTGGCGCTCTGCCGAAAGCTGATCGGCAGGTTCATTCTGGGATTGCCTACTGGCACCTGCGCACCCGTGACATTGCTGCCGATTGAGGTGAAATACCCGGTCGCGCGGAAGTTGTCGGTGCTCTGCCGGCCCAGCTCCAGTCCGGCCAGCAGCTGGTGAGAGACGCCGCCCGCTTGAAGCGACCAGACCAGATCGGTCTGATTGAGCAGATTGCGGCGTTCGGTCGCGCTGTTGTAGGCGTTGATGGTCACGCTGGAGCCATCGGCACTGACCGCACCCGGATAGACGTTCTGATAGAACTTGTCGTAATCGGCGGCGCGCAAGCGATTGCGCAGGCTCATGCCGCCGAAGTCATGATCGAGTGTGGTCTGCAAGGCATTGACCTCGGCCGCAGTCGGGCTGCGCTCGGAATCGCCGAAAAAGGTCGAGCTGTCGGTCTTGAGCGGGCGGCCCAAAAAGGACGGAATGCCGCGATCAGCGACGCGCTCGTCACGGAAATTCTCCACGCCAATGCTCAGGCTGGTGGCATCGGTCAGATTCCAGCTCAGCGTGGGATTGATGCCGTGACGGCGGGCGAACACAGCGTCGCGGTAGCTGTCTGAATCCTCGACCATCGCGGCAACACGAAAGGCGGTCCGATCGGAAATGCCCTGACCCAGATCGAGGGTGGCGCGAGTGCGCGCCCACGAGCCGAGATTGAGACTGACTTCGCGATGCTCATCCCCATCGGCCACCTTGGTCACGCGATTGAACACACCGCCCGAGCCACCGCGGCCGAAAATCATCGCGTTCGGGCCGCGCAGCACCTCGACCTGTTCCACGTTGTAGAAATCGCGAAAATACTGCACATCGTCGCGCATGCCGTCGATGAACAGATCCGATGTGGAGCTGTTGCCGCGAAACACCGGTGTATCGCGGTTGCCTTCACCCTGGGCGATGCCGACGCCAGGTACGTAGCGAACCACATCGCCGACGCTGAGCATGTTCTGGTCGCGAATGGTGTCCTTGGTGATCACGCTGATCGATTGCGGCAGATCAATCAGCGCGGTGTCGGTCTTGCTGGCACTGCGCGTGCGCTTGCTCTGGTATTGCGGCAGCGGAGCGGCGCTGACCTCAATGGCATCAAGGGCCGTGCCGCCCAGACGTCGCGCTGCGGCATCGGCTTCGGGCGAAGGCGCCGCCAGAGCCGTGCCAGCGGCGAGGGTGCAGGTCACGGCGATGAGGGCGGTCAGCGTGTGCGAAAGCCGCAAATGGGGGCGCATGAAATCTCCGACAACCAAGAGGCAGGTGTGCCCTTGTGGCTGCGGATGCTAATGCGAATAATTCGCGATTGCAAAGGTTATCGGTAGGTTCATTCGGAGGGGCTTGGCGAGGTAGGCCGGGTCCTCGCGTCGGCCAAGCTTGGGCTGGCAATCCGTTTGTGTACGGCGCCCGGCGCTCTGCTGGGGCTCGCGCGAGGAGCCGCGGCCGCCGGCGCGAGCCGCCTTTTCGCTCAATGCAAGCTCACACGCGTGCACCGAGTCGCGCTACGTTTGCCGCATCGTGTTGCCTGGAATCAATAACCTACAGCAGATTTTCTGCAACCCAGCGAGAGCGCCCGGGCAGGCTCTGCTTCGCGACGGTTAAGGTGTCAGGCTGCGACCAACCTCAAAAAATCCGGGCTAACTGCCAATCGGATGGCGTCTAGGCGCACGCGCGCTTGGGGTAGCGCGGCGCGCAAGGCGGTGAGTTGCATCGCCAGCGCTTCAATTTCGCTCTCGCGCACACTGGGATTTACGCGCTTCAACGCAGATAAGCGTTCAAATTCGGCACCCAGTTCATGTTCCAAATTTGCGCAGGCGGCGGCGATCAAGGTTTTCGCTTGGGCGGTGGCGCGCTCTTCGGCGGCTTTTTTCATCGGGGCGACCAGGGCACTGAGGATCGGGCGGAACTTGGCCAAATCGACCGGTTTGCCGTCTGAGCGCGTCAGGGTCTGCGCTGACGGCGAATAATCACGCGGCCCGAGTTTGGAATCGATGGTGACGGTGATCGGCTGCGGAGGCAGGTAGCGTTCCACGTCTAGGCGGCGATCCGCCACACATTCCAGCAGAAACACCGCAGTGATCCAGGCGGAACGGGGCGGCAATGCCGCGTCTACCAGGAACGCCGCGTTGCCGGTTTCGCCGCTGATCAACAGCTCAAATGCGCCGACCACCAGTGGGTGATCGAGGCGCAGCAAAGGCAGGTCTTCGCGCGACAGCGCTACCTCGCGATCAAAGGTCACCGTCATGGCGCCTTCGACCGGCCACGGGAATTCTTCGGTGGACAAATATTCTGGGTCCAAACGGTGTGTGCGGCCGCTCAGTTGGTCGGTTTCGACACCAAACTGTTCAAGCAGGCGCAGCACAAATTCATCGTCATCCAGACGCGCATCGTTGGCCGCCAGGGCTTGGCGCAACACCACGCCACGATCGCCATGTCGCGTGGCCAATTCCAATAAACGATCGCGCCCCTGCGCGATGGTTTCGCTTAAAACCTGATGCGCTTCGCGGGTTTCGTCGATCAACGCACGCAAGTCTGCCGTGCTGCCTTCGCCATCGGCAGACGCCAGCGCCAGTTCTATAACGCGGTCGCCAAAGCGTTTGTAGAGCTCGCGACCATCGGCTGGACTGCTGCGCAAGGCATCCAGCGCATCGGCGTACCAAAGGGCGAGCACTTCTTGCGCGGTGCCCGGCAACGTGGCGTGATGCAATTCCACATCGGCGCTTTGACCGATGCGATCCAACCTGCCAATCCGTTGTTCCAACAAATCGGGGTCGGCCGGGATGTCCCACAGCAGCAAATGATGAGCAAATTGGAAATTACGGCCTTCCGAGCCTATCTCCGAACAGAGCAACACGCGGGCGCCGTCATCCTGCGAAAAATAGGCGGCGTTGCGATCGCGCTGCGCCAAGCTCAGGCCTTCGTGGAAGCGGGCGACGCGCGCGCCACTCTTTAAGCGCAGCGCGGCTTCCAGCAACTCGACTTTGGCGCGGGTGCGACAAATCAGTAGTAATTTGGCCGGCGCTAAGCGGTCGATCAACGCAGTCAACCACTGCAAACGCGGGTCGCGCGTCAGCGCCAACACGGCCGCGGGCACAGCTTCAGGCGCGTCGGCCGACACCGGCTGCGCGGTCAAGGGTGCAGGTGAGGCGCGCAGGCCAACATCGGCCTCGAATTCTTCGCGCAGCGTGTTCAGATAGGCTTCTTGATCCTCGTGCGGCAGGTGCAAACTGTGTAAATGCACGACGCGCTTGGGGAATCCACCGACGCTGGCGCGCCGATTGCGATACATCACCCGCCCGGTGCCGTGCCGGTCGATCAAGGCGCCGAGCAGTTTCTGACGACTGCTGCGGTCGGTGTGCGGACTGATCACGCTGAGCAATGCGCTTTCGTCACTCAAAACGGTACGCAGACTTTTCAGCGTCTTCGCGTTGAGCGCATCGTCACCGAGCAGCGCTTCCGCCAACTGAGAAATCGTGCGGAAGCTCTGCGCTTCGCGCTCGAAATGCGCCAGATCGTTGTAGCGCGCCGGATCAAGCAGACGCAGGCGCGCAAAATGCCCGCTGCGGCCGAGTTGTTCGGGGGTGGCGGTTAACAGCACCACACTCGGCGTTTGAATCGCTAATTGTTCGGCCAGTGCATATTCCGGGCTGGTTTCTTGCGCTGACCAAGCCAAATGATGCGCCTCGTCGACCACCATCAAATCCCAACCGGCGGCGACAATCTGCCGCGCGCGCTTGGCATTTCCGGTCAGAAAACCCAAATCGGTGAGGACAAACTGATCGTCCTGAAAGGGATTGCGGCTGTCGTCCGATTGTTCGATGGAATCCGCGCGTTCTGCATCGTAAATGGCAAAACGCAGGTTGAAACGCCGCAGTAACTCCACAAACCATTGATACATCAGGGCTTCTGGCACCAACACCAAAACGCGCTGCGCGCGCCCGGTGGCAATCATGCGGGTCAGAATCAGACCCGCCTCGATGGTTTTGCCCAAACCCACTTCGTCGGCCAGCAATACGCGTGGCTGCGCTTGCGCCAATGCCGCTTCGACCACCGCCAATTGGTGCGGCAGCAAAGACACGCGCGCACCGTTAATGCCCCAACTGGGGGCGCAGCGGGCGACCGCGCGGCGCGCTAGCGCCTCACAGCGAATCGCAAAACGTGCGGCGGTATCCACTCGACCAGCGGTCAGACGCTCATCGGCGGCGCTGGCTGCCTGCACATCATCCAGCTGCGGCTCCGCTAACCATTGACCCTTGCACTGATAGAACATCAGGCCATCGCGGTCCTGCGCGGCTTCAACCTCATGCATCACGCCGTCCAGACTGATCAGATCACCCACGCGGAATTCAGCGCGCGATAGGGGCGCAGAACTCAAGGCGTAGCGACGCAACATGCCAGCCTTAGTGAACAACAACTCCAGCGCGCGGTTGTCGACTTTTTTAATCGTACCAAGCCCAAGTTCGGGTTCGGCGGTGGAATACCAGCGTTGGCCGGCAACTAAGCGAAAGGACATGGGATTGGCTAGTAGTCGTTGGTAAGTGGTTGTTAATAAATACGAAGTAGACAAAAGTCGGTGAGCTTATTCGCCCCCGGTGGCGGCTAGCTGGTCGACCCGCACAATGACGCCAAGTGCCGGATTGTCCAGGTAGTGCAATTCACCATAGTTCAACACGCGTTTGTTGTTCAAACGGAAAAGTTGCCCGCTAGACGCACGCCCAGCGCCGTCTTTGGTGGCGGTGCGCAACAGCGCGTCCACATGCACTTCAATACTGCGACCAAATCGCAAGCTGATGTCGCCGTCCAGTTCGGGCTGTTCGGTCGCTAAAACGCCGCGGTCGGGATCGCTGCTGCGGACGCTGTTTTTGCCACGTAAACGCACGGCGCGGGTGCTGCCGCTTTCTTGGATCCAGCCGATGTGCAGCAGGGCGCGGGTGCGCGCGTGGCGGGCGAGGGCATCATTGGCGCCACCCAAAGTCAGCGCCTCGCGCGGCAAAGCTGCATACAGCGCGCCGCCGTCACCCAGCAGCATGCCGTCGTAATTTGGCTCAGCATCGCCCGGCGACATCGCCGAACCACTCTCCGGATTGACGTACGCAATCACCAACACCTCAACCTGAATGCGGTTGGATTGGGCGCAGGTGGGAAAGGCGAGGCTGAGCAGGGCCAGCATGAGCAGCAGCGAGGCCAGTGAAGAAAAGGCCGCACGCTTGCCCGTGCCGCCGTGGTCGGTGGGCAATGAGCGCTGCCCCGTGCCTTGGCCATCGGTGCCGCGCCCGTTCACTTTTGCTGCCGTCATCCCCGTCCTCCCAGCGTGTTTAATAACTCGTGGGCGACTTTCAGTCGCTCCTCGTTGGTGTTCATTTCGCGCTTTAACTTTAACTTGTCCTGACCTTCGAATGAGTAGCGTTTTGGCTCACGTTGCACCAGACGAATCACAGTCAAGGGCTCAACCTTGGTTTTGGCGGCAAACAAAACACGTCCGCCGTTGGGCCCAAGTTCTAACTTGCGGATGCCCAGCGCTTGCGCGCGCTGTTTCAGCCGGGTGATGATGAAGAGATTGCGCGCTGGATCGGGCAGCAGTCCAAATCGATCAATCATTTCGACCTGCAATTCGTCCAGTGCATCGGCGTCACGTGCGCCGCTGATGCGTTTGTACAGCACCAGTCGCGCGGTTACATCGGGCATGTAGTCGTCTGGAATCAGCGCCGACAAACCGAGCTGAATCTCCACACCGCGTTGCGCAATCGCGTCTGGATCGTCCGGGATGCGGCCTTCTTTCACGGCGCGCACCGCGCGCTCCAGCATCTCGGTGTACAGCGTGAAACCCACCGCTTCGATTTCACCAGATTGTCCCTCGCCGAGCAATTCGCCAGCGCCGCGGATTTCCAGATCGTGGGTGGATAGCGTGAATCCGGCGCCCAATTCCTCTAGCGAGGCGATCGCATCAAGGCGTTTTTGCGCGTCCGGCGTGATTAATTTTTTGTTCGGCACCACCAAATAGGCGAAGGCGCGATGGTGCGAGCGACCCACGCGACCGCGCAACTGATGCAATTGCGACAGACCAAAACGATCAGCGCGATTAATGATGATGGTATTGGCGGTCGGCACGTCGATGCCACTTTCGATAATCGTCGTGCAGACCAACACGTTAAAACGCTGGCGATAGAAATCCAGCATCGCTGATTCCAATTCGCGCTCCGGCATTTGCCCGTGCGCCACGCGGATACGCGCTTGCGGCACCAGCGCTTCCACGTCGCGCGCCATCTTTTCGATGGTGTCCACTTCGTTGTGCAGGAAATACACCTGACCACCACGGCCCAGCTCGCGCTCGAAAGCCTCGCGCAGCAATATTGGATCCCATTGCGCAATAAAGGTTTTCACCGCCAAGCGGTGCTGCGGCGGCGTTGCAATGATCGATAAATCGCGCAAACCGGTGAGCGCCATGTTGAGCGTGCGCGGAATGGGCGTGGCCGTCAGGGTCAATAAAGCGACCTCAGCGCGCAGCTTTTTGAGTTGCTCTTTTTGCCGCACACCAAAACGCTGTTCTTCGTCGACAATCACCAGCCCTAGATTCTTAAAATGCACGTCATCTTGAATCAACCGATGGGTGCCAATCATCACATCAACCTTGCCTTCCGCCATTTCCTTCAAGGCTTCTTTGATTTCTTTGGCCGATTTGAAGCGCGATAACACCTCAACGCGGATTGGCCAATCGGCAAAACGGTCGGCAAAGTTGCGGTAGTGCTGTTCGGCTAATAGCGTGGTGGGTACCAATACGGCGACCTGCCGGCCGCCTTGCGCGGTGACAAAAGCCGCACGCAGCGCCACCTCGGTTTTGCCAAAGCCCACATCGCCGCAGACCACGCGATCCATCGGCGCGGCTTTGACCAAATCGGCGAGCACCGCTTCGATTGCCGACAGCTGATCTGGCGTTTCTTCGAATGCAAAGCCGGCGGCAAACTGTTCATACAATCCGCGATCAATTTCGATCGGCTCGGCCACGCGTGCGCGGCGTTTGGCGTATAGCTCCAATAATTCGGCAGCCACATCGCGCACTTTTTCGGCGGCGCGCTTTTTGGCTTTTTCCCAGGCGTCATTGCCCAAGGAGTGCAGTGGTGCGTGTTCGGGTGCGCCGCCGGTGTAGCGGCTGATCAGATCCAGGCCTGAAACCGGCACGTACAATTTGTCGCCGCCGGCATATTCGATGCTGACAAACTCGCCCGGCATGCCGCCGATATCGAGCAAAATCAAACCGCGATAACGACCGACGCCGTGGTCGTAGTGGACCACCGGTGCGCCTTCGGATAACTCGCCCAGATCGCGGATGATCGATTCTGGATCGCGCTCAGATTTGCGCCGGCGCCGCTCCTGGCGCGCCCGTTCGCCGTACAACTGGCGCTCGGTCAGCACGGTGAGCGCCGGATCGGTCAACGCAAAACCGTCCGACAGCGTTGCCACCGCAATCGCCCAGCGCATCGTGCCGGCGCGGAAAGATTCCCAACTATCAACGGTTTGTGGTCGAAGGTCGGTGCTAGCAAGCAGATCAATCAGCGCCTCGCGACGGCCCGGCGAATCGGCCGCTAGCAACACACGGCCCGGATACGCCTGCAGAAAGGCCTTGAGTTCGGTCGCCGGCTCCTCACCTTTGCGCAGCACGGGCAGGGTGGGCGCCGGTTGCGAGCCGGTGTCGCTGGCATCGCTGTGGGCGCCGATCAACACCCGTTCGCGCTTGTTCAGCAGTTCGCGAAGTTCATCGGGCGGCAAATACAACTCGCCCGGCGGCAGAATCGGTCGTTCCAGATCGTGGCCGCGTTGTTCATAGCGCTCGCGCGTGGACGAAAAAAACTGCTCGGCGGCCGCCAGTGCACTGTCTTCCAGCACCAACAGGCTGTTTTTCGGCAAATAGTCGAACAACGTGGCCGTCGAGTCGAAAAACAACGGCAGGTAATACTCGATACCGGATGGCGCACTGCCGTTTTTCAGATCCTGATAGAGCGCCGAGCGCCGCACATCCAGATCAAAACGCTCGCGAATCGCCTCACGGACGCGCCGCTGATCAGCCTCATCAAACGGGAACTCACGCGCCGGCAACAACTGAATGCGCTCGACCGTGCCAGCCGAACGCTGCGTTTCGGTATCAAACGCGCGCAGCGTATCGATTTCATCATCCAGCAATTCAATGCGGTAAGGCACCGCCGAACCCGCCGGATAAAGATCGAGCAAGCTGCCACGAATCGCAAAATCGCCCGGCTCAATGACCTGGCCGACGCGTCGATAGCCGGCTTGTTCCAGCCGTTTGGCCTCGGTTTCCAGATCCAGACGATCGCCACGCTTGAGCATCAGCACGCGATCGCCAATGTAGCGCGTCGGCGGCAGCCGCTGCATCAAGGTCGAAACTGGCACCACCAGCACGCCGCTCTTGACCGACGGCAAACGGTACAAAGTGGCAATGCGTTGCGAAACGATATCCGGATGCGGCGCAAATAGATCGTAGGGCAGCGTTTCCCAATCAGGAAAATGCAAAACCGGCACGCCGGGCTCAATCAGCGCCGTGAGATCCGCTTCCAGCGCGTGCGCACTGGCCGAATCATGCGCCACCGCAACAATCACCCGCCCCGACTGACGCGCAGTTTCGGTCAGCGCCAGCGCGTGCGCAGCGCCATGCAACGGCCGCCAGCGCTTCCACAACATCGGCGCACGCGGCAAAGCCAAAGACAGCAGATTCGACATCGACAGCCTAACAAGCCACCCACAAGGGCGCGCGAGGATAGCAGCGCCGCGCGCAGCCTGCGTTGTGAAGCTGAACCGCGGAAGTGCGAGTCAAACTGCTGCGGGCTGCCCAGCGGCGTCATCGCGAGATCTTCAGTTCCGGTCGGAAACTGCGCACCTGAACCCACCAGGCTCGTCATTGCGAGGGAGCCTAAAGCGACCGCGGCAATAAAGGGATGTTCGCTTAAGCCACCCGCGGTGCGGTACCCATACCCTCGCGGCAAGCGGCGGAATCCGCACGGTGAAGGATGGTTGCGGGTTCGGCCCTACTCGCGAATGCGCCTTCCGCGGTTCCCTGCTGGCAAAGCGCTTACTTGCGCGTCAGCTCACTAAGTCGTGACATTACCGGCGCTGCTCCGATGCTATCGACAGTATGGCGCGTGTCTGCCGGGATAGGTCCGATCACTAGCAGCCTGTCGGGCTTTCAGTGGGAGATGCGTTGTGTGGCTGAACGGAGTCAGCGCACAGCGCCGACCCAAACCTACTAACCTACTAAGGACTACAAATATTCCAGACACAAAAAACCCCAAGTAATCCATCACTTGGGGTTCGTTGTTGGTGGAGGCGGGGGGAGTCGAACCCCCGTCCGCAAGCCCTACGTCTCGTGATCTACATGCTTAGCCGATTCTTAGTTCTCGTTACGCAGCGCTCCAACCGGCAGGAAAGCTTCGTAACCAGCCTGGAAGTTTTAGCTGCCGACGTCAGGCCCGTCTGGCGCGCGATTCCGTGATTCTGACCCACCTTTACCGAGCACGAACACAAGATAGGGTGGTTAAGCAGCCCTTAGGCTGCTAAAGCGTAGACTTCGTCGTTCGCGACTAGAGTCTTGCAGCTGGATTAACGAGGAAAGCTACCCCCTCGGCATGCACCCAAGGTTTCGTGACTCCCGTCGAAGCCAATGCGCCCCCATGTGCAACACCAGTGTAGGGGTAGGGGGCGGGGGATGCAATGGCGGCCTGCGTAGCTGTTCAGATTGCTGGGCCATTTCGCCATCTTCAAGATACCGGCATTTGCGTGCAGCCAGTCCTGGTGGGCTGCTGGCAGGTTCAACCCAAGGCCCTGCGTGTTCAGCCCCCTCATCGCGCGCGCAGCAGCAAGATGCCAGCCGCCAATTGCCATGCTGGCTTGCAGGTCAGCGATTGCGGTCGCGCATGATGCGGCCTTTGTCGCGTTCCCAGTCTTTGTCTTTTTCGGCGGCGCGTTTGTCGTGTTGTTTTTTGCCTTTTGCAAGGCCGAGTTCAACTTTGACTTTGTTGCCTTTCCAATACAAGGACAGCGGGATCACCGTGTAACCTTTGCGCTCGACCGCGCCGATGATGCGATCGAGTTCTAGCTTGTGCATCAATAGCTTACGATTGCGTGTTTTATCGGCGATCACGTGTGTGGAGGCGGAAATCAGCGGGCTGATCTGCGCGCCGAACAGATAGGCTTCGCCGTTTCTGATCAGCAGATAGCTCTCGCCGAACGCGATTCGGCCATCACGCAGGCTTTTGACTTCCCAGCCTTGTAAGACGATGCCGGCTTCCATGCGTTCGTCGATTTGATAGTCGAATCGCGCGCGTTTGTTAACGGCGATCTGGCCGCCGCGTGCGCTATCGTTCTTTTTCTTCGTCATTTTCGACAATCCTGGGTGATTCGGCCGCGAACACCATAATGCATCCCTAATTGGAGTGTCTGATGGAATCCGAACCTAGCCGCGCATCTTCTCCCGAGATAGGGATCGGTGCCAAGTCTAATACCACGCGTTCGGAAGTGCGCGTTCAGCGTAGCGCGCTGGTGCCTTTTGTGCCGGCGCGGATGTTTGCGCTGGTGGCTGACTTTGAGCGCTATCCGCAATGGTTCGATTGGTGCGTCAGCGCGCATGTTTTGGCGCGTGAGGGCGCGCGGGTGCGCGCCGAACTGGGTGTGCGAGTGGCGGGAATCGCGATCAAATTTTCCACTGAAAATCTAGAATCGGCGCCTGACCGAATTGAACTGAGCTTGTTGGAGGGGCCGTTTCGCAGTTTGATTGGCATCTGGACCTTCGCTCCCATCGGCGATACAGGCACGCGGGTGAGCCTCGATTTGGCCTTTGAAGTGAATTCTGGAATGGTCGCGGCCGCGCTCAGCTTGGGTTTTCGGGCGCTCGCGGACCGCATGGTCGACGATTTTTGTCGGACTGCGCGATTGGAGTTCGGGCGTGGATAAGCCGCTGCGCGTTGAAGTGGCTTATGCGTTGCCGGAGCGGCAGTGGCTGCTCACCGTTGAGCTAAGCGCGGGCGCTAGCGCCGCAGACGCCGTGCATGCGTCCGGATTGTGTGGCCTAGCGGAGCTTGCGCAGCCCTTGGAGGTCGGCGTGTTTGGGCGACGTTGCGCGGCCGACACGCCGCTGCTGGATGGCGACCGCGTGGAAGTCTATCGCCCGCTGAGCTTTGATCCGATGGAATCACGCCGCCGCCGGGCGGCGAAAAAGGCTTGATTGTTCTCGGGCGCGTGACTCTTGGCTATTGACTCTACGCTCTCCATGAACCGATATCCGTTCATGGAGAGGAGAGAGAAGCACGCTGTGGGAGCGAGCTTGCTCGCGATCTCTTGCTTTCTGTATTTCATCAGCACCGATCGTGCGCAAACGCACTCCCACCAGGGCTTAATTCACCGCCTTGCCGCGAGCCTGTGGGCGCCCTTACTGGCGGGGTAACCACATCACTTTGACCGCCACCCTGATAAAAACACGCGGTGATGACAAATTGCGGTCCAACTTAATGACATTGCCTAAGCAGGCCACCTCAGCGCTGGCGCGGGGGTAGTCTGGCAATCAGCCCTTTTCGGCTTCGTCGTCGGTGGCGGTTTTGGGCGACTCCGGGTCGCTGCCTTTGGCGTGTACGCCTTTGCCGGGTTCATAGTCGCCTTCGATGCGCACTAGCACATTGTCCTCGAAAATGACGGTCAGGCGTTTTAGATCAACGTTGCCGTCAGCGTCTTTAAAGCTAGAGACATAGTCCCAACGATTGGCGTGAAACGGGCTTTGCACCGCTGCGGTGCCCAGTACCAAGCTGACTTGCCGCTTGGTCATGCCGGGCTTCAGCGCGTCGACTTGTTCAGTTTCCAACAAATTGCCTTGCTGAACGGATTGTTTGTACAACAGACCACAGCCGGACAGGGAAACGGCTAAGGTCAGGGCAAGAATGACTCGCATCAGAGGTCGACTTCCTATACTCGAAGCGGTGGATAATACAGACATGGAGATCAACCCGATCCCAACGAATCCAAAGGGGAACCGCATGACCCAACGGCCAGAGCGACCGATAGAAAGCCACGATCTGCGCAAAATGGGCCTTAAAGTCACCCATCCGCGTATGCGGATTCTGGACATTTTAAGCCATGCGCAGAAAAAACATATGAATGCCGAGGATGTCTATCGGGCGCTGTTAGAGCAGGGCGATGACATTGGGCTGGCCACGGTATACCGCGTGCTCAATCAATTTGAGACCGCCGGAATTGTGGCTCGCCACCATTTTGAGGGCGGCCAATCGGTGTACGAGTTGGATCAGGATGGTCACCACGATCACATGGTATGCGTGGAAACCGGCAAGGTAATCGAGTTTCAGAACGATGAAATTGAGCGACTGCAGCGCGAAATTGCGCAAGAGCACGGTTTTGATCTGGAAGATCACAGTTTGGTGCTGTACGTGCGCCCCAAGCGTGCGCGTTAAGCTTAGGGCTCGTTCGTCAATAACTTGAACTTTTTGCTCGCCGGATTGGGCGCGCTGCCTCGTTGCGAATCGCTTGTG
>ENA-ORBV01005625-ORBV01005625.1-microbial-mat-metagenome-genome-assembly--contig:-NODE-5625-length-22859-cov-6.085374_pt1 | contig 22859 bp, 21 predicted proteins | sample MGYA00237777_ERZ505514 | MGnify/ENA primary metagenome ERZ505514 (study PRJEB26160, sample SAMN06269048) | microbial mat metagenome | isolation source: Oligotrophic lake microbial mat | place... | reverse complement strand
TCGCCGGGGCGATACGGATGCAGACGCGCTGGCGCTGTTCCGAAGCGTCAATGTGTCTGGTAGCGTGCGCTTGATGCAGCAGGCGGAACAAGTCGGTGTTCGACGCTTCGTTTTTGTCAGTTCGATTGGCGTCAATGGCAACCGCAGCAAGCAACCGTTCACCGAGAGCGACCCGGTGCAACCAGTCGAGCCGTATGCGGTCTCGAAGCTGGAAGCCGAACAGCAATTGACTGCGCTGGCCGAGCAATCGGGGATGGAGTTGGTCATTGTGCGGCCGCCATTGGTGTATGGACCGGGAGCGCCTGGCAACTTTGGCCGCCTCGCGCGGTTGACACATCGACCCTTGCCGCTGCCTTTTGGAGCGATCGACAACCGCCGCAGCATGGTCGGACTCGAGAATCTGGTCGATTTTCTGATTCTGTGCCTGCACCATGCGGGCGCCGCGAACCGGACGTTCCTGATCGCCGATGGCGAAGACGTCTCCACGGCCGACCTGATCCGCATGATGCGCCGCTCCATTGGCCGAAATCCCGGGATGTTCGCGGTGCCGCTGGCGTGGTGCGATCGCCTCGCCGGGTTCGCCGGCATGGCAGCGCTTTGGGAGCGCCTGTCCTGCGACCTGCAAATCGATGCCAGCAGGGCACGCGCCTTGACGGGTTGGTCGCCGGTGCGGTCACTGGAGCAGGGTATCCGGTCCAGCATGGGTGCTGGAGCCACACGGTGAAGCGACTGTCCGACGTATTGTTGGGAAGCGCGGCGTTGCTCGTGCTGGGACTGCCGTTCCTGCTGGTGGCAATACTTGTGAAGGTCACATCGCGCGGCCCGGTTCTCTATTGGTCAGACCGCGTCGGGCGGGAAAACAAGATATTCAGGATGCCGAAATTTCGAAGCATGCGCGTTGATACGCCTGCCGTTGCGACCCACCTTCTGGACAATCCTGATAAATACCTCACGCCGATAGGTGCATTGCTGCGCAAGACCAGCCTGGACGAACTGCCGCAACTCTGGTGCATATTGAAAGGAGACATGAGTTTCGTGGGGCCGCGGCCTGCCTTGTTCAACCAGCACGATCTCATTGCGCTGCGCACGGAAAATGGCGTGCACAAACTGGTGCCTGGGTTGACCGGCTTGGCGCAGATTAATGGGCGTGACGAAATCAGTATCCCAGCCAAGGTCGCACTCGACACCGAGTATCTGCAACGGCGCAGCGTCTGGCTGGATTTTCAGATAATGGCGATGACACTCCTGAAAGTTGTCCGCCAAGACAGTATCACCCATTAGTTGGAAGGCGTGCACTAGAATGCGGTGCACGAAATAATGTGCGCCCCAGGGGCAAGAAACCATATTTAATAGGGCACGGCCATGAGCAACCTCATCGATATTCAGAGTCAGATCGAAAAACTGCAAAAACAGGCAGACGACATCAAAAACCGGGAATTCGACAAAACCATTCAGGAAATCATCGCCAGGATGCAGGCTTTCGGAATTAGTATCAAGGATATTCATTCCGCCCTGGCCCGCGGCGGAAAGCCGAAATCGAAATCCGGGCGGTTGAGTAAGACGCCAAAAGTGCCTAATGCGGCAACGGCGGCAAAGGCGGCAAAGGCGGCAAAGGCGGCAAAGGCGGCAAGGTCGACAAAAGGCGCCGTGGTTGCGCCGAAATACCGGGGCCCCAATGGTGAAACCTGGAGCGGCCGGGGTCTGATGCCGCGATGGATGACTGCGTTGGTTGCACAAGGCCGTGAAAAGGGCGACTTTGCCATCGGTTCGTGAATCGGAGAGTCCACCTGCCTGGCATGGCGGCGCAGGTACCTACCTGCGCCGCCATGCTGTTTGCGCGGTGGCATTTAGCTGGGGGTTGTGTACCTATATTCCGCTCGGTGTGCTGTACCTGCATCTATTGCTGATGCTGCTGGCACTGGCCATTTCCGGCAATTTGCGCGATCGCTTGCGCGTCCTTCCGCAAGGCGTCTTGGTGTGGCCGATCATCGCCATGCTGTGCTGGTCTGCCGTGGTTGCCATTCTGGGCCATTGGTTTCCCGATACCCTGACCCGGCTGTTCCACCTGTTTCGCGTCGCCTTGTTGTTGGTGCTGGGCATGCTGTTGTTGCGCAATGAAGTTCTGGCGGCTATGGCCGGGTTTCTTGTGGCGTCGGTGTGTGCGGCATTGATCGTGTCGGTTCACCATGTCTGGGGTCTGCCCAATTGGCAGGTCTGGGGAAGTTTGCTGGAGTCGCGCAACAATTTCAGCAGCGCAAACATGATCTCGATGGCGATGGCGAGCGGGATTTTCTTCTGGCTGGCGCTGCGCAAGTCGACTGCCTTCGATCTGCGCTGGCTCGCACTGTCGTCGGCCCTGATTCTGGGTGCGGTCGTAGCCATGCATGCGTTGTCCAGAAATGCGCAGCTGGTGCTGGCGGTACTGCTGGTGGTCGCGATGGCCTACAGGTTCCGATCGTTCAATGGGCGCATGGCGGGTCTGGCCTGTGTCCTGACGTTGGTGGCTGCCACGTGGCAGCTGTCGCCGCTGACGCGCGACCGGTTCACTCGGACGGCGGACGATTTGCAGCAGGCCCTTGGCGCAGCGGACTACGGCACCAGTGTTGGGGTACGGCTGCGCATGTACGAGGAAGCGGTGCAAGGCATCGCGGCACATCCGATCCTGGGCACCGGCATTGGCAGCTGGTTGCCGCACTGGCGTGTGGTCTGGAAATCCATCAGCGGCAATCTGCCGCCCGCGTCACAGCGAGAATTCTCTGAAGTCAACAATCCGCACAACGATTTTCTGCTGGCCGGCATGGAGACCGGCGTGCCGGGCATGCTGCTGTTGGCCTGGCTGATGGCACGTGGTCTGCGGTACGCCTGGCGGCGCGAATCCTGCATGGGCGGCGTGTCGGCCATCGTGGGCATGACCGTCGTCACCACCGCCATGGTGAATGCGCCATTTCGCGACGCCGCATTAGGCATGACACTGCTCTGGCTGCTGGGTGCCAGCACCTCTCGCACGGGAGCGCTGCGCCATGCGTGACATGGTGATCGTCTGGCCACGGGTGGGCAAGCAGTTGGTGGTGGCCTGCCTTGATGTCGGCCTGTCGCTGCTGGCGACCTGGCTGGCGTTTTCACTGCGGCTCGACACCCCGCATTGGCCCGTCGGCTCCCAATGGAACGTGTATGTCCTGGCGCCTTTGCTGTCGACGCCGATCTTCATTCGTTTCGGGCTGTATCGCGCGATCTTCCGGTATACCGGTCTCAGTGCAATGGTGGCCATCATGCAGGCGGTCGCTTTGTACGGCGTAATCCTGCTGGGCATCCTGCTGTGGCGGCATTGGGTTGGCGTGCCCCGCAGCCTGGGTGTCTTGCAGCCCATACTGTTTTTCCTGTTGGTGGCCGCAAGCCGGACGTCTGCTCGGGTTTGGCTCTCGCGCATGGGGCGAAACGGGCGTGACTTCGAAGGCCGGCTGCTGATCTACGGCGCCGGCGAGTCCGGTGTCCAGACCGCGGCGGCGATCAGCAACGCGCATCAATACAAGCTGCTGGGTTTTGTCGATGACGATCCGCGCAAGACGGGTCGAAGCATCAATGGTGCGGTTGTCTATCCGGCGAACAAGATCGCGGAACTGGTGCGCAACCGCGGTGTCACCGACATCTTGCTGGCCTTGCCCAGCGTGTCCCGCGCCCGCCGCAACGAGATCATCGAGAGCCTGCGTTCAGTCCCGGTGCATATCCGTACCTTGCCGGGCATCTCCGACCTGACGAGCGGCCGCATCACGGTGCGCGACTTCAAGGAACTCGATGTCGACGACCTGCTCGGCCGCAATCCGGTCATGCCCGACCCCGCCATCGCGACCCGTTCGACCACCGACCGCGTGGTGCTGGTCACCGGCGCCGGCGGCAGCATCGGCAGCGAGTTGTGCCGGCAGATCGCGCTCGAGCGGCCGGCGCAACTGGTGCTGCTCGACCACAACGAATACGGGCTGTACACGATCCACCAGGAATTGCTTTCGCTGTGTTCGAGCAAGAAACTCGATGTCAATATCGTCGCGCTGCTGGGCAGCGTTGCCAATCCGCGCCGCCTGCAAGAGGTGTTCGGACACTATCGCCCCAGCTGGGTCTACCACGCCGCCGCCTACAAGCACGTGCCGCTGGTCGAGAGCAATCCGGCCGAGGGCATCTTGAACAACGTGTTCGGCACGCTCAACGTGGCGCGTGCCGCGGCCGAGCACCATGTCGCCAACATGGTGCTGGTATCCACCGACAAGGCGGTGCGGCCGACCAACGTGATGGGCGCGAGCAAACGCATGGCCGAACTGGTGCTGCAGGCCATGGCGGCGGCGAATGGTAAGACCCGGTTCTGCATGGTGCGTTTTGGCAACGTGCTGGGTTCCAGTGGCAGCGTGGTACCACTGTTCCGTGCCCAGCTGGCCGGCGGCGGACCGCTGACCGTGACCCATCCCGATGTGACGCGTTATTTCATGACCATCCCCGAGGCGGCGCAGCTGGTACTGTATGCCGGTGCAATGGCCAGGGGCGGGGAGGTTTTCGTGCTCGATATGGGCGAGCCGGTCAGGATCATGGATCTGGCGCGGCGCATGGTCGATCTGTCCGGGCTGACGGTGCGCGACGAGAAGGCGCCCGATGGCGACATCGCGATCACGATCACCGGTCTGCGGCCCGGCGAGAAACTGTATGAAGAGCTGCTGATCGGCAACGATCCCACGCCTACCGATCATCCGCGCATCATGAAGGCACATGAGGAATTCCTGCCCTGGAACGCGCTCGAAGCGCAACTCGAACTGCTGCGCGATGCGGCTCAGCGCGACGACGTGGATGCGATCAAGTCGGTGTTGACCACCTGCGTCCATGGGTATGTCGAGTCCGCGTTCGGCGGCCTGAAGTGACCGGCCGGCGGTGATGTTGCACAATGCTGCGTCGCCACCCCCGAATGTCTTACTTTCATGACCGATACCTCCCACATCGCGCTGCGTGACAAGGCAGAGATCCTCGCGCTGGCCTTGCCCTACATCCGCAAGTTCCATGGCAAGACCATGGTCATCAAGTACGGCGGCAACGCCATGACCGACCCTGGCCTGCAGGCCGATTTCGCCGAGGACGTGGTGCTGCTCAAGCTGGTGGGCATCAACCCGGTGGTGGTGCATGGCGGCGGCCCGCAGATCGAAAGTGCGCTCAAGCGCCTGGGCAAGAAGGGCGAGTTCATCCAGGGCATGCGGGTCACCGACTCCGAGACCATGGAAGTCGTCGAATGGGTACTCTCCGGCCAGGTGCAGCAGGACATCGTGGGCCTGATCAACCAGGCCGGGGGCAAGGCGGTTGGCCTCACGGGCCGCGACGGCGCGATGATCCGCGCACGCAAGCTCAGGATGGTCGACAACCAGGACCCGAGCCGCGAGCACGATGTCGGCCAGGTCGGCGACATCGTCAGCATCGACCCGAGCGTGGTGCGTGCGTTGCAGGACGACGCCTTCATTCCGGTGATCACGCCGATTGGTTTCGGCGACGACAACGAGAGCTACAACATCAATGCCGATGTCGTCGCCGGCAAGCTGGCCATGGTGCTGGCGGCCGAAAAATTGCTGCTGCTGACCAACACCCCCGGCGTGCTGGACAAGTCAGGCCAGTTGCTGACCAACCTCAGCGCGCGCGAGATCGACGGCATGTTTGCCGACGGCACGCTCAGCGGTGGCATGTTGCCCAAGATCGCGTCGGCGCTGGACGCTGCCAAGAGTGGCGTTGCATCGGTGCACATCATCGACGGCCGGGTACCACATGCATTGCTGCTGGAGATCCTGACCGACCAGCCGTTTGGCACCATGATCCGATCGCACTGAATGCGGGTTTGACCCTAGGTGGCGGTGTGCGAGAATAAATTTCCACTCCGATGCCACCATGCCAGACGCCCAGACCAGTCTCAGCGCATCCGAACCGGAAGGCGACTCCAGTCTCCCGGTACGTAAACGTCCCAAGCCGGGCGAGCGACGGATCCAGATCCTGCAGGCGCTGGCCGAGATGCTCGAGCAGCCTGGCGCGGAACGCATCACCACCGCGGCGCTGGCGGCGCGCCTTGGCGTCAGTGAAGCGGCCCTCTACCGGCATTTCGCCAGCAAGGCGCAGATGTTCGAGGGCTTGATCGAATTCATCGAACACAGCGTGTTCACGCTGGTGAATCAGGTCGCGGAACGCAGTCAACCGGAGTCGTCCGCAGGAGAGGCTCAGACGGTCGCGTCGAGTCCGGCCGGCACGATGATCTCCATGGTGCTGCAGTTCGCCGAGAAGAACCCGGGCATGACCCGCGTCATGGTCGGCGACGCACTCGTGTTCGAGAACGCGCGGCTGCAGCAGCGCATGAACCAGTTCTTCGACAAGATCGAGGCCACGCTGCGCCAGACCGTGCGGCCGCTGATTGATGGCAGCGGCTCGGACACACCGAGCGTGGACACGCAGGTGTTGGCGTCCGCGCTGACTGCCTTCCTGGTCGGTCGCCTGCATCGCTACGCGCGTTCAGGCTTCAAGCGCCTGCCGTCCGAACATCTGGACGCGAGCCTTTCACTGATCTTGTCGCACTAGCCTAGACTGCCTGCGACGGGTCGTTGTCCGTGGTGCTGGCATAACGCCGTTCCAGTGCTTCGACCTCGGGCACCCGGGTCAGACGTTGCCACTCCCCAAATGAGATCATGCGATCGAGCCAGGGTTCCATGGTGCCTGACTTCTGCAGATCGGCCAGCATCCCTTGCATTGCGCGCAGCGCCAGGAACAGTGCGTGCGCAGGATAGATCGCGATACGAAACCCGAGTTCGTGCAGCCGGTCGGCATGCAGATGGGGCGTCTGCCCGCTGCTCGACACGTTGTAGAGATGGGGTCCGGGCACTTCGCGGGCGATACGTTCGACTTCCTCGATGCGGGTGACGCCATTGACGAAGGTCATGTCCGCGCCAGCCTCCCGATAGGCGCGCGCGCGTGTGATCGACTCATCCAGATCACGGGCTGGCTTGCGTTCGGTGCGCGCGATGATCAGCAGGTCCGGGTCGCGCCGCGCCTCCAGCGCGGCGCGGATGTTCTGCGTCATCTCGCCCACGGAGATCAGGGTATGGCCTTCGAAGAAGCCGCATTTTTTCGGAAACGCCTGGTCTTCGATATGCAGCGCAGCGACGCCGGCCAGCTCCAGGTCGCGCACGGTCCGGGCGACATTGAGCGGATTGCCGAAACCGGTGTCGGCATCGCAGATCACCGGAATCGCACCGGTTTCGACGCAATAACGGGCCGCATTGACGGTTTCCGTCTGGGTGACAAGTCCCACATCCGGCTGGCCGTACATGCCGGCCGCGATGCCTGCGCCCGACAGGTAGCAGGCGGGAAATCCGGCCTCTGCGACCAGGCGCGCCACGATCGGACTGAACACTCCGGGGGCCATGACGATCCGGTCTTGTTGCAACAACTGGCGCAGGCGCCGAGCGTGGGTCATCTCTGCAGGCATCGTGTCACCTCGCGAATATCGGTCAGGTCGTGCAGGCGCACCAGAAGGTCGAACACCTTGCGCGCGGCCTCTTGCGGATAACCGGCTGCGCAGTCCATGAACTTTTCTTCCAGTTCCCCGATGGTGACCGGGCGATCACGGCTGCCGCGATTGCCAATACGCGGCACACGCAGCAGGTGATTTGTGCCATCGTGCAGCACGATCGTCACCTCCGTGAATTCCTTCAGCAAGAAGGTGTCGTCGCTTTGCAGATCGGGATGCACCACCATGTCGACCTTTTCCATCAGTTGCCTGACTGCCGGATCGCGCGCGCGCGCGCTGGTGAAATGCGCGAGCCGCACACTGCGCTGTTCCAGCGCGGTGGCCACGCAAAACGGGGTCGAGAATTTGGCTTCATAACCGGTGGCCGGATGGTCGAAGCGCATGGTCTTGGGTACCAGCGCATGCACGGCCACCGTCACCTTGCGCACCTGATCGGTGTGGATGTCATGGCGCGCGACCAGGTCGAGCACGGCGTCCAGAGCCGAATGCACCAGGCCGCAGCAGGGGTAGACCTTGATGACCAGACCCGGATCGATCAGGTCGAAGGGTGCGCCTGGCGATGCGGTCATGGCGGCAATCGTGTAGTTGCCGGGCCCGTTGAACACATCACAGAAGCCCCAGTCGATTTCGAGCACATCGGGATTGGCAGTGAAACCGGCCTCGACCAGCCGGGCCGCCACGACGCCATTGCGCGCGGATTTTCCGAGGTGAAACGGATTGAGCATGTTGCCCAGCATGGTGCGCAAGCCCGATGCCTCGGCTGCGGCGGTTCCGATGGCGTGTTGCATTTGCCGGGCATCGAATCCGAGCAGCTTTCCGACACCCACGGCGGCGCCGAAATGCGCCAGCGTCGAGGTTGAATGCCAGCCCTTGGCGTAGTGGTACACGCCCAGACCGCGCGCGATGGCGGCTTCCACCTCCCATCCGGTGATGAAGGCTTCCAGCAGCCGCGCGCCGCTGACGTTGTCCTCCTGCTCTTCGGCAACCCCCAACAGCGCGAAGAGCACCGGCGAGGCGACGAAGCCGCTGACCGTGAGGCTGATGCTGTCGTAGTCCAGCGCATGGGCCGCCGCGCCATTGGCCATGGCGGCCCCGGATGCACACAGGCGCAACGGCGTGCCAAGCACGGTGCCCTGTCCGTCGCGCATTTCTCGTTGCGCCAGTTTGCGCACCTGCCGCACCGAGTCTTCCTCGAGGCCCGCAAGCACGGTTCCGATGGCGTCGATGACCGCGTGCGTGGCGCGCTCGCGTACAGCCGCCGGAATGTCCGTGAGGCGAAGTCCGGCGGCAAATACCGCCAATTCTCGGGTCGCACCCATGTTCAGTGCCGCCCGGCCGTTGCGAAGGGGCAAACCGCCCCCTGCGGCGGCAGCCAGCGCACAGGGCGTAGCGTCAGTTGCATTTCAGCGCACTCCCTGGATGGGCATGGAAGCGGCGCGTGCCCGAAGCGATGCCCGCGCGCCGCGAGTCGCCTCCATGTCGATCTCGAAACGCTCGGGCAAAAGCACGACGCCGTACACCCGCGCCGCGTAATCGCGCGTCAGTTTCTCGCTGCGGATATCGCTCAGCACCAGCGTCGGATCGCGCTGCAGCGGGTCGCCAAAACCACCACCACCGGCGGTGATGTGGCGAATGCTGTCGTCGCGGCGGATCGACAACGTGACCTTGGTGTCGAGCAGGGTTTCATTGCCGTCCCGGCCCAGCCATGTGCGTGAGGTGCTGCCAGGCGCGCCGCCATCGAGTCCATACGGGGCCACGTCTCTGCGGTGGGTGCGCACCTGCAGCACCGCCTCATCGCCGGTAAATTTCAGGTGGCGTTCGAGTGCAAGTCCACCGCGATGCCGTCCCGCACCCCCGCTATCGGGTACAAATCCGTAGCGCAGCACCTGCACCGGGTTTTCGGCCTCGAGGATTTCGATCGGTTGATTGGAGATGTTGGTGGCGATATGGGCCATGCCTTCGCCGCCATCGCGCCAGGCATCGGCGCCCCAGCTGCCGCAGATGATGTCGTTGAACTGGAACGCGCGGCCATCGGCATGGTAGCCGCCAATACGAATGCCGCTGATGCCGCCATCGCCAGCGGCCGGCACCTGGCCTGGCAGTGCCTGGGCCATCGCGCCGAAGATGGCGTCGAGGATGCGGTAGCCCAACACGCCACGCGCGGCAAACGCGGCTGGCGGCCGCGGATTGAAGATCGAGCCGTGGGGCAGGACGACATCGATGGCGCGAAAACACCCCTCGTTGTTGGGCACCGCTGTTCGCATCAGTGATCGCACCCCGATGTAGACGGCAGAGCGGGCAAACGACGGCGTGCAGTTGATGGCGCCCTTGACCTGCGGCGACGACCCCGTGAAGTCGAAGCGGATGCGCTCGCCCCGAATCTCGACCCGTACCTTGACCGGTACCAGCACGGCCTGGCGTCCGTCATGGTCCTCGTAATCGGTGAACGTGTAGTCGCCATCGGGCCATTGCGCGATCTCCTGGCGGGTGATGCGCTCGGAATGGTTCAGTATCTCGGCGACATAGGTTCGGAACATCTCGGGACCGTACTGAGACAGCAGCGCCTGCAGGCCGTGCTCGCCCGACTTGCAGCCGGCGATCTGCGCCTCGATGTCGCCCATCACCACATCAGGCACCCGCACGTTGAGGCGCAGCACGTCGTAGATGGCCTGGTTCGGCACGCCGGCGCTGTGCATCTTGAGCGGTGGCAGGCGCAGGCCTTCCTGGAAGATCTCGGTGGAATCGGCTGCGCCACCACCCGGCACCCGTCCACCGATGTCCGCATGGTGCGCCACCACCACGGCATAACCTTCCAGCGCGCCTTCGTGGAAGACGGGCTGGAACATGAAGATGTCCGGCAGGTGCATGCCGCCGTGGAAAGGATCGTTGAGCACGATGAGGTCACCCGGCGCCATGCTTTCGCCGAAGCGTTGGCGCACCACCTGCATGGCGTCGGGAATCGATCCCAGGTGCAGTGGAAGCGACAACCCCTGGGCGATCAGCCGTCCGTCACGGTCGCACAATGCGGCGGCGAAGTCCAGCAATTCCCGCACCACGCTGGAGCGGGCGCTGCGCATCACCATCAGTGCCATCTCGTCCGCCGCGGCGGCGAGCGCGTTGCGCAGCACTTCGAATGTGATGAGGTCGAAATCGGCTCGTGCTTGCATGCGGGCCCTTTCTCTATCCAATGGGTCGTGGTTGCAGGTCGATCCGGATCTGGCCCTCGTGGTCCAGCGCCGCGTGCGCGCCCGCCGGGATGACCGTGGTGGTGTCGTACTCTTCGACCAGCGCCGGCCCGATACGAGGAGACGCCAGCTCGTCACGCGACAGGACCGGAACCGCGCGTCTGGCCCGGTCATCCGCAAAGTAGACGTGGCGCTCGGACCTTGCGGGCCGATACCCGGCCTGGACCTGGCCCGACGGCGGCACGAATCCTTCCTCGATGGCTGCGACGACCCGCAGGTTGACGATCTGGATCGGTTGCGCATTGACATAACCGTAGGTGCGCCGATGCTCGCTGGCAAACGCCTGTTCCAAGCCGGCGGTGGCGCTGCCAGCGCCGGTGGCGTCGTCCGCGCAGGGCACCAGCAATTCGTACTGTTGGCCGATGTAACGCAACTCGGCATATCGGCGCAGCCGGATCTGTTCGCGCGCATACCCTTGTTCGAGCAAGGCAGACGCCGCCGACGCACACAGTTGCTGGTATTGCGCTTCGAGTTGCGCGCCATCCACATCCGCCAGGCGGCGCAGATACGTCTGCACCCGCCGAGCTTCGACGTTGGCGGTCAGCAGGCCGTAGGCACTGAACAGGCCCGGGAACCGCGGGATCACCACATGGGGCATGCGCAGCGCCGCGCCCAGATGGGCCCCATGCACCGGCCCACTGCCGCCGAAGGCAAACAGCGTGAACTGGCGCAGATCGCGGCCGCGTTCGGTGGAAACCGCCCGCAAGGCGCGCATCATCGTGGCGTTGGCAATGGTGTGGATCGCATGCGCCGCCTGTTCCACTGTCATCGAGGTCGGCTTGGCGATGCGTTGTTCGATGGCGCGCCAGGCGCCGTCCTGATCGGGCTTGAGGATGCCGCGCCCGATCGCGTCCGGGTCCAGGTATCCCAGTACCACGTTGGCATCGGTCACTGTCGGCTCCGTGCCGCCGAGCCCGTAACACACTGGCCCGGGCGACGCGCCCGCGCTTCGTGGTCCTACCTGCAGGGCCCCACCGGCATCGATCCAGGCGACACTGCCGCCGCCGATTCCCACCTCGGCGACGTCGATCACCGGCAGGCGGATCAGGTAGCCGCCGCCGCGCAGCACGCGACTGGTCGCCGAAATGTCGCCACCGACTTCGAATTCGCCCGAGCGGTGAAACTCGCCATCCTCCACCAGCGCTGCCTTGGCCGTGGTGCCGCCCATGTCGAACGAGAGCACATCGCGGATGCCGCAGCGTGCCGCCGCATGGTTGACGCCCACCACGCCAGCGGCAGGGCCGGACTCGAGCAGATGCACGGGTTGATTGGCCGCCGAGCGCAAGTCCATCAGACCGCCGCCCGACTGCATGAGTTGCAGTGCGGCATCGATGCCCTGCTGTTTGAGGCCGGCCTCGAGCAAGGAAAGATAGCGGTGCACGACCGGCTTGATGTAAGCGTCGACAACCGCGGTGCTGGTGCGCTCGAACTCACGAATCTCGCGCACCAGATCGCTGGACAAGGACACATGCACCTCGGGAAATTCCGAATGCAACAATCGCGCGACCTGCGCTTCGTGCGCCGGGTTGGCGTAGCTGTGCAGGAAAGAGACCGCGACGGATGTCACGCCATCGGCTACTGCGCCGCGCATCACTTGTTTCACCTGCTCCAGGTCCGGCGGTATCAATGTCGCTCCGTCGGGAGCGGTGCGTTGCGTGACCTCGTACACCCGCTGCCGGGGTATCAGGGCCGGGGGTTTTCTCCAGCCCAGTTCATAGAGCACGGGCAGGCGCAGGCGCCCGATCTCCAGCACGTCACGAAAACCCGCCGTGGTCAGCAGTGCGGCTGTGGCGCCTTTGCGCTCCAGCACGGCGTTGGTTGCGACGGTGGTGGCATGTACGAACAAGCCCACCGACGCAGGCTGCAGCTGTGCTTGCGCGATGAGTGCGCGCAACGCCTCGATGACCGAGCGGGCAAAGTTGTCCGGGGTCGACAGAACCTTGAACGCGATGGGTGGGCGTCCGGGGGGGCAACAAATGATGTCGGTGAACGTGCCGCCGATGTCCACCGCGATGCGTCCCTGCCCTCGTGGGTCGGGCTCCATGTTCATGCGTGCTCCTTTCGCGGTTTCGGCATTCGGGCGCGCCTTCGCGCTGCCGTGGTGTCTTGCCTGTCTCCACGCATGGTGAGACGATCGTCGCGCCGATCTTGTGGAAACGCCGGGCCGCTCCCAAGTTTCCTCGCACCCCCTCGGGGGGCTGGCGAAGTCAGGGCTGGGGGCACTCTCTAGAATGACCCCAATGATTATTGCGCAGGCTTGCGCCGTGATCATGCGCGGTTGAGGTCAACAGGTGTTGTTCGATGCAAGGAGTTCGATATCATGAACAAGACGGCTATCGTGACTGGCGGTGCCAGGGGTTTGGGTGCTGCAATCTGCGCGCGCGCGGTGCAGGCGGGGTACCGTGTCGGCGTGCTCGATCTCCATCGCGCCGATTGCGAGGCGCTCATCGGGTCCTTGCCGGGCTCCGGTCATGTCGCCTTGCAGGCGGATGTCACCAACGAGCATCAGGTGCGCGATGCCTTCGACGCTTTCGGCGTCGTGCCGGATCTGGTGGTGAACAACGCGGGCATCGTCCGATTCGGACCGTTGCTGGAGCAAAGCGTCGACGATTGGCGCACCGTGCTGAACGTGAACCTGACCGGTACCTATATCGTCGCGCGTGAGGCCGGCATTCGCATGGTTCCTCGCGCAAGCGGTGTGATCATCAACCTGAGTTCACTCAATGCGGTGCAACCCGGGCCCGGAGCGGGCGCTTATCCAGCTGCGAAGGCCGGGGTCGCCAACCTGACCGAACATCTGTCGCTGGAACTCGGTCCCTCCGGCGTGCGCGTCAATTGCGTGGCGCCGGGTTTCATCGACGGGGGCATGTCGGCGCCATTGTTCGCCGATCCGCGGGTGCGAGCCTTGCGTGGCAGCGGCGTACCGCTGCGCAAGCTCGGAACAGTGCAAGACGTGGCCAATGCGGTGATCTGGCTGGCCTCGGACGAGGCCGCCTACATCACCGGTCACCAACTGGTGATCGACGGGGGCGTCGCGCACAGTGTGCTGATGCAGTTGCCCCGCAAGGTCGACTGATCCGCACACCGGCGCCTGGATGGCCGCAGCGCCGGGGGCTGCTGCGTAGCGGTTACTTGGTGGCCTGGATTTGCTCGTAGACGCCTTCGCCCCAGACCTTCGGTGCGAACTGTTTCCAGACATCCTTGGTGGCCTCCTGGAACGGGCCCACCGGGGGCTTGGCCACCGTGACCCCATTCTTGCGGAACATCTCGACCAACTCGGCTTGCTTGGCCCATTCTTTCTGGGTGATCTCGGCCGCGACCTCTTTCCAGGAGTCACGCATGATTTTCTGCGTCGCTGGAGTCATCTTGTTCCAGATGTCGTCGTTGATGACGGTATTGGTGATGTTGAAGATCCATTCGACCAGGGCCAGGTTCTTGGCGACCTCCCAGTGCTTGTTGTCGGCCATGTAGGCCAGTGGCCCTTCCCATCCATCAGCCGTGCCTTGCTGCAAGGCGGTGTACAACTCCGGAGCAGCAATCACCACCGGGCTCGCGCCCAGCGCCCGCAGCGAGGCCACGATCACCGGGATTTCAGGAGCGCGGATCTTCATGCCCGTGGCGTCGGCCGGGCTGTTGAGCATGCGCTTGTTGGTCAGGAAAATCCTGGAGCCGTTGATCAGATAGCCGATCTGGCGAACACCGGTCTGTTTGTAGAAGTCGTCCTGCCACTTCGCGCCGACCGCGCCGTTCACGACGGTCGTCGCATGAGCCAGGTCGCGGAACACGAACGGCATGAACAACAGGTCGTAGGTGGCCGAGCCGGTCGCGCCGATGGAGCCGATACCGACCGTGCCCAGCTTGACTCCGTCCATGATCTGGCGCTCGCCGCCGAGTTGGTTGCAGCAAAACACCTCGATCTGCACCTTGCCACCGGTGCGCTCGCGAACCAGGTTGGTGAACTTGGTGATGCCATCGAGGTAGATGCCGGGCTGCTGAACCGTGGCGAAACGGAACTTCAGATCCTGTTGTTGTTGTGCGAACGCGGAAGCCAGTGAAAGCCCGAGCAGCGTTGGCAATAACCATCTGCCAACCAGGCGCAGGAAATGACCGGCACTGAAGTTACTCATCTGATGCGACATAACGTGTCTCCTTTAGTTGTGAAGTGAACGAAAAAAATGAAAATCAACCAGAAAACGAAACAGACCTCGACGAGCTGCAATCCATGACTGGCACAGGCCCTGCCCTTCCATACCTGCAAGAAAATTATGTCATCGATACAGCAGCTGTGGAAGCCACAAAACGAGCTGGGGCAGGTAGGTTATCAACAGCAGCACCACAATCAGGATCCAGATGAACCCCATCGCCTGCCGGGCGACCCGCATCACCGGTACCTTGGCCATCGCGGCGGTGACAAACACGTTGATGCCGACCGGCGGCGTCAATGACCCGATCATCAGATTGAGCACGATCACCACCCCGAAATGCACCGGGTCGATTCCCAATTGCGCGGACACCGGGTACAGGATCGGCACCGTCAGGATCAGGATCGGAATCGGCTCCATGACGGTTCCGAGCAGCAACACCACCACGTTGACGATCATCAGGAACACCCAGGGCTCCTGGGTGATGTTGCTCAGCATCGTGCCCAGGATCTTCCCGAGGCCTTCCGCCGTCGTGATCCAGCCAAACAGCTGTGCCACCGCCACCGTCAGCATCACGGCCGCGGATGTGATGGCCACGCTGGAGAAGATGTCGATCAGTTCCGAAAACCTGATTTCCCGGTAGATGAAAACCCCGAGAATGAAAGCGTACACCACGGCCACCACCGAGGCCTCGGTCGGAGTGGCAAAGCCGCTCAGGATCGCACCCAGGATGATCACCGGCATGCCCAGCGCCAACGCGGCTTCTCGCGTAGCCTTCCAGAAGGCGGGAAAGTCTGCGCGTTGTTCGAGCGGCAGATTGATCTTCAGCGCTTGCCGGTAGACCACGATCATCATGGCCAGCGCCATCAAGAGCCCGGGAATGACTCCTCCAGCGAACAGCTGGCCGACCGAGACGCTGACCATGGAGCCCAGCACGACGAACATCAGGCTCGGCGGGATGATCGGACCGATGCAGGCGGCCGACGCAATCACCGCAGCGGCATACTCGGGCGAGTAACCGCGCCTGACCATGCCGGGAATCAGGACCGATCCGGTGGAGGCGGCGTCTGCCACGGCGCTGCCACTCATGCCGGCCATGATCACATTGGTGACGATGGACACCTGCGCCAGGCCGCCGCGGATGTGCCCGACCAATACCGAGGCGAAATTGATCAGTCGGGTGGTCACGCCACCACGCGTCATCAACTCGCCAGCCAGCAGGAACATGGGCACGGCGAGCAGGGGGAATGAGTCCACACCCGCGATCAGCTGTTGCGGAATCAGCGTCAGGGGCAAAGGCATGTCGCCGCCGCGCGTGGCCAACAGGTAGATCAGGCTGGCAGTGCCCATGGCGGAGAACAGGTCCAGCCCGATCACCAGCAGGATGACGAAAACAGTGAACAGCAGGATCAGCATGGATTCAACTCCTTGCCGCGACCGGCTTGCCCATCAGGCCGCGAACCTCGACCCACAGCCGGTGCAACTCATAAAAAAGCATCAGGGAGCAGCCGATCGGAACCGCCGCGAAAAACCAGGCCTTGGACAGAAAAGGAAGAGCCGTCATCGGCTGGAACGCGAGCCGCGGCAACATCAGCGTGCTGTAGTACAACACGTAGCAGAGAAAGACGATGGCGATCGTGGTGGTTGCAAGCCGTACCCAGGCTTGCACGGCGCGCGGCAGCATTCTGACGGCCGTGTCGATTTTCAGATGCGCGTTGCGCGCGACGGCCAGCGCGCCACCGACGAAAGTGACGTACACGAAGGCGGTGCGACCCAACTCCTCGGTCCAGTCCGGCGGGTTCTGCAGCGCATAACGACTGAACACCTGGACGAAGAGCATGATCACCATGAACGCCAGCAGCGCGGCACAGACCACCTCGAGCAACCGGGTTCCCGGTCCACGGTGGTGGGCATTGGTCGCGTTCATGTCGGACGCTTCGTGATCGGACATCCGGTCTCCTTTCATTCGATATGGTCGTGGCGCCAAGACTTTCCGCGCGTCAGTTTAGCGCACACAACGGTCTGGAAATGCGAATCGAGCGCACCATTTGTGCCGCAGCGCGCCATGTGGCGACAATCCGTCGGACGTGGCGTCGCCTTGGCTCGCGCAAGGCGCAAGCGGCTGACAACTCCTGGAGCGCACGAGTGAACAAGGTCATGGTTTTTTTGCGCGCCGCAGCTGCGGTGTCGGGCAACGATTTCCAACATGCGATCCTGGCTCTGGCGCGCTCGTCGGGTCTGCCCGCGCCGCTGCGCGACGAAGCGATGACGGTGAACCTGGTGCGTGTGCCACCAGAGCCTTTGCCTTACCGGCCGCCCAGTGACAGCAGCCTCGGCCTGCCGCCGGAGTACGACGCGATCATTGAAATCTGGGGGCGGCGCAGCGGTAGGGAAATCGCGGCCGACATGCACGCGGCGCTCGACGGCACTGTGGCGGCTTTGCACGCGTATGCCGTGACCGCGACGCAGATCTACCATCGCAGGCCGTTTGCGCAAGGTCAACCGTCGGCTGGGGTCAAGCTGATCGGGCGGTTGATGTTTCATGCCGACATGCCTGATTCCGCTGCCAGGCGAAGCTGGACCCTGCATGCCGCGCTGGCCGAACGCGTGCACATCGGCAGCGCGCTGTATGTGCAGAACTGGGTGGACCAGCCGTTGACGGACACATGCCCCGCGGCCCGGGGAATGCCGATCATGCACTTCCCCACGGAGGCAGATTTCCTGCATGCGTTCGTGGACAGTGCGCGTGGCATGCAGGAGATCCTGCAGGACACCGCGCACTTCGTCGCCGGGGGGCCACGCTTTTACACCACCGAGTACGTGATCCGTCCACGACGCTGACGCGCCGGTCGTTTGCGCCAACGGGTCGTTCCTGCGCATCATTGCGTCCAATGGTTGGTCAGAGGCGCCCGCAAGCGAACGCAGCGCGCACGGTCATTGGCCTTTGCATTTGTCCATCTCCAGCACAAGTTGCTCCGTGGTCATGATGCGGGCCATCCGCGGGAAGACATTGGCAATCGCGTAGTCATGCGCCGAAGCGGGAGCCGACACGCAGATGTCCGGCAGGACGATGGTGTTGTAGTCCCGGTCCCAGGCATCGCGGACCGTGTTTTCCACACCCAGATCGGTCGCCACCCCGCCGATGGCCACGGTGGTGATGTTGCGTGCCCGCAGATGGAAATCGAGTTCGGTCTGGTGGAATGCGTTGCGGCGTTTCTTGACCAGCACATAGTCGCTGGCATGGGGCTTGAGTTCGTCCACCAGCCGGGAACCGTCGCTGCCTTCGATCAGGGAAATCTGCTGCTTCGGCGGCGGCGCCTTTCCGGTCGCCACCAGTTCACTGATCTGGTTGACGACATCGCCATAGTCTCTTCTGCGCACCACGGTGATGTAGAAGACCAAGGCGCCCGCAGCGCGCGCACGCTCGGTCAGCTTCACCACCTTTTCGACCAACTGCTTGTCGCGGACCTGTTCGGCAATGGCGCCATAAAAGGGTCCGTTCGGATTGCGGATGATGTCGTTTTGCAGATCGATCAGGATGATGGCCGTGCGGCTGGGCCGGATGGCCGGGTCGAGCCGCGGGTCGTCATGGGTTGTTGAAGTCATGGTGGGGTCCTTTCAGTTGTCATGTGCCGCTTGCCCGGATGCCCGCAATCAGCAGGCCGCCGTCCACGATCAGCACTTCGCCATTGACATAGGATGCATCAGGCGACGCCAGGAATGCGACCGCGGCAGCGACCTCGTCCGCGGTGCCGAAACGGCCTTGTGGAATCCGCGCCTCGCGGGCCAGCCGGGCCTGCGGCGTGAGCATGGTACTTGCCAAGTCCGTTTCGATCGGCCCTGGCGAGACGGCGTTCACCGATATGCCCCGGTGCGCGAGTTCGAACGCCATCACCCGGGTCATGGCGATCACGGCGCCCTTGGCCGCGGCGTAGGCTGCCTGGGTCTCGTTGGCGGTATGGGCAGCCAGTGAGGCGACGTTCACGATGCGACCGGAGCCCTTTGCAGACATGTGCCGCGCGACCTCCTGGCTGACGATGAACACGCCGCCGAGGTTGTTGGTGATGATTTCATTCCAGTTGTCGTCATCGATGTCCAGAAAAAGCGCGGGTCTTCCGATCGCGGCGTTGTTGACCAGGATGTCGATCGGGCCCAGCCTCGCGGTGATTGCCATGACCGCCTCCCGGATCGCCTTGCGATCGGTGACGTCCGCAACGCAGGCCATCGCCTTGCCGCCGGACGCGATGATCTGCTGCGCGGTATCGGCACCGCTGTCGCGGGCGCGGTCGATCACGGCGACCGAGGCCTTCTCCGACGCCAGGCGAAACGCCGTGGCGCGGCCGATGCCGCGCCCGGCACCGGTGACGATCGCCACCTTGCCGGCAAGTCGGTGCGCGATCACCGGGAGAACCGATCCCGACTCTGTCATCGGGCGTGAGTGCCGGGCTCGGCTTGCGCCAGGAAGTCGCGCATCCGGCGCAAGTCCATCAGGACCTGGCCGAGACTGCCAAACACCATTTCCTTGGTCATTTCGCCTTTGGCATCGAACCAGCACAACGCGCCGGTGCGGTAACAGAACGGCTTGCCAGCTGGAAAACCCTCGAAGTCTTCAGCCGGCGTTGCGGTGATGCTGACGCGGGCAAACACCAGGCCTTGTTCGGGCCAGGTGAACATGTCGTCTTCGCCGCATTCGATCTGGTAGGACTGGAACTTGCGGAAGTAGTTTTCCCACAACCGCCCGACCGCTTCGCGGCCTTCCGCATTCTTGGCCTTCTTGACCGGATCGTCCGGGTAGTACGGGCCGATGACTTCGTACTCGCAATCAGCGGAAACAGTGTTCTTGATCCACTGCACGTCCCGTGCCGCCTCGGCATCGAAATGCGCGCGCAACAGGGTCTTGAGCTGCTGGTCTGTCAGCATGTCCGTTCTCCTTGGGGTTGAGGGGCTGGGTAGCAGGACGAAAGCCGTGTCCATGCCGCCGCCAGCTGCTGTGCGATCGGCGCCGACATCACGCCTGCGTCCAGTTCGTCGACCACGTGTGCGACGTGTCGCTCGATCAGGCGGCGCAGACGATAACGAGCGCGCGCATCGCCCCGCGCCTGCCGCCGGCCGGCCTCGGCCAGCCACGCTTGATGCCGGTCGATCGCTTGCGACAAGCCGACCACGGACGCGGGTTCGAGGTTGGATGTCAGCAGCACCGTGGGCTGCCAATCACCGGGTCGATGGCGTGTGAGTGCCGCCACGCGCTGGATGTCGGCGACCATGCGCCGCGCGCCCGTCAGGTCGGATTTATTGACCACGCAGATGTCGGCCAGTTCCATGATGCCGGCTTTCATCGCCTGCACGATGTCACCGCTGTCGGGCAGCAGCACCAGGACCAGCGTATCGACCTGCGATCGGGCGGCGTATTCGGCCTGACCCGCACCCACCGTCTCCAGCACGACTTCGTCGAAGCCGTGGTGGTCCATCAGGTCCAGCATCTCGGGCAGGTTGTCGCTCAGGCCGTCGGTCGTGGAGCGGGAGGCGATGGAACGGATAAAGATCTCCGCGCTGAAAGGCAAACCGTCCATGCGGATCCGGTCGCCGAGGATGGCGCCACCGCTGCGCGGGCTGCTCGGGTCCACGGCCAACACACCGACACGACGGGCGCAGGCGTGCGGGCTCTGGTTCGACAGCGACGCCCGGTGCAAGGCCAGACGCCCGGCCAGCGTGCTCTTGCCCGCGCCTGGCGCGCCGGTCATTCCGATGCGCCACGCAGTGGGAGCTGCCGGGTCCCGGTGCGGATGGTGCCGCAGATCGTCCGCGCTGGCATTGGCCAGCGTGGTCAGGTCGCGGCCGAGCCGATAACGATCCAGCGCCGGGCGGATCGCGGGCGAGTCCGGCTCAGGCTTGTGCATCCGACAGTACCGCGGCGTGATGCTCATCGAGCAACGGGGGCAGACCATAGCGGGGTGTGAAGCCATCGAAGCGGACGGGGCTGGCAATGGCGCGCAGCATGGGTTTCGCATCGTCCGTCCGCGGGCCGGCATGGTCACCGCCCAGAGGCACCACCAGCGCGCGTGTCTGGGTCAAGCCGCTTTCCAGTGACTGCGACAGCGTCAACACTTCGGACACGACCAGGCCCAGCGGCGCCAATCGTTGTACCCATGCGCGCGCCGACGCCTGCAGCAACACCGCGCCGACATCCTGCAGCACCTGCGCGCGGTTGTTGCGGCGTGCGGCCATGGTGGCGAATGCCGGATCGTCAGCCCACTCGGGCCGGCCCAATTCGACGCAGAAAATGCGCCAGAACGCGTCGTGCGTGATGAACAAGGTGAGCCAGCCGTCCTGTGTGGGGAAGATTTGCGCCGGCACCACATAGGGATGCGACGAGTTGGCCAGGCGTGGTACCGACTCGCCCGTGTTCAGTGCGGCGCCCGCCAGGTAGTTGAGCTGCGACAACATCACGTCGTACATCGCAACATCGACCTGCCCGCCCCGGCCTTCGACGATCTTGGCCAGCAAGCCCATGGCCGCCATGATGCCGGTGGAATTGTCCACCGCCGAATACCCTGCCTTGGTCGGTGGCGCGGCCGGGTCGCCGGTCAGCGCCATCACGCCGGTCAGCGCCTGTATCACATAGTCGTAGGCCGGGTTGTCGGAATAGGGGCCGTGCAGGCCGTAACCGGTCATCGCCACGCAGACGATGTTCGGGTTGCAGGCACGCAGGCTGTCATAACACAGGCCCAGCTTGCGGATGGCCGACGGACGCAGATTGGTAAGCAGTGCGTGCGATCTGGCCGCTATCGCCTCCAGTTCCCGACGGCCATCGGCGCTGGCAAGGTCCAGCATCACGCTGCGCTTGTTGCGGTTGAGGCTGGCGAAGTAGGCGTTGTGCGGTCCGATGAAATGGGGGCTCACCTTGCGAGCAAGGTCACCCTCGGGTGGCTCGATCTTGATGACCTCGGCGCCCATGTCCGCGAGCAGCATGCCGCTGTAGGGGCCCGCAAGCATGTGCCCGACCTCGATCACCCGGATGCCTGCGAGCGGGCCTCGACCCTCGTGCGAGGCCGCGGGCGGTCTGGCACGGTAGGGGGTATCGTCAATGGGCGGGTTGGCTGTCATTGCAACTGCGCGGCCAACGCGTCCACCACTGCGTCGAGTGGTGTTTCGGCAGTGAACACCGCCGCCACGCCCAGGGCCAGCAACTGGGCTCGGTCTTCGCCCGGGATGGTGCCGCCGACAAAGACCTTGGCGTCCACCGCCTGACGCTGGCGCAATTCCGTCAGCACGGCTGCGACCAACTCGCAGTGGCTGCCCGACAGGATGCTCAGACCCACCGCATCGACGCCTTCGTCCACCGCCACCTGCGCTATCTGTGCCGGAGTTCGGCGCAGACCGGTGTAGATGACTTCGGCGCCGGCATCGCGCAAGGCCAGAGCCACGATCTTGGCACCGATGTCATGGCCATCCAGGCCCGGCTTGCCGATCAGGATGCGCCGGCCAGCCAGGGGGCCACGTGCTGGCACGTGTGTCATAGGTTCACCGGTTCCTTGAATTCACCCCATTGCTGCTTGAGGCAGTCCACCATTTCGCCGACCGTGGCAAAGGCATGGCAGCATTCGACCAGGTACGGCATGAGGTTGTCGTCGTCCCGTGCGGCAGCCTGGGCCAGGCGCGCCAGGCAAGCGTCCACCGCAGCCTGGCTGCGGGTGTCCAGCACGCGCTGGAATTTCTCCAGCACCCGTTCGGCCACCGTCGGGTCGAGCTTGAAGACCTCCCCAACGCCGATGCGCTCGTCCTCCTTGCGAAAATGATTCAATCCGACGATCACCTGGCGTCCACTGTCGGTGTCCCGCTTGCGTTCCAGGGCCCGCACGGCCAGCCGCATCTGGATCCAGCCGTCTTCGATGGCCTTGACCACGCCGCCGTAGGCATCGATGTCGGCCATCACCTCCAGGA